>Ga0078894_10002721_pt1 | contig 13377 bp, 14 predicted proteins | sample LauGreSu1BDMLBSD_2_FD_67506 | JGI IMG/M metagenome (GOLD analysis project Ga0078894, IMG submission 67506) | Freshwater lake microbial communities from Lake Michigan, USA - Su13.BD.MLB.SD (version 4) (version 4) | ecosystem: Environmental > Aquatic > Freshwater > Lake | place: Lake Michigan...
ATTGCTGTCTTTATGCTGAAGAGAGTTCTATAAAATATTTCAAAACAGTAATGGCATTCGAACCACTGAAGTATTTTTCTGGGTTATCCAAAACCAGAAAAATACGACGCAGAAAAGAGATTAGAAGTAGAAGTAGGCTAAGTTGGAAGAATCCACGTGCATACAGACCGTTTTCTACAGATAAAGGATCCAAAACACGCAAGTCTTCTTATACTGTAAAATGGCATCGTAAATTTCCTGAATCGCATGGGTTAGCAGATGCAGCTCGCAATTCAGGTGTACCTATTCGATTTTTACGTGAATCATATAATCGTGGAATGGCTGCATGGAGAACAGGTCATAGACCGGGTGCAACCCAAGAACAGTGGGGTTATGCACGTGTGTATTCAATGTTACTGAAAGGTAAAACATATCATTCAACAGATTCTGATATCGTTCGAAGAGCAAAAGAGAGCTCGGAGTCCGCACGTAAATGGTGGAAATAAGGTTTAAAGACAGCACCCCCTCATAATATAAGAAATGCCCTCAATCATTACCAATCCTCGATCTTTGAACATCTCTTTTATCCGTAAAGTTGATAACAGTAAGATGGATGATATTTTCAGTGTTGTTCCGAATGGTGCTTGCGATAAGATGTTTAACATTGCCTATCGCGATGCCGTTAACAAGATAAGGTGCACGAATACTGTCAATGAGTATGAGGTCTATGATTTTCTGGAGAATATGTTCACTCTTCTTCCTCTAGATGAGGATCCTTTTAGGATGATTCAAATTACTGCTCCTTCATTCCCTCCTGTGATGTTGAATGTTGATAAGCTTTCACACGAAGAGGTTCGTGAGTCAATTGCGAACGTTGTCAAAAACACTATTCGTAACTGGCCAGATGGCAAAAAGTTCACCAACCATATTGATGTCCCACTTGAAGAGCAAAGTTTGAATACTCGCCCTGTTACTCGATCTATGAGTCGTGCTATTTAGAAAACTTACCAAGTGTAACAAATGAGTCTAAAACAAACAGTGCAAATACACCTGTAAAAATGTACAACAACAAATCGTGAGATGAAGGTGTTTCCCCTCCAACACCTTCGATCATCTTCATCATCTTATCAAGCTTTGCATCGAAGTGAAGTGTTTGACCCATCGAAGCAGGTGTAGATGCGTACGACCAATCGGCAGTACTTGGAACTGCGGGAGGTGTATAATCAAAAACTGAAAAAGGTTCAATCTGGTTTCTGGAACTATGCGCAGGACCGCTCAAAAGGGCGGGCGCATAATTGCTGTCCGAATTAGAACTCATGATCGGAAGTGTTTTCATCGTATCCGCAACGAGCTTTGAATGATCAGCGATGGCTGCTTCTGTGCGTCGGGTAGGACTGTTATATGTTTTCTGAGACGAGTGCACATCTTCTTCTTTTGGTAAAGGAGCTTTTCGTTTTGTGGTTCCCCATGTTCCTCCAAATGCTTCTTCCAGCGATGCATACTGTGCCATTGTCAATCTACGTGTAGAAAAAATCACATGTTCAACAATAAAGAGATGCTCAACAAAAAGACTGAATTCCTTGTGGCTGGAGCGATCGGGCTCTACATTGTGTTTTTCACTCGACCTGCACCTCAAATGGTTGTACAGTTCCTATCTTCCACCGTTGCGCAGATCGCCGCCCTTGCAGCTGTTATCTATGTCGGGGCGACCCAGTCTCTGATTGTAGCTGTTGTACTTGCTCTCGCTCTTGTTCTGTCTGCGCCTTCGCGTGAACATCTTGCGAGTGGACCCTCTGATGCAAAACTGAATCCTATCTCTGCTGCCAAGAAGGAGGCTGAGTCTGAGATGAAGAAGAATGGTAAGGAAGCTACTGTACCCTCAAAACCTGCCCCATCTGCTGCTCCTCCTAAGTCGAAAGACGCTACCAAGGATAAGAAAGAGACATTCGAGGCTGACTCTCTTGAGAAGGGTATGAACATGGGTTCTGATGATATTGCCGCTGCCGGTCAGGATATTCCTGCTGTCAAGCCTGAATCAAAGGGATCTGAATCATTCAGTCTTATGAACGCCGCCCCCTTTTAAGCTTTTTGACTTTACGTGTCTTTTTGATATGTCGTTTATGACGACGGGTCCTACGACCTGCCTTCATAATATGAAGTTCTTCGTCCTTTTCACAAGCCTTCTTCGCCTTCAGTTCTTCCAAGTATTTTATGATTCTAGGAAACTCATCATCTTTGTCATCGAATACAGGTACAGATCCTTTTGTTGCTGCTGTTTCTGTGTGACCGCCGAATGGTTTGATTCGGATAAGGTTGAAGTTATTTGACGGGTTCACATTGTAGGCTGCATCATCAATCAAAATTGTATTGCACGGTGCATAGCCAGTGAGTGGTAACTTTTCAGGTGCATATGGTTCTTTCTCTTTTTCTTCGCGTTTTTCGTTAATCTTCGAAATGTTTGCATTTCGTTCTTCTAACCTTTTGCGAGTTTCTGGTTTAATATACTTTTCGTTATAATCGTACCACACATAGTTCAAATCTTTACCACCAACTTTATGTAACGTTGCTGAAATGTCTGCATCTTCTTCAGATAATATATCTTTGAACTTTGCAGGGGCACCATTCGAAAGTAGTTGTGCTACACGCATTGCATATGCATGATCGGACCATGTCCAAATCGAAACATAATGATTTGCAAACAAATAATCCATAAATTCTCGAACATGTGGTCGCAACACAAACGTGCTATTTTTCGAGTTCGGCGCAGTCTCGAACTTATCTAGGTTTGGAACGCTTGGCAACAACGCGTTCTTCGTATTTTTGAGTAACGTATCGTCGATATCCAAAAGGATGTACAACTTATCTCCCATTAATTAGTAAGTACGCAAATGTTTGAGTCGCTCAATGAAAATAAGCTCATGTTAGGGCTCGTTATGATTTTTATGAACATTGCAAGCAAGTTTATCGTGGTTGAACTCTCTGAAACACAGAAAGAACTTTTATCGAACACGATCCTTCGCCAAGTTCTTATTTTCTGCATCGCATTTGTGGGAACACGTGATGTACTTCTTTCACTATTGTTGACCGCTATTTTCGTGATATTAGTAGACGGTCTTCTTCATGAAGCAAGCCCTATGTATATTCTCCCCAAGAGCTTGCATCCTCGTGTCAAACAACCAGCAACAGATAATGGACCGTTCGGTCAATTACGTGTTTTGGCGGGAGTTCCATCATCTGTTCAAAATGCAGCATATGATGTTAAAGAACCTGCGATTACTGTAGGTGTTACTTAAAGCTTAATAACGACTGAATTCTTAGGAGATTTTGTAGCTGTTGAAGTGGGCGTTTTCTTGAGCGCGGACTTCATTGGTGCTTTTGACTCTGATTTAATACTATTGAGGATTCCGGCAATTCCACCATCAGCTCCGATTGACTTCATAACGGGTGCCCCAGTGTTTGTCTCAGGTCGTGAGATGATTGAAGGCATCTGCGGAGGAGGCATTGACTTCATAGGCATGCTTACCTTTTTGGTCTGAACCTGAGGTGTCAGATTTGTGGCAGCTTGCGGAGGAGGTTGATTCGTTGCTCCCAAGAAATTCATCAAACCTGATAGAGGATTGCTTTGAGGTTCCTGTCGTGCAGGTTGAGGCATAGGAGGTGCAGGCATTCTAACAGGGAGAGATTGCTGAGGAGGAGGTGCTTGCTGTTGTTTGAACTGCGCGGTTTGCGTCTTCATCGCTTCAACAGCCATTTGACGAGCAATTTCAGGATTCTGTCGAAGAATATCCTGCATGTTGGGAACAGGCGCATTCATAGCCATCTGGTTCGTCATGTGCGTCATATAGATCATCATACACGTCTTCAGAGGAATCCTCACCAACGGGCTCATCTTCATCATATGACCATAGTCTTCATACATCTCTTCAAAATCCTCTTCAAGATCACCAACATTCATCTGTGCAGATTTGGAAAGACCATCAAGTTGGAGACCAAACATTTTAAGAGCATTTACATTCTTACTGCTCCACTCAAGAGCGCTCATACCGGTAATGAACCACTCTGAAAACTGTTGAATAGAACGATCCATGTCCTTCTCCTTACGAATAAACTCAAGCTCCATCTTCATCTCATCCAAAGGAGAATCCATAGTAAAACGCTTTCGAATGGGAACTCCAAGCTTATTCAGCCTCTCAAATTTACGAAGAATCTCATACTTCTCGCGCATGAGTGCATCATCTGACATCTTGGGAGTGGTATGAATAGGTTTTAGGTTATATGCATCAGCATTCAGATTATCGATACCATCCCATGATTTAGTAGGACCCACATCGTCTGCAGACGGAACAAGCTTTGGTGGTGGGGCGGAGGATGAAAAAGAAGGGGTTTCAGTTTCAAATTCAGGAAAATCAAGAGAGACCGATTCCAGAGCAGGAAGATCGGTCGAACCTGTCATAGCATTATTCATAAGTAAGTCAGCGCCAGGTATGTCGCTCATTTATGAAATTCAACGAGCCTCTTCTGAAATATGTAACGCGGCTAACGTGTAAAGTTCAAAATCATAACGCCAGAGACAATCATAGCAATAGCAAAATAGTCGTGCATATGTAAGTATTCTTTGTACAGCATGACACCCACTGTGGTTGTCGATGCGACCGACAGTGCTGACCAGATTGCGTTTGTCATGGCAAGACCAGACATCGTAAATGTCTGACATAGCATAAACCCTACACAACCATAGAATAGAATTCCAAGTGCAAAGAACCGAGGATCATTCAAACTCTGTTTGAAACAGGACATGGCAGATGTTTCTAATGCGACGATAATCAGAATATAAAGGTATATCTTGTTGAACATTGTATATTAGTGCTCTAAAAACCACAGACCCTGTAAAAACGAGTCTGCCAAATCGTCCTTCTTTTTATGTGTTTTGAAATATGCCTTCTGGCATGCAGGCATCAATTGTTCACAGTGCAAAATACCTGTCTTTTTACGTCCACGATACGAACCTGTTGCATCATCAAGTGTCAAAATATTATTTAATTTATGAATAGCAGATACGCCTTTGACTTTGAATCCTTTGACTGCAAAATACATGTGAATCATAGCCTGTACGGCAAACATACGCCTGTCTTTTTGGTTTTCGACCACCACCAAGTCCGTCGAAGACCACCATTCATTACGATTATTAAGGCTATTAACAATATCAGCAGCAAAATCAAGTACGGGTGAGTGTTTAACAGATGCTCCCCCAACAAATTTTGACCATCCTGCTGCCTTAAGTTTTTCGTATACAGCATTTATTAATTCAGGTTTTTTAGTGGGTAAAGGACTAATCTTGAGATCTGTTGCCTGCTTTTTGAGCTCTTCAATCTTCTTTTTAGAAATGGATGTCTTTGTGGGGACTCGATCTTTGGGACAGTGTCGAGTACATGCATATTTTTCACCTTGGAACCACATAGCTGCTTTTGAACAGTGGAAACATAGTGGCTTGGCTATTCCATTCTTTTCACCGAGAACATCAATCACATTCCAGTGAGTGATTTTCACGTCTTTTCGTGATGTACCTTCAAGGACACATATGGCTAAGTTACGTATGCCAATGTCGATACTAATAATTTTCATCTATCTTTACTTATGACGCTACCTTTAATAGATTCAACAAAATAGGTTTCTTATCGCTCTTGTTGTATGGAATACCCTTTGTGGTCAGCATTTCCCTCAATTGAGCAACAGTCTTGCCTCCCAGATCGTCTTCGTGCTCTTGCTCTTGTTCGTGCTCCTCAGACTCTTCGTCTTCATGGTCATCCTCCTCATGAACACTAACTCTGTCGTCCACAACTTCTTCCTTAACAGTTTCTGCAGGTTCATAGTGTTCCTCAATAGGAAACTCTTTAGCAGATTCAAAAAACGCTGGAGGTGGGGCTGAAATTGCTGCAGTGAGTGCTGAAATCGCTTGCATAATACGTGACTGTTGAACATACATCCACGCAGTGAGCGCGGTCAAAATTAAAACAACAAAAGCGAGTAGTGCGACGACTCCATAAAAAAAGTCCATGATTATTGTTGTATGGCTACCCACTTATTTCAAGTTTTTAACGCTCTTCTCCCAACGATATTTGTTATACAAATGAATAGGTCCAATGAACGCTATAATAGGAAACGCAACTGGTAGTATAACAGGACCAATTACACCTGTAATACCACCTGCAACTGCTCCAGCCGTTGCACGAAACACTGTATCACCTATTCTTGGTTTAAATTCGTCTTGTAACCAAATACCTCCTGCAACTGCTCCAATGAATGATCCTCCTACTATTGACCGATTAAAATTACGATCAATCATAACCCAATATAAATCATTTAGTTTGCTGAATCTTGCTGCTGCCATCTTGTGTAGTCTTTTCTGGAATCACATAATTTGGAATCCATTTTATTTCATTATATTTCTGATAATCTGGATGTGACCATCTGCGATGTTCTAGTTCGTTCATATACATGTTTGACCCACCATATTTGTTGATTTTGATAGGTCCGTATATCTTTTCATTTTCGATATCAATCTTATGTAAAAGCTCTTGGGCGTTCATTATGTGTTCTCTCAAAAATCGTCTAAATCTGTCTTGATAACCATATCAGACGCTTCTTTGCCTACACCCGGTTTACTGTATGATGAAATCTTTCGCTCGAAAAAGTTGCCTTTGCCTTCTAGTGAAATCATCTCCATAAAATCGAAAGGATTTGAAGAATGGTACAATTTAGGGATACCTAATTGTACTGCTAAACGATCTGCTACAAACTCAATATACTGTGACATCAAAACTGAATTCATACCAATCAAATTGCATGGAAGAGCATCACAAATAAACTCTTTTTCGATAGTGACTGCTTCACGAATAATATCTTCGATTACCTTATTTTCAAGAGGTGCTCCAAGCAAATGATACATCTGGACAGCGAACAATGTGTGAAGCCCTTCGTCTCTAGAAATTAACTCATTACTGAATGTTAGACCATGAAGGAGACCTCGTTTCTTCACCCAATAGATTGCACAGAATGCCCCACTGAAAAAGATGCCCTCTACACATGCAAATCCTACAAGTCGTGTAGGGTAATCGTGAGCGCTTTCAATCCACTTTAGAGCCCATTGAGCTTTCTTCTGAATGCATGGTATTTTATCAATTGCCCGAAATAGTTTGTTCTGTTCTTCTTTGTCTTTGACGTATTTATCGATCAACAGTGAATACGTCTCTGAATGTATTCCTTCTATTGCATTTTGAAAGGCATAAAATAAGCGTGCGACAGGAGACTGTACTTCTCTCTGAAACCTAGATGCCAGATTTTCTTGGACAATGCCATCTGAGCCTGCAAAGAATGCAAGAACATGTTTAATGAAATATTGTTCATTATCTGAAAGCTTTTCCCAGTCTGCTTCATCTTTACTGAAATCAATCTCTTCAGCTGTCCAGAAGGAAGCGACAGCCTGTTTATAGAGCTGATATATATTGGTTTCCGATTGCTTAATTGGAAAGAGCGTATAACGTTCACCGTCGGTCGTGGAGGATGGGTCGAACATGTGTATAATTAGCAAGAAATAGTTAAATGGATTTAGTATAATAATATGAGTCTGCGATCTGCATATTCAACTATATTTCAACCGGTACTGCAAGATGGTTCGCCATTTCAGGGACAGATTAATGCAGCCATTCCAGGCAATGTTGCAATCGGAGATTCTACTACTGCCTACACATTATCGATCAACAGTCAAACCATAACATCTGCCAGTGGAAATTTGAATATTTCTGGAAACATTTCAGCAACAGGAAGTTTAACTGTCAGTGCTGCAACGGTTTCAAATGCTCTGAATGTATCAGGAATTACAACGGTGAGTGCCCTCAGCGTTCAAAATTATCTGAATGTAAGTGGATTGAGTTCTTTAAGCAATGTGAACATATGTGGAGGCGTAAATATTACTGGAAATACCTTTTTGAATTCGAATTTAGAAGTCAAGAGGAGCTTATCTGCAGAAAGTGTATATTCGACCACTCTATCAGGAGTCGTAAACATTAACGGTGCTCCATATGTATCAGGAGGAAATCCATTCAACTGGTCTACAAAGCCCGCAATCTCGGATGTCAACATTGCAGGATATTCTATTTCAGGTGTCTCAAATTTGACTGTTTCAAACAATGTATCTATTAGCGGAAGCACCACCATCAATTCAGGGTTGTCTGCAGAAAGTGTGTATGCAACTACATTGTCTGGCATTACCCTGATCAATGGTGCACCGTATGTTCCGGGTGTAAATCCGGCAAATTGGTCTACATATCCTGCAGTTACAAATCTCAGTATGGGAGGATTTAATATCGGAAACATAAATGCTGTTTCTATCTCGGGTAGATTGGTTGTTGACGGTTCAGCAACGTTCAATGGAGTCACACGTCTAAGCAATGCAGATGTAAGTGGATTATTGAGCGTATCTGGAGGAAATGTTCAAAATAAATGGAATGTGTCGGGTCAATTGAATGCTGAAAATGCATCAATTGTTGCAAACTTGGGAGTATCGGGAGATGCAATTCTTTCCAATGCATATGTAACCGCTTTATATGGTGGTGCAACAACGCTCAGTAGTTTGTCAGTACAATCAAATGTCTCTGTATCTGGGGAGACATTATTGGTAGGAAAAGTAACAATTTCAGATGTGTTGAATGTATCTGGACTAACCACTATATCTGGATTGACTGTTCAGAATGATTTGAGTGTAGGAGGTATTGTGTATGCTACAAATTTGTCAGCAGTATCATTTATTAATGGAATTTCATTCAATGCTGCAGGTATACCATCAAACTGGGCAAGTTATGGCGCTGTTGTTGATGTAAACTTGAGTGGAAATGATATTTATAATGTCGATAACCTGAACGTCTCTGGATTATCAACATTCGCAGGAGGGTTAACGGTTCCTGCACTCGCAACTATCAGTCATGCAAACGTAATAGGCACAGTATCATCTTCAATAGTGTTTATCTCAAACGCTCTTAACGTTTCAGGATTAACCACATTGTCTGGAATGGTTGTTCAAAACTTGCTCTCTGGAAATAACATTTCTATTACAAATGATTTGAGTGCACAGGATGCATATATATCAAATGTATTGAATGTATCTGGTTTAGCCTCACTCTCGGGATTGTTTGTTCCAAATGTTGCGACAATAAGCGATTTATTCACCACAAGTTCTAGAATTCATATTGGACAGTCTGCTGGATTTAGTGGACAGTCATCATTGGAGCCGATTGCGATCGGTTATCAAGCAGGAGAAACAGATCAAGGTCAATCGAGTATTGCAATTGGTCGAAGGGCAGGTAATTCAAATCAGACAGGCGGAATCGCTATTGGGCAAAATGCTGGACTTTCAGGTCAAGGAAATTGCATCGCTATTGGGCAAAATGCTGGACTCATAAACCAACAATGGTCGCAAGCAATTGCGATTGGCAACAATACAGCGAGATACAATCAAAGTAACAATGCTATTGCAATAGGAGCTAATGCAGGTGAATCAAATCAGTTTGCAGATACAATCGCTATTGGACGAGCAGCAGGAAATCTAAGTCAAGCAACACAAGCAATTGCTATTGGTCGACAGGCTGGACTTTCTGGGCAAGGGTCAAATTCGATTGCTATTGGATTTAATGCTGGTCAAGTAAATCAGATATCGAACAGTATTATCTTGAATGCTAACGGAGGAACTGTGTTAGATGCACAAACACAATCTGGGTTTTATGTAGCACCTGTGTCTCAATCCTCCAATCTATCAGGTCTCCAAATGATGACATACAATCCTACTACATTCCAGATTCAACAGAACAGTAATTTTACCATATCAGGTGGATTATTAGGTATTGCAGTAACAAACCCTTCAACAGCATTAGACATTAGTGGGCAACTTCGAATTGCAGACTTTAATAATGGGGGAATAATCCATATCGGTAGAAATGGAGCATCTACATTTGGAAGACGCGCATATATTTACCACGACGGAACGAATATGGAAATAAACAATCAACAATCTAACGGGGCTTTATCGTTTTGGTCAAGCAATACTCAGAGAATGACAATACTATCAAACGGCAATGTAGGTATTGCATTAACAAATCCAAGCTATGCATTAGATGTTACTGGCGTAATCAGAACTTCACAAGGAGGTGTGAATGGAGGATTATTAGAATTTGGTCAGGGGGGAATATCAACAAATGGTAGACGCGCATATATTTACCACGACGGAACGAATATGAGCATACTAAACCAACAAGCTGGATATTTAGGGTTTGGTACAAGCAATTCTGAGAGAATGACAATACTATCAAACGGCAATGTAGGTATAAATTGTAATGCTCCTGGATATACACTTGATGTGAATGGAACAATTAATTGTACTACATTGCGAACTGCAAACCCCCCTTCAAGTCCTGCGTTTACAAACATAGCGGCTTCAGGTTACACTACGGATGCAATTGGCACTAAGGGCGGAGGGTACAATTTTTCAAGTGTAACCTCAAACTCTTTAGGAAACTATACTATCAATTTCACAACAGATATAGGTACAACAAATTATATTGGTTTGTTTACCTCAATTACAAATAGGTCGTATTGTGTAGTTACAACGAGAACATCAAGTAACGTTACTATAAACACATATGATGGAGCAGGGCAATTTAGTATTTTATTTAACTTTGTAATCTACAAGTAAAGAACTTTAAACGCTTCTGTCTACCTTAAATAATGAGTAACTATTTGGAAGGTATCTTTACTCCAAACTATACATTCGATCAAGATGCTGGTTTTCAAGTACGTATGGACACATCATTAAACGGTAATGTATCCATGGTAGGTAATGTGGCTATCGGCGATGCATCCTCGTCCTACTCTTTGACACTCAACGGTCTACCGCTTGTGACAGACGGTCTTCCAAGTACATGGTCTCTGTTCCCTGCATTTCGTACTGTAAATGTGTCTGGTTATGACATTAGTGGTATTGTTTCATTTAATCAAACAAAAGCATATTTTGATACCCCTACAAATGCAATTGCAATCGGAAACACAAATTCACGAGGTACTGGCACATATGTAAATGCGATTGGTGCATTTGCTGCAGATTACAATATTGGTTCTTACGTGAATGCATTCGGTTCAAATGCTGGTGCTGCAAATACCGGATCCACTGTAAACGCAATCGGTACTGCTTCAGCTATTTCGAATACAGCTTCTCAAGTCAATGCAGTTGGATTTCAAGCAGCGTATTCAAACACTGGAAACTATACAAACGCAATCGGTACAAATGCAGGATATGCAAATATAGGTACAAACTTGATTGCACTTGGACAAAATGCTGGAACAAACAATGCTGGTTCAAACGTAGTATCTATCGGTCTGAATGCATTGATAAACAATAGTGGAAATAACGTGGTTTCGATGGGTACATCTGCAGGATCCTCCAATAAAGGTACTGAAGTTGTAGCACTCGGTTTAAATGCACTCGTAAACAATAGTGGAACTTCTGTTGTAGGTCTTGGAACTTCTACTGCAACTTCCAATATTGGAAATTTTGTAAATGCAATCGGATTAAATGCTGGGACATCGAATACTGGGGGCACAAATAACTTTATTGGTTATGATTGCGGTATCTCAAATACAGGAACATTTGTTGATGCAATGGGTTCGAACACTGCTACAGGGAATATAGGTTCATATGTCGTTGCGATTGGACCTGCTGCTGCAAGTTCAAATCAAGCAGGAAATGTCATTGCAATTGGTCAAGGTGCATGCAGACTAAATAATGGATCGAATGTGATCGGTATTGGAAGTAACACAAACTCTAATGCAACTGGTTCAAGTACTATTTCGATTGGACAAGGTGCAGGAAATGCGAATATGGGAAATACAACAGTCTTTGTTGGGACAGAAGCAGGTTCTGATAATCATGCAGACCTTACTGTGGGTGTCGGTTATCAAGCAGGTTATGGAGCTCAGGGTTCGAACATAGTCGCCGTTGGAACGTTTGCAGCTACGAGCAATACAGGTTCAAATGTAAACGGAATTGGTGTGAACGCTACAACAAGTAATACAGGTTCATTTGTAGATGCGCTTGGATATGAAGCTGGTCTTAGAAATCGTGGTTGTAATGTGATTGCAATCGGTAATGGAACTGCATATAGCAATACTGGTTCGAATGTAATCGCCATTGGTCAAAATGCAGGGTACAATAATACAGGTACAAACTGTGTATTTTTAGGTTCAAATCCGTATACTGCAGGTTCGAACACAACTACAAATCGGTTTATTGCCTACTCTACCTTGTCAGAATCTCCTTTGTTATACGGAAACACATCGAATATACGTCTTGGTGTAGGTACGTCTAATTTATCTGCAAATTTGACAATATCCGGAACTCTTACATCAACTGGTGGAATATTAGACAAAAATAGTAATATTGGTTCAGCAGATTATATTTTGACTGCAGGAAATGGGGGTCAACTTGAGTGGAAAAGTCCTTCAATTATTTCTATTAGTGGCTCAGTCATTGCACGATCGTTTGCAACACCTACACAATCAGGTACGGTCACGTTCACGAGCGATAACAGTGGAATTTGGATAGTCAACTACAGTGTTATCGGTGGAGGAGGCGGTGGAGGTGGAGGTCATTGGGATGCAAATGCAGGAGGAGGCGGAGGTGGAAGTGCATTTGTAAACGGTTCTGTCATCATCCCGATCAATGGATCTACAACGTTTACATATACTGTTGGTGCTGCAGGTACTGGTGGAACAGGTGGTACCCTTAATATTTCAGGACAAAACGGTACTTCTGGAGGCAATTCGGCAATTGTGTTTACAGGTACAGGTGTTACAATTAATGCTGCAGGAGGAACTGGAGGTACTTCAGGTACATTTGGAAAAAATGGTGGAACTGGTCCTTACAATGGAGGAAGAGGTGGATTTGTAAATGTTGGGGGTGCTGGAGAGGCAGGAGGAGGTGGTGCAGCAGGCGGAATAATGATAAGCAACATCGCATATGGCGGTGGTGGAGGTGGTGGTGCTAACTCAAATGGAGGTGCAGGAGGAAATGGTACATCAAACGGTTCAAATGGAATCTATTATGGTGCAGGTGGCGGTGGTGGCGGAGGTGGTATTCTTGCAAGTAATGCCGCTGGAGGAAATGGAGGGAATGCTACTGGAGGTATTATCACACTGTTAATGTACAAGGCTACTTAAAGTTTTGCCATCACCTTCTGAATAGAAACAGCCGAAACTCCACAATGTTTTGAAAAGAGTTTGACAGCATTTTTAGGATCAATTGCAGTTTTCACTAAGATAGATGCAATTGTTCCTGCAACCATGACTTTTGGAGTA
>Ga0078894_10002722_pt1 | contig 13373 bp, 15 predicted proteins | sample LauGreSu1BDMLBSD_2_FD_67506 | JGI IMG/M metagenome (GOLD analysis project Ga0078894, IMG submission 67506) | Freshwater lake microbial communities from Lake Michigan, USA - Su13.BD.MLB.SD (version 4) (version 4) | ecosystem: Environmental > Aquatic > Freshwater > Lake | place: Lake Michigan...
TAAGCGACCCGCTATGTGGAATAAAGATTGGAGTGGTTGTAGATGTATTTATTACTTTTAATTTTCCACCACCTGTAGCACCGAATGTGACGCCCCCTATTCTTGCTGTACCTGTAGTTATCGTCAACGTCGAGCCAAAATCAATCAATAGAGTATCATCATTAACAAATGTTAATGAGCTATAATTTGCATCTGAATAAACGTTTACTTGTGCCATTAGTTATAAATCCTTGTTGTTGAAATTAAATTGTCACTGTCGTCATATGATAGTGTTTTTGTTAATGTTTTATTACTTACTGTATCGGCTATCGAAATTCCAGTTAATAGAGAACCGGAAGTATAAGTTAAAAACTTTTCAAACAACAAAGTAGTTTTATTGCTGTTTTGATAAATTTGTATGGCAGTTAAATTTGATGAGACTGTGTCGTATTTTAGTTCGTGATAATATGTGGAATACGCAGTTTTAAACGCTAAATCAATTATATTGCTCCAATACGAACTGTTGGACTGAACCGTGGTATACGTGTCTTGCCAATTTCCGGATGCTTGCTGATAGGTAGTAACATCCACCGCTCCTATATCACTCGGAGACAGCAGATCGGTTCCTCCTATTGCATGGGAGCTTTTATGAGCAGTCGGAATTCTCGCATTACTCAATCTGGGATCGTCTCCACTAACTGCTGTAGTAGACGTATTTCCGAAAACTACCGATAAAGTTCTATCAGTAGTTAAGTCTCCTCCTCCAGTTAATCCAGTGCCAGCTGAAATAGTTCTTGATGTAGAAACTCCACCCAAATTAGTTAGCGAAGTCGAGGCACTTGCTACATCACTTAAGTTATTAGATTGCAATAAAGCTCCAGACTGAGTCGTAAAGCCGCCGACGTTTATTGTCCAATTGGAGTGCGTTCCGTTTCCACTGTGACCGTTAACATTGACAACGAGTTCATAACCAGAAAAAGAAACAACTGTGCAATGCATGTGGTAGTTGAATGGGTCTCCGTCCCATGTAATCGTTACGTCTTGAGTAGGGGTATATGAAAGAGAAGAAGAAGCAACAACAAAAGTTTTACCGTTTCCGTTGTTAATCGTGTTTGTAGAGGTCGACGTAGTAAAATATGTATCTCCTTTGTTGTTTTGAACAAATTCAGTCGTTGCTATTTGTGTAGTGTGAGTCCCAGCAGCTGCTGTGGGAGCAGTCGGTTGGCCATAAAGAGCAACCGAGTTTTTTATTGTCGGATTTGGATAAGTTCCTTCCAAGTCTCCTCCTGCTATTCCACTAATGATTATGTCTGTTAGCTCGGAACCGTCTCCATATATTTTATTGGTTACGGAAAGATTATTAACATATGTAAAATTAGAAGCATGAGAAGTAATATTTGATCCTAAAATAAATGAATTGTCGTGATTTAAAGTATTGTTTTGGCCTCCAATAATTGCCCCATAGTCTCCAGCTGAAAGAATCTTATTGTTAGCTCCATTGCCTATAAAAGCATAGTCTCCATCTATATCATTATCCGAACCATTAATTACCGTCGAACCCCAGCCTGTTACATCATTATCAATGCCTCCTAATACTTCTGATAACACTCCAGACACTGTGTTATTTCCATACAGAAAATTTACCGAGCTTATGCTTTGGTTTAAAGAGTAAGGTTGTTGTTCACTGTTTAAAAACGTTTTAACTGTGTCATCTAAAGTTTTCGTAAACAATTTGCCATCAGCAGCATTGATGGCTATTTCTCCAGCAGATAAAACACCTGCTGATGGAACATTGCCAGAAGTCGAGCTTCTTTTGTGTAAAATTGTTGAAAACATTATTGTTTTTGTTCTTTGGATGTAATTTGTCGCTTGAGTTGTTTTATTTTCGGCTCATTAACTACGACTTCCGACTGTAGAAATGTTTCAGTTGGCGGTAGAGTCGTTTGAACTTCTGTCACTTCAGAAGAGTCAAAAGAAGGGGTAGCTGAAGAAACCACCTTTGACAAAAATTTTTTGACTGCATTAAACATGAGATTATTTATTCAAATGAACAAAAAAGAAACCCAGGTTCTTGCGAACCTGGGTCTCGAGAACCAATTTTTATATTTATTTTAGAATACTCCACCATCGATGATGAAATCAACAATATAAGAACTACCAGCAGAACCAGAAATGCTTCCGGTAGTGGTTGTGCTATTATTGATAGTCACTAATCCATCAACAGTCAACGTCGAATCAAATTCAACGGCTCCCAAAGCGGAAACAGAAGAAGCAAATGTTGAAGAATCAGATACATACAATGTATCGTTAATTGTAACCGCCCCGTTCAACGTTGATGTACCGTCAACAGTCAAAGCTCCTTGAGCAGAAACTGATGAAGCAAAGGTAGCTGCACTGGCTACATCAAGAGTGCTATTTAGAGTGGTTGTGCCATCGACAGTTAAAGTCGAATCGAATTGAACAGTGCTAACTACACTGAGAGTACTACCAAGAGTAGTTGCCCCATCAATGTCCATCGTGCCGGTAAAATCACCATTGCGAGCATAGATATCTAAGCCATAGATATTTCCGCTAGCAGAAATGTCACCAACGACTGTAAACTCTTCGTTTGGAGTTTCGGTATTAATACCAACTTTACCGTTTTCGACGTAGAGAGTTGTAGCACCAGCTCCAGAAGAAACTTCTAAGCCACCAGAACCATAAATGGTACCAGAAGCTGAAATATTGCCAGAGACAGTTAATTTTTCATTTGGAGTGCTTGTACCAATACCAACATAACCTGGAGTAAGGGTTTTGCCATCAATGTACAATGCAGGGTTAGCATCGTCATAAAAAACAGCAATTGGTTGATCCCCGGTTTGAGTAACTTCTAAAGCAGGGCCTGTACCATTATTTGTAATGTCAAAGGCACTAGTTGCAGTTACTTCAGTGTTGATTTGTGTAAATGCACCAACAACGCTTAAATTACCGGTAATAGTTAAACTACCACCAACTGTAGCGTCACCTGTTGTCGTAAGAGTATCAGTAGATATACCATCCGTAACGCTTATACCGCTCAACAATGTTACTGGTCTTTCTTCTGTAAGTTTGACAAATGTATCGTATACTTCAGCTGAAAGCAAACTTACGTCGGCAAAGGTTATTCCAGCAACTTTGTCGTCAACGTATTGTTTTGTTGTTGCATCAGAACTCAGAGAAGGAGCTCCAATATTTCCTAATACATTACCACTGAAATTTAAAGTAGATCCTGCAGACCATGTAGTTGTAGAAAGGGTTGTACTACCAGTAAAGGTTTTATTACCATTGATAGTTTGATCCGTAGTACGATCAACATATGACCCAGAACCAGCAATGGCTAACGTGCCAAGGCTAGATTCGAAGTACAATGTCGAATTGACTTCGTTGAAAGCTAACTCGCCAACAGTAAGGGAACCGGGAGTGGGTGCTCCTGGAACGCCACTACTGAACGGGCGACGTTTGATGAGAATTGTATTGTATGCCATATTTTTATATTGTTGTTGTTGTTGTCAACAATATTACTTATTGTTAAATAATAAGTTTTTTTATGGGTGTACTAAAAATATCCCGCATCAATCGGTTCGCTTGTATCGCTTGTTATGCCAGATCCTGCAACATCGTCTAGTACAACCACATCTGTGTTGGACTGATAAACGATGACGTCTTCAGGCTTTCCAGATGTAGATAATACAAATGTGTCCAAATTTCCTGGTTCGCTGCTTAAAGTGTGTCGCAATAAAAAATTTGAAGCATTGCTGTTAAGAAAATTCCTTAACTCCACTGGTAATTGAGTTAGCCAATTGGCATTAAAATCTGGGACATTTGGAGCAACGTAATGATTACTGTCGGAAACCCCTCCGTAGTAACCATATACAGCTGATTTGTTTTTAGGAGTTGCCATTGGTTATATTAATTATTAAAACGTTCCTCCGTCTAAAGGTTTACCGGTGTCGCTTGTTATGCCAGACCCAGCAATATTATCCAATAACACAGTGTCAGTATCAGATTGATAAACAATGACATCTTCAGGTTTTCCTGATGTAGATAGCATAAACGTATCTACGTTTCCTGGAGCACTGGCAATCGCTTGTCTTATTACAATATTATCTTTATTTTCATCGATAAATTTCAAAGTTTCCATCATTTGAAGTACTTCAGGAGAATACGGAGAACCGGAATAAGGTCCTGGTACTTGATTGAACGACGTTAAAGGTTGCGTAGGACACTCCGCAGGTCTTGGCGGAATAAAATGATTTGTTTCGATATCCAACCCATGAGGATTTTCACTATAGTAATCATATATACATTTTGCGCTATTTTGTACTGAATCTGGATATGGTTGGAATAGCTCTTCTGGATTTTCTCCACCAGCGAGTCTTCCATAATCTCCAGTATCATTAATTTGTTTATTATTAGGCCCGTTTGGTATACCAGGCTCGTATGAGTATTCGTAGCGCTTGCATTTTAAATACCATACATAATGACCAATCAAAGGATTAGTCATTGGCAAATATTCATCATCTCTTTCAGTTATTTCATAAATTGGGGCTGATCTACCACCCGGTCTATCTGCTCCATATTCTGTTAGTTGTATTAAATCTCCAGCTTTTGGTTCATATCCACACCCAAATTTTTCATAAAAAGAAGAGATGTGTATTACAGCTGTCATATCACAATCAGCTTGAATGCCGAACTTTGAAAGCATCAATGCGTCATTTGTAATGTCTGTAAGCATTATTACATCTCCTTTTTGAGAAAAGGAGGATGTTGTATCTTCTCCATATAAAAAATTATGAGAAGTTAAAGAATAACCATGAGTGTAATATGTAGTGGATGTACCGTAATGCTCGATTTGTTCTTTCCACCACAAAGAATAATTCTCCCGCTCATTGGCGTTATTATTTTTGTTTAAATAACGGACACTATTTACGGTTTTAAGCATTTTTTAGATATTGGTTGCTACTCCTGTAGGAATTCTAATCCATTTGTTTGTTGCTAAATTGTAGATACCTTCATGATCATAATCTTCAATTTTTCGAACCGTCACTGTATACTCGATTGGTCTTGTAGTTCCTACAGCAAGCTTGCCGCTCATTTGGTTTGCTGCTTTTAGAATTCGTTCTGAAAGCAGTCCATCATTATCAGCAAGCACATATTTGTCTTTTAATATAATAAGAACTCGAATTTCAGATGTTCTACTTTTTTGTCCTGGCTTTGTGACTGGTCCAACCAAATAACAACCTTTAACATAAGCAGACAATTGACCGTTGACAATTTCATTGACATCTTTCAAAATTTGATCTCTAATACTGGGTAATAAAACTGGGTAGTTATCTACTTCAGAAAAATGAAAGACGGTTGGATCCAGTTGATTAGGACCAATAGGAACTTTATAAACCGTCAAATAATTCTTAAGTTTAGTATCAAAATCAGAAGCCATACGAGAGTATTTATGCGTTTTGGCTAAAAAAAAGCCCTGCTGTTAGGCAGGGCTTCGTTTCAATAATGGTATACTAAATTATTTGATAAAATCGCCTTTTTTAATGTTAGACTTTACTTCAGGTTTACCTTTTTGTAAAGAACCTTTTTTATCCCCAAGTGGTTTGGGTTTTGGAGCATCATCGACAGTTCCTGTATGAGCTTTCCCACCTTTAGGATTAACTTTTCCGATTTTGTTCTTTTTGCTCATTAAAGTTTTGCCTTTTGCAGGACTCAAAACTTTTGGCTTATCAACAGATTCCTTCATTGCTGTTTCGTCTTCGGTTGTTGTTTCCCCGAATTCTTCATCAAAGTCTCCTTCTGTATAATCTTCGGATTCTTCTTCTCCTTCTTCGTCAGAGGAATCTTCGAGTTTGGCAAGAATGTCAGAAAGTTTTGTTTGGAGTTCTTTAAGATCAGAAAGAAGATCTCCTTCTTCCTCTTCTTCAGTCTCTTCTTCTCCAGAAAATTCTAAATCTCCTTCCCCTTCCAAGGATTCTTCTTTAACGGAAGATTCTTCGTTTTCTTCTTCAGCTTCTTCTTCGTTTTCTTCAATGAGAGCTTTCTTGAAGAGGGCTTCAAAGGAACTAAGAGCGAAGCTTTCTTTTTTGGTTTCTTCTTTCTTCTTTTTGTTATCTTTCTCGTCTTCGTTTGTTGGGTCTACGTCAGTATCTTTCATTTCTTTTGGCTTTTCTGTTGTTGGATTTTTAGTTGGAGCAGATTTCATGGGAGCAGAGCTTTTGTTGTCAGAAGAAGCTTTGCTAGAAGAAAGTCCTGTAGTCTCTTTGTAACTCGGTCCTTTAGCAAGCTTGGCTTTGTCTGGACCTTCTACTGGCTTTGGTTTAGCCCCAAATAAATCATTTTTAATCTTGAGATTTCCTACTTCATCGGAAGAAGGGTTTTGTAAAGCATGTTTTTCAGCTTCGTTGAGTAAAATTTGTTCGTAGATGTCAGAAAGAGAGTTTTTCATGATATAATTTTATTTATCTTATTTAGTCTGTTTTTTTAGGAAAAGTTGCTGCTCACAAGAAATAAACATACAAATCATCTCCATCTTTCACAACAGAAAACGAGCGAAACGTATATTTGCTTATTTCAGCTGAAAATTCTTGCCATTTAGCAACGGTTGTTTTTAAAATTTTACCGCTCAAGCTAGGAGGATTCATTGAAGATTGAACGTTCTTGATAAATTCCTCTAACGATTTATCTTGAGTTTGAAAATAGTTGTATATAGTTTCTGCTACTTTTACTTTGTTATTTGCAGTGTGCTCTCTGACTTTTTTTGCACAGGAGCAGTTAGCTCCATTTAACGTTAAGCTTTCAATATCAGCATAAATATCAGCAGCAATTGCTTGAAAAGTAGTTTTAAATGATTGTTTGTGTTCGCTGTCCGTAAGAAGCTTTACAGGAAGCTCAGTAATATATTGGTATGCTATTAGTTCGTCGATGTTCATAAAATCTTTTTATATAAAATAGAGGCACATAAATGGACTATAAGCCCAAAAATCACAGAACTAATTAATCCTGTGTGTATTACAAAAGGATCAAGCACAAACAAATAAACAAACACTCCAAACCAAAACGAGGCACATTCCGGACACAGCATTGGCTTTTTAATAATAGGAATTTTAGCAACAAAATTGCGCACCGGTCTGAAAATTTCACTAAAACTCCACATATAAGAAAATGAAAGTGAGATCAGAATATAAATTAGTAATGCAGTCATATAGTTAAGCCAAAACTACTTCGAATAAGGTAGAGGGTTGAATTGTGTTTAGCTGAGGGGCCAATGTAGGCTGAGGTAAATCAAAAAATTTATCCATCGAAATAACTTTATTTTGGTTTTCTTGAGCAAATTTCATAATAGTTGAGATTTTATTATCAGTTTCCCCATCAATAATCGATTTAACTGTTGGCACGATCATTTCAATGATTTGCTCTGAAACGTCTTTATCAGAATTTAAATTAGACATGTTAACGTTAAGCAAAGGATATGATTCTGGATGGTTTTTAAAATTCGTCGAACAAGGACGAATCACCATTGTTTTAGTGTTTTCATCTATGTGTATGATCTTAAACCCAATGTTTACCTGCATATTTATATTTAACTACCAAAAAATTAAAAGTCAAATTTGTCTTCCCAATCCAACCGCTCCATTCGAAAGAGTCATGAAAGCTTGTCCATCAATCCAGTAACCTGCTTCTCCTCCTTGTCCACCGAAACTAGGTAATACCAAAATATCACTATTAGCATTATAACCAGGCCACCCGATTGGAGTATCCCCATTTAAGGCATTACTTCCTGCTGTTCCCCACCCCCCTCCATTTGCTCCATTCGCAGTTCCCACGTTTGCTGCCAATGTACCATTTGTATTGTTTAATGTCAGAAGGGCGTTAGAATATCCTTGTCCTAAACCTCCGTTTCCTCCAGTTCTTGGACCGGCTCCGGAATTTGGCCCAGGAGGAGCTTGAGGAGCACACATGGTTTCATCGGTAAAACAAAAAGCATAATTGTATGTGATAGTACAAGGATTTCCGCCAACATTGGCACCGACGTTGCACGTGCCCGCAGACTCTTGATATAGACGAGTTGAACCACAAGCGCTATTGATATTGACGGCTCCACCTGCAGGAGTGCACCACGGACCTCGATCAAAACCAGCCCAAGGATCGGCACTACAATTGTGATCTCCAGTAATAAAACATCTTCCTGTATCATCTCCCGGACATCCATTGAACTGATCGCATCTATTTACTCTTGTTCTATAAGTTTTACGGATATTTCCTCCTCCCCCGCCGCCTCCACCGCCTCCTCCGTATATATTTCCTTGATTGCTTAAAAGAAAATTTCTCGTAGCTCTAATTGCTGTGCCTCCCACTCCTCCGTCCGTGCCATTCGAAACTCCTCCAGATCCAGCAATTCCAACAGCACCGCCCGCGCCCGCGATCTCTCCTAAATTGTTTAATATTATAAGATCATAACTTCGAAAATTTCCAAGACCGTTACCTGGAGTAATAGTCAAAGCAGGAGAAGCTGGATTTGTAGAAAACACAACAACTCCAGGATCTATTGTAATAATTGCTCTGAGTTTTTTTCCAGTTGCTGGAGTCCACCCTTGAGCTTGGGCGAGATTCATGATGCGATCAGTCAAGTTCAAATTTTGTGTATTGACAGTGACATTGTCAATTACATTAAACCAGCTCGAATAACGGTTGTGTCTCATACAAAAAATACGAATAATTCATCTGCTTGTTTGACGACTGAAAATTTATTATATGAAGCTGTTTTAAGTTCATAAGCAAAAATTGGCCATTGCTGAGTTGTAGTTTTGAGTACTCGGCCTTCGAGATTCATTCGGCCCAGTTCTAACTCACAAAATGTGCTCACAGCACTGTTTAAGTTAATTTGACTAAAGGTTTCAAACTCTTCAAAGGCGTTGATTATTGCTCCTTTTTGTTTATCAATGCAAGATTTGAGCACTTCTACGCATTGGTCGTTTGGATCTTTATATACTGTCTCTAGTGTGTCATGCAAATGAGCAAATCTTTGCTGAAAGAAATTTTTTAACTTTTGTTCAAAAGTTGGATTTATAATCAATCGTACGATTACGTTTGAAAAAAAAGGAAATCTTTGTACATTTTTAAGTGTCATACAATAATTTCAAATGCTTTACTGAATTCTGTTAGTTTGACTTCCGGTAAATTTTCTGGTTCGATTGTAGTAGGACTTCTGACAGCAGATATTGTTTTATTTAAATTCGCGTTAACGAAATCATTAACTTTATCAACGAATGTTTGCTGTTCGCTGTTAATAATAGATTTTACGGTGGGATACAACAAATCGATAATTTGGTCTCGTAAATCTTTACTCGGATCTAAATTTGATATATTAATATTGAGAGGACCATAAGTCTCTTTATTGTTTTTAAATTGTGTTGAGCAAGGTCTGACAGTAATACTGTTATTAGAAACATCCGTGCTTAAGATTTCAAATCCAACATTAATTTCATTTTCCATATATGTGTATATTTATTTGTTTAATTGATAGTGGCACCCAACAGGGCTCCTAAATTTTTTATTATAGTAAAATTGTTATAACCGTTTATTGAGTATCCTCCACTTCCGCCCAACCCGCTTCCACGTAAATCTCCAGCAATTCCTGCATTTCCTGCTTGTCCCCATGTTCCACCATTACCGCCAGAACCTCCAGTCAAAACACCAGCAGTTCCAATTCCTGCAGCTATTCCAAATCCCTGTCCTGTTCCGCCATTTCCACCAGAGTGATTTATCCAATTTTTTACAAAACAATTAAATGTCTGCCCTCCGCACAACGTCTGACCATCTCCATCTTCATTACAACACTCAGGACAAAAAAAGCAATCACTGCAAAACCTACAACAACCGGTATTGGACGCCGGACAATCATAATTTCTCGGATTGTCGAAAAAACCAGCTAAATCGGTCATAGGGCAATTGTCACAGTTACTGGCACTACAACATGAAGCAGCGTTACCTCCAAGAGTGTATGTCTCTTGTCCACCTCCACCTCCGCCTCCCCCACCACCGCCTCCATAAATATTTCCTTGGTTATCCAAATAAATTGTTCGCGAAACGTTGAGGGCTGTTCCTCCTGGCCCTCCATTGCTTCCAGGAGTAGGTACTTGATTTCCTGAACCTCCAAGTCCGCTCGCTCCAGAAGACCCAGCTATTGTTCCTTGATTTATGAGTAAAATGTAATCATAACTTCTGAATGAACCAGCTCCATTGGCAGGAATTGTTAAAGCAGGCAAAGCTGGGTTATTAGAAAATATTGTATTTCCAGCAGGGATTGTAACAATGGCTCGAATTTTTTTTCCACCGGCAGGAGTCCATCCATAACCAGAAGCTATTCCATTGATAACGTTAAACAAATTTACGTTTGCTTGAGTTGGAAGAGTAGTTACAATGCTAAGCCAGCTTGAATAGCGATTGTGTCTCATCATAATTTTATAAAATTATGGCAACAAGTCACCGAAAATATACCAAACGTTATTTCCACTATAATATGCTCCAGCAACGGAATTTACAAAAGCCAATTGAGTGAACGTATTATCCGGAGTGCTTCTAATGTCAGACAATCCTTGGGGAACGAATCGCACCGTCCCTAAATTCTGAGCTCTAATAAACGATACATCCAACCCAGGTTGCGCACCCATTGGCAGTATCACATTAACAGGAAAAAACGAATCAATGACTATCATTTGACCGTGCATCTCATTTGTAACCTCAAAAATTATAGGACCGGCTGGATTAGCTGGATCTGGAATTAGAACAGGGACAAACGGAGCTCGCGGAGCAGTAGCTATGCTAATTGTTCCATTGCCGTTAGTTACGCTGATACCATTCCCTGCAGTTAGTGTGTTTTTAGTATAAGTGCCTGTCGCCGTATTTCCAATAGGTAATTGACCGTCTGTCATTGGATTTAAGGCGTCTTCTGGATCAACGGAAATAGTAATTGTTCCCCCGCCATTAACGATATTAATTCCTTTTGCTTCTGTTAGGGTGTTTATATTATAAGCATTGGTTGTGCTATTTCCGATAAGCAGTTGTCCGTCAGACATGGGTCCGAGCATGTCTGCTGTCAATTGATTAACAACATTAGTCCATTTCCATCTACGTTCTCCATCAAAAATTGGAAGAGAATATCCAACAATATAATCTGATTGAGCCACCGTTGGGCTTTCTATAAACGAGCTTAATGTTTTGTATGCTGTCATTGTATTTTATATTTAATTTAAGTTAGTTTTATGGCCATGTATATTTACTTTTGTCTTTGGTTCTGAGTCTCATATAAGCAACAGCTGTACCTACATTTCCTGAGGCGCCTCCACTACCCTTTGAAGCTGTTATCGTGCAAGGAAAATCAGTAACATCCACATTCTCCGCCGTTGGAGCGGTAATCAAAGATTTGGCTACAGCTGCTCGAGCGTCAGCAGTTGAGTTAAAGTTTCCTTGATTTCCAACGGCTCCTTTACGAATGGAAGCATATAAACGGCCTCCCATTGTATACATGTTGTATATAGTCAAAGCAAACCCTTTTCCGTTTCCGGTACCAGAACTTGTGTAAGTAGTTCCATATTTGAGGGAAACGCTTCCGGTTGTAGAACCATACCCAGTTCCACCGCACATAGATATCCAAGATATATTAGAAGCTCCTCCGAATCTATCATAGATATCTTTTATAGTAGAGGTTCGTGTTCCTTGGGCAGAAGTTGAAATGGATCTGTAATCTATTTCTTGGGGGCTGACTTCAGGAAGTTCTGGATCTCGAACTGTTGCTGTCGGAGTAATAGTAGGCGTTTGAGTAGGAGTCTGAGTTTGAGTAGGAGTTTGAGTAGGCGTCGGGGTAGTTTCGCATGGATATACCCCAAAAGGATATACATTCATATCGCTAGCAGGACCGTATTCATTTAAGTTTTTGATTTGCTCGGTTTGGAAGGTTAGCAAGCCGGTCGTGGAACAGTCGGATGGAGGCACTTCAGCAAAGCAGACATTATCAAGAACAGGTCCGTAATATTGTGAACCTGTACTAAATCCACTAAATGTAATTGTCAAAGTATTAGAAGTGGCTACATGTTCAACTGTGTAGCGCTGCCAATTGAAGCTATTGTAAGTTTCAGCAACAGAAGTCGGTGTAATAGTAAACGTGTGAGTTTCACTCGCCGTACCGTTGTTTAACTCGACTGTTACCGTTCTGCTTGTATTGTCGTTGAGGTTTGATTTGTCTGCTCCCAAGTCAAAGCTGAGGCTATAAGTAGAACCTCCCTCTGTAGGAACCGTTTGTCTAGCAAATCCTGATGAAGTTGACATTAGATCGATAAACACGTTTCTAGGTTGATTGAATATTCCATATGAAGAAATATCATGAACATCAACACCTGAGAGAATCCAACCGTAAGCGGAACCTCCAATTGCATTGACAGAGCTGTTATTAAAGTCTCCATTTATTATTAAGTTGTTTGGACATACATTATCGCTAGGTGGAGGAGGAGGTGTTGTAATGACTGGTCTCCAGCATTGTTCGGTTGGAGTTGGTGTTGGAGTAACAACAGGTGGTTCCCATGTAATATTCGGTAGATCAGTTAAAGTGACAAACGAACATGTACATTGTTTCATGTTTGTGTTAATAGATGAAGTATTAATTCCACAAGAAGGATTAAAATATTCAAACATTGTTTCTAAATTTGCCCATAATTGCGAGGCTAATCTATTAACAACAGCGTTTGTTACTATTTCGTTTTGACCTACAATTAAATCAGATTTCGAATAAATTGGAGCCGTGGCTTTTTTACAACCTTCTTGTTCGTAAAATAAAGATCCTCTGAGCAATTCAATGTTATCCCATGTTCTTTGAAAAGCTCTAATATAGACCCAGGGCTGTATATACTCTTCTTCATCTATAGAAAGCTTATCAAACGACCAATACAAAGAACTCGACAACTCAGCTTTAATTTGCTGCAAGTTCATTAAGTCAGGAATTTTCAACAACTTGTCGTTAACCGCAACGAGTAGATTTCTATATTTGTCTTGCTTTACGGACGTAAAGCCTTTTAAATAATTTCCTTCGGAACATTCGTGTTTATGTGCAATGTAATAAGCAATTTCTCCGTTTTTAAAATACTTTACTATTCCGTCATTGTGGAGAATATAAATTGTCTCTCGCTTATATCCTGTATTAATTTTTCTTGCGTCTGTAATTTCACTCGAAAAACTATATTCGAACAAAAATTCTCCTTCATAACTAAGAACAACGACTTTGTTGCTCAACAAAACATGAACGTTGTTTACAGAATCTACACAAACGCTTAAAGGGGGATTTACATCAAAATCTTTGTATGAAAAAACTCCTATATTTTTGC
>Ga0078894_10002723_pt1 | contig 13371 bp, 41 predicted proteins | sample LauGreSu1BDMLBSD_2_FD_67506 | JGI IMG/M metagenome (GOLD analysis project Ga0078894, IMG submission 67506) | Freshwater lake microbial communities from Lake Michigan, USA - Su13.BD.MLB.SD (version 4) (version 4) | ecosystem: Environmental > Aquatic > Freshwater > Lake | place: Lake Michigan...
GTACCAACTAAATCTGAATTAATTCATTATAAAATTCGGGCAGCAATGAGAGAGCATACTTTTAGTGAAGATCAAATTAAGTATCTTGGTGAGCATGATGGAACTCATTGGTATCTTATTGATGGTAAGCACAAAGTATCGTCTGATCAATTTGAAGATTTTGAAATGGTAGATTGATTATTATGACTCTATCTGAAAAGGCAAAGATCTATTACAATGTCTGGTGCTGTGCTTATCAACGTAGATATAATGCAAAGGTTGTCAATGACTGGGAATTGTATGATAGAGAACATTCAACAATTCTAATGTGTCTTAATATGAAAGGTGCAGAATGGGTCGTATTTGATAGTGATAGAAAGAAAGTGAATTAAATATGTTTATACTTGAATCTTTTATTTGCTTTTATTTCAGTTGTGGTCATATGAGGTTTAGCACTCAACCAAAACCACAACCAATCTCACAATTGAAAGAGAACTACTGCACACACAGTTGGAAACCAAATCTACCACAATGTAAGAACAATGATTGATTGCACAGAAAACGAAGACGGATCATTGACAATCAGTTGGGATAAGAATGACCCAAGAGAAAGTCTATTCAACACCTGGAGCGAACAAGACTTTATTGATTGTATTATGAATGCTTGCCAAAAAGTTTTAGGGGAAACTGATGTATAGCACACCAGTTAGAGGAACATCACCAAAGAAAAATCGAACCACTCTGAACTGGTGGGAGTATTGGATTGGTCATTGTTGGATGACTGGATGGCAAACGATTCGTTGTAATTTTAGAGTATGGGCAGATCTGATGGGATCGTCTTATGCAGATTATGCTCTGCTCAAAGATGTTGATCCAGAACAAGAATGTATTGAATGGTTCTGGGTTGGACTGAATGATGATGATGTTTATCCAAAAGAGTTTCTTGAAAGTCTGATGGAAATGATGGATCGTATTGATCGTGGTGAAGAGAAACTCATCCCACTTGATGAGGATTTTTTTGATAGACTGAAAGAACTTACTGATGATATTGAAGTTAATCTGAATGAGAGACTGGAGGAAGACTGATGGGAATGTTTGATTACTTTCGCTCATCCTATGATTTGGGCGAACAATTTACTAATGTAGTCTGTCAAACGAAAGATATTGAAGATGACATTGGTGGGACAATGACTGATTATTGGTTAGATCCTGCTGGTCAATTATGGACTCCTGACTATAAAGGAACCAATACATATGAAGTCATTAAAGAAAGTGATCCACGTTATGATCCAAAGAAATTGTTTTTGAACTTTGAATGGATTCCTACAGGACAACATGGTAAGTTCAGTCCATTGTATATTACTAAGTATATTGAAGTGTATCCTGAAAGTTGGAAAGGTGAATGGGAAACTTGGCCTCGATTGAAACTTCATTTTCGATATGGTAAGTTACAAGACTTTGAAGATGTAACACATGAAAGAGAAGGTCAGTATTCTTGGAGGGTCACTCCACAAACTGGCACAACCCCCGAGCAATGATGGCATAAAGGGTCTTATACTACGTAGGAACCGAAATGATTCATTGACACAAGAACAATTGATCGCAAGTATCGAACAACAACTTGAGAATCTAATGTCTTTTAGTGAAGAACTCGAATATGAATATGAATCGGTTCTCTATGATGAGAATGGAGAACCGATTGTAGATCTCTTTACTGAAGAATTGCTAAACGAAATCCTTGAACATATTGATCGATATGATGTCAATCTTTGATCTCTTTCACGATGAGCGTAAGTATGGTTGGATTGTGGACAAGCATTATGATTGGATTAATATGCTATCTACAATGCAGAAAAACAAACCACAACGATTTAAAGAGTTTCAATACTCACAAGTAACAATCTATCATCACCTCGACCGTATTCAACAAGAACAACACATCCATGATTGAAACTGAACTGAATCTTGCTCTTAATGCAGAAGAGCACGAAATGATTAACATTGCTCTGAATCATTTGCTCAATGCTGCAGATGAAATGATGGAGAATGGATTTGAAACAATTGATGGTAATGCACGAATCAATCTACTACGTTCAATTCGTGATAAGTCTTATAACATCTGGTCACAACGTTTTCCTAACTAATGACTCAAGTTACTGTTATTCGTAGGATCGTTCAATACGAAGAATGTGTATTCAATTCTGAAGAAGAATTTGAACAATGGAAATGTTTTCCCGAAAATAATGAATGGGAAGAGTTTAATCAATTTAATAAAAACAATTTTAAGGATATTTGGTATAATACAAGATTGGATATTGATCCAGATCTTTATGTTGCATTAAATGGAGATCAAACTCAGGCAACTGATGATTGGATCTTTACAGGTATTTTTAATGAAGGAAATGAAGTCGATCAATATAATATTGAAACTCTAGAACTTATGAATTCTGAATCTGATACATTGTCTTCTTAAGTCCATAACGATTAATGAATTCCTCTAAACTCTCATTTAACATACCATGAAAGAATTCAAAATCAGTAGGAACAGGTATGCCTTTAACTACAGCAGCATAATGAACTAATTTAATGTAGTCACTCATCTCTTCAGATAGGTTTAATTGATTCTTAGTTAAACCTTCTCTTTTCTTTCTTATCCAACGTAAGTTCTCTACTGCATTGTTTTCAATATTACCGTCTATGTGTTCTATACCCCAAGAGTCATCAGGGTTAGGAAGGAATGCAAGAGCAACTAAACGATGTAAGTAGAAACTACTTCTTCTTCCTTTACCATTAGTCAGTTGTGCAAGGAGGTAGGTTCGCTTACCTCTTTTTGTTTTATATGTTTTAATCCGATTACATTTATTATACTTGGTAGAATAGAGATAACCACGTATATCAATGTAGTATCCAGTGTATTCATCCATTCCTGGAAGGTCTGAGAGTTCTTTGCTGGTGACTGGACTGCAATTCATTGGTTAATTGTGTTTGGTTTCTAACAGTATTTAATGGTGTCTGTAAGGTATTATAAATAATGGGTTTTATGTGTATAAACTGTGTAGTGATGAATGTATTAGAGTATAATGGTAGTGTTATATGTGAATATAATCTTATTTCTTATGGAATAACTCTGATACCTTATGTAAATGAGTAGATACCTTATGTTAATAGGTAGATACCTTATGGAATAACTCTGATATCTTATGTAAATGTGTCGGATCCTTGTGATCTTAGACTGCATGATACCACACGAGGGTCTTTTTGTCAAGGGGCGGGCGAAATTTTTCCCATAAGGACCCGAAATATTTCCCATAAGGACCACTGATCTCTGAGACCCTCCGAGGCACTTGACAGATCCCTCATAAGGTCTTATAGTGTATCTGTTGGTGATTGGGGGAGGATTTCGAGGGCAGCAGAGAACGCCTTCGAGATCCTCTTTTTTCTTCGAGATCGCCTTCGAGATCTTATACGAGATTGTCTTCGAGATTCGCATCGAGATCTTATGCTCACAATCTCGACTAGATTCTCAGAAATCTTATGGTCAAAAATCTCGACGAGATTCACGAGATTCTTATATCATCATATAATAGTATCGTTATTTCATCGAGATCTTATACTAGATCATCATAACTAGATTGTCACGAGATACTAACAATTTCAACTAGATCACATACATAATCTAGATTCAACACTAGATGTGACACTTCGAGAATTGACACATCTAGACCTTGACAATGCTTCGAGATCATACTATCATTCTTATAGTTTCATCACGAGGTTCTCAAATGGCAACTAGCCCTTATCTTGCTGGTCAAAGGCAACGATATCGTGTCACACTAGAACTGGAGGTTCTAGAAGATTTTGATCCACATCAAATTGATTGGAATAAGGTCCTAGATCTTCAAGGAAAAGAAAAGGCTTCTGCTTATGTTGAAGACCTCTCTTGCCCTGATCGTTGGTGAAATTGTCTCTCTAAGGTCTCTGAATCCCCCCATTCTACCATAGAGTGGGGGGATTTTTAGTATCTTATGCCAGTTGCATAAGTGTCACATAGGGTATTGACCTATCCCCACAGATCCCTTATGGTTGCTGTGTCGTTCATTCCAGACCAAATGGTTATCTTCACTGCCACCAACTACGGTTGTGTATTCACTCTTGACGAAGATATGAATGAATTGTATTATGCACCGATCTACGCTGATTCTACAGTAAATCTTTCAGAGTTTGCTCCTGTAGATATGGAATCCGCTGATATGGATGAGATGGAACTGTTTGATATTCGTAATCGTCTCGTTGAAATGTGCCAGGTGTAGAACTGGCACACTGATACCCCAAGGTCCTGCATCTTGGGGTATCTTAATGAAGTCGCCACAGTTTTCTGATGACAACCACTTTCGCTGAATATTCTGCAGCAGCAGAAGCACGTAAAGACATCGCTGCTGCAGTTCTGGGGCACACTTATGCTCTCTGTGAAGCATTGCGCCAGAACTTCATTGATTACTCTATCAAACAGCATGAGCGTTCGATTGATTATGCTGATGCTGGTGATGTTGCCTCGGTTCGTTATCATGAGTCCTGCATTGACAAATTGAAGCATGGAACTTGTGATTATGAGTTCTACCCTGAGACTGGTAGAAAGTATCACAAAGTTACCATGAATGCCAATGGATCCCGCAGTGTTCATTGTTTCATTGACAAGCAAACTGGTGAGGTTTATAAGTCTGCATCGTGGAAGTCTCCTGCTAAAGGTGTACGTTACGATTTGCGACTGATTAAAGATCGTGAATGGTTGCTAGCACATGCTGACTGGGCTGGCGGTTACCTCTATGCCAGATAGGGAACTGGCACACACCCCTTAGACACCACCCCTCCGATGCCTTATCTTATAGGAGTCGGAGGGACATCCACCGACACCCCATCGCTTCTCTTTCAATGAGCATCACCTTGACTGCCAACTACAAAGAAACCCTCGCCCCTGAGATTCTTGAGATTGTTGATGAGTTGATTGAAAACGGTCAGGAACTCTCCGATCTTCTGGAGATTCTTGATTACTTTGGTGAAGAGTATCATGAGAATCTGGAGGAGATTGTTCGTGCCCTGGATGAGACTGGAGCAAAGAAGTCTGAACTGCAGGAATTCATTGATGCTTTTAGCATTGATGATCTGGAGCATTTCGAACAATACAATGCTCTGGTAGCAGACTTCTCTGCAGAGGCAATTGAAGCATTCTGCTACATCTGGGACATTTCTTCTCTTGAGCACTTCGAAGATTCTTATCAGGGTGCCTGGAATGATGATGCAGAGTTTGCAGAAAATATCTGTGAAGGTCTGCTTGATCATAATGTTCCTTCCTGGATTGTAATCGATTGGCAAGCAACCTGGGATTCTTCTCTCCGTTATGATTACAGCGAGCACAATGGTTACTATTTCCAAGACTTCTGATCTAGTTTAAAACTTCACCAGACCCCTCTAGAATCGCCTCTAGGGGGGTTTTTCTATCATCTAGATTAAATAGCACTAGATCGCCACAATTAGCACTAGATCATCAATCAACTAGATTAATCATTCGAGATTCATCATATTATCATATAACACTAGTGTTATACTCTACTAGATTAATCAATACTAGATTATCACTAGATGTAACATACACTTGACACGAGCTTCGAGATTCATGTATAATAACTTTGTTGCTTTTTCAGATTCATATATCTTATAGTTACTCTAGATACATGGATCGTGCATACTATAACGTAACATTTAATGATACACAACTAGACTACATCTACGAGCTTGTGTATCATCAATGGAAAGAGACAGAACACGAAGACGATCGTAAGATCCTTGCCTCTATTCTAAACACAATAGATCTCACAGATCCACTCCTAGGGGACAGTTTGGAAACTGGCACATACCATGAGCACAATGCGTGATATGTGTGTATATTACATAAGTTCGCACCAATTCTTATGCTTAACGAACAACAGTTTTATAAACTCTGGGAAAAGTTCGCAGAGTATAATTTAGCAGGGTTTCTTCCTGATGATATTGAAGAATACTGTGCAAAGCACGAAATTACTGTAGACTACTACATTGAAGAGTTTCTATAAAGAACTCTTGTGCCACTTGGCAAACTGTCACAAGGGGGGTTGCGGTTCTCCGTGACCCCTGTTATCTTATGGGGGTGGTTGAGGAATTCTCTACACTTTCTCCTCCCACAATTCATAACAATGAAACTCAATTCTTTTCAAAAAACATTCATTGACACTCTGATTCTGAATGTTGCTACCATCTCCGCAATCGTTGTGGGCATTGTACAGTTTGCTGTGCGGGCATACAATGAAAACAACGGAAACGAAAAAGTCCGCAAAGTGATGCAAACTGTTCTGCAGTTTGCTGATACTTTGATTGATCAGGGTAAAGCACACTTTGCAGATCCTGTGGTGGATGCTGTGCCAGTTGCACAAGTGTCCCGCAAGAGTGCAAAGCGCATCAAACCCTGATAGATTGATTCTGTCCTGAGGGATTCAATGACTCTCACACACCTGAACTATCAGGAGATTGATGCACTTCTCGCTATTCTTGAGAGTAGCGATTGGTGCTACCTGACTGAACTTACAGAGGCGGACATTCCGCTTCTGTATGACAAACTCACTGAAATGAGGGATGAAATCTAATGAACCGTTCTGAATTGCAAGATGCTCTCATTCAGCAGATGCTGGATAGCATGGATCTCAAGACAATGACCCAACTTTGTTATGATTACCTTGATGAAGGTTATGCAAAGTATTCTGATGAAGAATTGATCACTGAGTGTGAAGAATACTACCCTGAACTGCTGGAGGGTGTGACAGTCTGACAAGTGGCACAAGGGGGGTTGCACTGCCCCCCATCCCCTGCCATACTGACATTGTTCAACGGAACTCACCACCATGAACCCCTTCATTGAAGACTCCCAGATCGAAGAGGCAATCTCCTTCGGTTTCTACGATGATGAAGAAACGCAACGGGAGATCGAATCGTTCTACGATGAGGAGTATGATGACCTTGCCGCAGGTCTCCCGCTCGATTCCACTCACGACTTCTGATGTCATTCTCTGATCTCTTTGATCTCGGTGCTATAGTGTGGGAGGGAGACCTCCCCACTTTCCCTGACTACTTCCCCACTGACGATGATTCCGATGATTGAACTCCTCGCTTTCGCAATGATCGTAGGACAGACTGAGATCGCTCCTGGGGTCATTCAGACTGAATACCTCCAGAACTCCCAGGAGATCGTTACCGTGATTGAGGATAAAAACTGAATCACCTGTGCCAGTTCAGAATCTGGCACAACCCCCCTAGACTCCTCCCCAGAATGCGCTATATTGAGTGCATGGGGAGGAATCCCCACCAAACCAACGCTAACCTCCAATGCGTTACAATCCCTCTACTGACCGCGCTGTGAGCATCGATGAGATCGCTGAGCAGTGCCGCCGTGCTATCATGCAGGCATCCCACTCCCCTTCACCCGCAGAATATAAAGAAGTTCTAAAAGCGGTGAAGTGGGCACCAGATCTGATTAAGGTCTGATACAATGGGAACGGCAGCGCCCTAAAGACTGCCACCAAACCCCAACCTTACAATGAAACCATGTCTAAAGACGTTTTCCTCGCAATGCTTCGCCAAGGGAACAACGGGCAGGAAATTCTTTCGATTCTTGATGCGATCTCTTCTAATTCTGTGGATAGCGTTGATCTGAATGAACCCACTTCTGAAGAGATCGAATTCTGATGGTTAATTTCATCGAACGCAAGGCAGATCGCAACGGTTATGTCAAGTATTTCGATGCGATCCGTTTTGCAAGTTCTCACAATCTCCTAGAGGATTTCAATGCCTATTTCTCTAATTTAGAGGGGCAAAGGATTCCGCTTGATGAACTCCTAGAGTTTGCTGGTTACTGAGTGTGCCAGTTGGCAGAGTGTCCATAACCCCTTGACTCTCTGCCCCTGGTGCCCTATTCTAATTTCATCAGCGGGGGTGAAGCATCCCGCTCAAAACACTTCACTCAACCCTTTACTTTTTGAATTAATTATGTCTCAGTTCAACTTCACCTCCAGCGCCATTGAGAACATCTCTGATGTGCAGAATGGTCAAGTTACTATCACCTTCAATGGTGGTCGTGATTATACCTACGGTGTGCAAGATGTTGAGCAGTTCGTTGCCCAACTGAGCGCCGTGATTGCCGATCCTGAGGGTTCGGTGGGTCGTTTCGTCAATGCTGCTATCCGTAGCGATCAACTGGTCGTCGTCGCCTGATAGAGTCGCGGGGGGCACCATCGCCCCCCTTTCCATGCTACACTGATCCCGTTCCCACTGATCCCTCATGCGCCGCATTGAAAACTTCCTACAGTTTATCCTCATTGGAATTGCCGTAGGGATCGTCCTGGATCATGTTCCCAGGGGGACAGATACTAAACCGACCCCCACATCCTACAGTCAATCCGTTAGCGTTTAGACTGACACCAGTTCAACCCTGAACCTCACCACAATGCGCGGTTTCACGATCCGTTTTCAGTCGCCCTACAACGCTTGCGAGTGGCGCACTCAAACGTTCCCCACCCTACAGGAGGCAGAGCGTATGGTAGAATTGTACCGCTCCTGCGGTTCCCCCGCTCACCTGGTAGATTGAGATGCCCCTGATTCGCACTCCCCGCTTCATGGATCAGTTCCTATACGTTGCCATCGATCCCCGTGCTCGCGTGAGGGATGAGGCAGCAGCGATCAGTATCGGTCGCGCCTATCTGGGAATCTACCTCACCTCTACGGGTTTTGAGGTTGCCTATGGCATCCTGAATCAAAACGGGTCACTTGAGTGACAGTCTGACAAGCGGCACAGCGGAGGGTTCAACCCCTCTCCTTTGCCCCTATACTGATCTCAGTTCAACCCACTGAACCCCATGGCAACCTTTGAACTCACCACCTGCCAGGCAAGCGCAGGAGTCCGTGCTCTTGACCGCGAACTCAAGTTCTGGCGTGATCTGCTCGCTGAACAGGAGATCTCCCATGATCGCCCGAACTTTGATCATGTCGGTGCCCGCCTGATCATTGAGGATATTGAGGGTGCGCTCCGCATCCTGTCCAGTCGCTGATCTGTCCCAGGGGGGTCACACCAGACCCCCTTCACCCCCTATACTGATCTCAGTTCAGGCAACCCGCCATGAAAGTCACCCCCATCGGCAGCAACAAAACTCAAGTCACCCTCGCGGATGGCACTGAGGTTCTGTTCTCCTATTCCACCCCTGTCGCCGCTCTGGTGCCTGGTAAGGGTTGGATGCGGACAGAGCACAAGTGGAGCAACACTACCACCCGCCACATCAATTCTTGGCTGGCAGAGAACGCCAGCACCTATGCTGAGGTTGCCAGTGTGCCACAATGGGATCTGGATCAATTGGTGGCATTCTGAGGGGTGCCACCCCCTATACTGATCTCAGTTCAACCAACCCACCATGTCCCGCCTTGAAATGACCTATGCTCAGATCACCGCCGCTCACCAGAGCGCCTCTGCTGCCCGCTCCGCGATCTGTGATCTGGCAGATCAGTTCTCCTGGGAGACGGTCGCCCGTGAAATGATCTCCCGCATGAGTGGCGATGAGGCACGGGAGTTTGTGGAGGATTTCAACTCCCTTTATGCCAACTGAGGCACTGGCACAAGCGGGGTCGCTCCTGACCCCCTTCACCCCCTATACTGATCTCAGTTCAACCAAACCGCTCATGACCCGCCTTGACGTGATCTGCCCCTCCGCTCCCTGGGAGAATACCACCACCGATGAGGATCGTGCCTGGGATCTGTGCCTGTCCCTCTCTGAAGAATATGGGTACGCTCAGGTTCGCCAGAATGGCATGATCATCGGAGACTACACTGACGGTCACGCCTGACCCCTAAGGGGGGAGGAATCCCCTCCCCCTCTCCAACCCCCAATCCTACCATGCTGAAGGTCGCTGCTGGGGTTGCTCTGCTGCTGATGCTCTGGCAACCGATGGAACCTGCCCGCCGTGTGACAGCAGACGTATTGCACACTGCCGCTGATCTGATCGCCCGATGACCCTGTAGAATTCTCTCAGTTCACCACCTGAACCATGCCCGACCTCACCACCGCAACCTGGATCATGATCGCTGGACAGCGTGTGACCTTTGACCGCTACCCCACTCAGGGATGGGTCGCCACAGGATGGGAGAAGGGTCTCCCTGTTGCCCGTCGCCCTGTTGCTGAGGGATACCTGCATCAGATCCTCTCCCGCTTCACCCCTGATCAGATCTCCTGGACAGTCTGATCACTGGCACTGGGGGTCACACCAGACCCCCACCCCTGACCCTATACTGATCTCAGTTCACCACCCGAACCGATGACCATCCTCGAAACCATCACCACCATCGACTCCGCCTACGAGCCCGACCCTAGCGGCGGTGTGATCGACGCCATCGGCACCCTGCCCGATGGGCGTGAGGTGGATCTGTGGATCTACAACAACGGCGACGGTCCCCTGGTGGAACCTGGTGCATCCTTCCTGCCCTACGGGGGGATCTACTACAACCCCTGGCCGCTGGTGAGCATTCGGGAGGACTGATCCTCACGGGGGGCACACCCGCCCCCCTTTACCTGCTACAATTCTCTCAGTTCACACCCCAACCCCGATGACCTACGGTTTCGCAGTTCAACCCACCGCCTGGACTTCCTTCGATCCTCACGGTTGCGAGTGGGCAACCGATATGAACCACGCCTACGCGATCGCTAAGATCTGGGGTGAGGAGTGCATGGTCTGGATGGTGCCCTCTAGCGGCAATGCCGTTCGCTGGTGCCGTGCTACTGAGATCACCGACGCCATTGCTGATCTGGTGTTCGGCATCTGATCCTGATGGGCAGGTTGACTCCTGCCCCCTGATGCTCTACAATACGTTCAACGGGGGAAGGGAAACCGACCCCCACCACCAAACCTGAAGAACCATGTTCTCCACCACCTTCACCCGCTCTGACGCTTTCGGTGCCACCTATCAGTGGGCGATCCTTTCGATCCTGCCGATGGATGATGGCAGCGGTTGCGCCGATCAGGACGGGATGCGCCCCACCGACATTAATCAGGCGCTGGGGATGCCCAATGAGGCACGCACCGCCCTCTCTATCACCCTCAAGCGTATGGCAGCAGAGGGACTGATCAAACGCCACGAACTCGGTTCCCGCTGGGTTGAATACACCCGCCTGCTGCCCCTCCGCAAGCGTGAGCGCCTTGCCCGCCTGATCCGCGCCTGATCCCCACGGGGACCCGCAAGGGTCCCCACCGCATGGTAGAATTCTCAAGTAATCAAGGGAGCAACCCCATGAACCTCACCACCTTCACCGCCGATACCGCCTGGGTCACCCGACTTGACGCCGAACCCGAACTGTATGCGGAGCGCGGTGCGGTCTTTATCGACTTCTATAGCACCGTTGATCAGGTGAGCAAGGCAGCGCCAGACCTGGTGTGCGTCGATCTGCACGACGGCGATTCTTGGGTCGCCTGGGACGATGCCGCGATCTCAGAGGATGCGATCGACGCCCTGCAACGGTTCCGCTGGATTGTTACAGCAGATTAAGATTCTGCCAGGGGCATCCACGGGTGCCCCACACACCCTGTAGAATTCCAGAGCAAACCGCAAGGGAACCATGCCTGAGACCTTCACCGAGCAACTGCTGACCATCGCCGACGACTGCGGGTGCATCACTTATGACGATGCCCTCTATGCTGCTGACCTGCACAGCATCACGGATGCCTTTCTGGAGGAGTATGGCACCGCTGACCGCTGGGGCATCGGCGGCATCGATGCTGGCGAACTGCTGACTTGGATGGGATACTGATCCCTACGGGGCACCTTGACGGGTGCCCCACACACCCTGTAGAATTCCAGAGCAAACCGCAAAAGACCGATGCGCTTCTCTCCCGCCTCCCGCCTGACCGATCGCCAGATCCTGTGGGTCGCCTATCGCAACGACGGCAGCAAGTTCAATCGGATCACTGACCCTACGGGTCACACCGCTACTCTGCTCGCCGCCCAGTGGGCAGAGACTCACGCCAGCGACGTACACCCTCTGGTGATCCGCTGATCCTTATGGGGGACAGTCTCAGGACCGTCCCCCTCCCCGTCATTCGTTCTTTCAGCAGGACAGTTATACGATATAACGTTATCGTGATGTCGTCGCGCCGTGCGCCCCCCCCTTATTAAAAAATGGGTCCTATGTAACCTACAAAGGTCCCCAAGCGACTGAAAAATATTCAACAAGACCTCAACCAAATTCAAAGATCAATTCCGTGTATTACAAAAAAATTTCGCGTAGAAAAAATCGCCCTCAAACCCCTTATTGGAACTTTTGGAAGGTTGTGCTTGCTGGATGGTTAATAAGGTATCCGAAGGTAGTGTTATTACCACTCGGATTTATTTTAGTGCTTATATATAAAGCGGTTGTCAATTAATTAATAATGGAGAAAATTTACCACATATACGCCAAGGAACGCTGCCTTTTCCATTCTTTGAAGGAGGAAGAATTTGAAATCACTTGGAATACGCTCAAAAATATGGTAGGTTTAATGAAGACAGACTATAGTGTAGAGGACCTAACATTCGTGGAACTCACATCAAATAAGAACCTAAACTTAGAGTCTTCTCATTGACAATTGACGAAATAAAAGATAGAATTTGAAGGAAGTAATGTTATCTCTATGGCAAAAGGATTTACTGTAAAAGCGAACCCACCGAAGCCCACTGAAACCGATAGTTGGGACTACGGTGCAATCAAAGAAAGAATGAAAGGAAAATCGATTGTTTTCTGCCTTCCTGGCAGAGGGTGTTCGTTTATCTTTCTGAAAGCATTTGTGCAACTGTGCTTTGACCTTGTGCAAAACGGAATGAGTATTCAAATTTCTCAAGATTATTCATCCATGGTTAATTTTGCACGTTGTAAAGTGTTGGGTGCGAATGTTCTCCGAGGACCCAAACAGGTGCCTTGGGATGGAAAACTGGAATACGATTACCAACTGTGGATTGACAGTGATATTGTGTTCAATACCGATAAGTTCTGGCAACTCTGCGATCTTGCTCTTTCTGCCGAAGGCGAAGAGAAAGAAGTAGTTGCTGGATGGTATGCAACTGAAGATGGTCACACAACCTCTGTTGCACACTGGCTTGAGGAAGATGATTTCCGCAAGAATGGTGGTGTAATGAATCACGAGACTGTCGATTCAATCTCCAAGCGTAAGAAACCATTCACCGTTGATTACACTGGATTTGGTTGGGTTCTGATTAAGAAGGGAGTATTTGAAAATCTTGAGTATCCTTGGTTTGCTCCTAAGATGCAAGTCTTTGAATCTGGTGCAGTTCAGGAT
>Ga0078894_10002724_pt1 | contig 13366 bp, 16 predicted proteins | sample LauGreSu1BDMLBSD_2_FD_67506 | JGI IMG/M metagenome (GOLD analysis project Ga0078894, IMG submission 67506) | Freshwater lake microbial communities from Lake Michigan, USA - Su13.BD.MLB.SD (version 4) (version 4) | ecosystem: Environmental > Aquatic > Freshwater > Lake | place: Lake Michigan...
CAAATATTCGTAACATACAACTTTGAACTAACTACCTATACAGCCAATACTGAGGTTTGGCTAAGAACATACTTTGCAAGCAAGGATCAGGAGTTTGTACAGTTGGTAGGGTCTTTAAAGTATCAGAATGTGTATAACCTTTCAGTCACCCAAAACATATTTATTGAAGACAAGGCTATGTGGGGCAATGGTGCAGTTCCTCAAATCAGAACAGACTTTGATGCATCTGTAATTCTCAATTCTGTCTACGTCAGCGTGGTATAATAAAACCATGGCATTTCCAGCAATTTACGACTTTAACTATTATAAGGGTGATACCTTTGAGTTTCGTATCTACCCGAAAAAGAATGATGGAACGGTTTTTGATTTAAGCGCATTCTATGTGCCTACAAATTTTGCAAACAACCCAGATGATGTAACCGACACAACAGCACCATACGATAGTGCTCAATTTACAATTGCCACAGTTCGTGGTGCAACTCAGACAATAAATGGTGTAACAACACCAGTAGTGCCTATTAAGTGTTTTGCTAGAGTTTCAGATGATAACACATTTGTCCAGTGCGCTATTAGACCAGCAGAGGGAAATCAGTTAGTTGCTGGAACTGAGTATGTTTATGACGTTGAAGTAAGAAAGCCAGCAGGATTAGCAGGCAGTGGGCAGTATGAAATTATTCAAACCCTATTGACAGGAAAAATAACAATTACAGATCAGGTTACAGGCGCTACGTCTGCAACACAGCCAGGAGCATAATGGCAGATATATTGTTATCTAATGATGACTTAACAGTTTTTGGTGGTCCAGAAAATATAAGTCTTGATTTGGACATAGGGCCACAAGGTGATCGTGGAAGCATTATTATTGGCGTTCTTGGAGATCCAAGAGACTCTAATGTTGCATCAACAATTGTTCAGGATGTTCAAGCCTTAGATCTTGCAATAGATTATCAGCCAGCATCTCCTTATTTTAAGACAGTGTTTCAACTAGTTTCTACTGGATCAGGTCTTCAGTGGACACCACTTATAAACTTAAAGGCAAACTCTTACTCATCCATAAAGCAGATTACTGCTTCAGGTGGAAAACTTGTTATACCACCAATCAATGTAACAGAAATATATGATTTATCAGAAAACGAAGTTACATCTGCAAACTTTAAGGTTAACTACTCAATTGCTGGACCAGATACCGCTGGGCCACTAGCAACAACTCTTGTCATAAAAGATTTAGTGACTACTCAAGGCTTTTTAGCACTACCACTTGAAATAAAGGGTGTAGAATATGTTGACGGAGAATGGGTCCCTATTGAGGGTCCTAAAACCGTCCACCTGTTTATTACGGTGGTATAATGAAAAAGGGTGATTTGTAGTGGCAGAAGAGAATATTGATAATACCGTTAGTGGTAACGGGCTCTTCAACACCAAAATCCCAGGTTTATCAGATGCAGCAGATATTCAGGCAGCACTAAGACTTTATCATTACGGATCTTATACATATGATGGTGCAAATACAAACCCTACTCTTCTTCCAAATCCATCAATTGCAAAGCACCTTCAAAACCTTGTAGATGCAGATGCAGCAGAGGTAGTAAATAGAAATGCTGCAATTTCTGCACATAATTTAGATACAACAGATGTACACGGCATAGTAAATACTGCAAATCTTGCAACAAAAGATTATGTTAATACTGCTATCGATAACTCAGCAGTAGATCAGTCATTGCTGGCTGGTTTAGGTATTGACTGGAATGCTGGGACAAATCAGTTTGATGTTGAGCCAATAATTGGCAATGTTGGAACAGTAATAACAAAAGGAACAAGTTTTACTTTAGAAATAAATGATGTTAGCAAAACTATATTATTAAATACATCATCACCAATGACTCTGACTATCCCTTCAAACTCTGCAGTTCAAATTCCTGTTGGATACCAATATAATTTAATTGAAGTTGGATCAGGAAGAACAACGTTTTCTCCAAGTGCTGGAGTAACAGTAAATAGCAAAAATTCTCAAATGTATATTGATTCACAATATGGAAAAGCAACACTTATAAAAATTAATGAAAATTCTTGGATTGCATATGGAGATATTTATGAAGGAGTTGCTTCTGCTCCAGTAGCAGCCCCAGTTGCAGCACCAGTAGCACCAGCACCTGTTGCTCCTGCTCCTGTAGCACCAGCACCTGTTGCACCAGCACCTGTTGCACCTGCTCCTGTAGCACCAGCACCAATCGCACCATTCTTCCCATACTTCCCAACATTTGTTCCTGCACCTGTAGCAACACCAGTTGCATCACCAGTTGCAACACCTGTAGCAGCACCTGTAGCAGCAACAATTTATTATGCAAAATTCTGTTCAAATGGTAGCGTAATAGGAAATAATACTGGATCATCTTGTGCAGAAATAGAGGCTTTAGCACGTCAGGCTTATCCAAACTTGACTAATTTTGTATGTCAAGCAAATTCTGCTCCAGCAGATCCAACGTGTCCACAACCCACACCTGTAGCAACGCCTGTTGCACCTGCACCTGTTGCTGCACCTATAGCAGAGAAGTATATCTCTTATGCTTATTGTGATGAAAACGGCAATCTAAATGGCTATACTGCTTTGCCTGTTTTTGCTTCAGGATATACAAGTCCTTCACAAGCATGTAACTCAACACAAGCAACACTTGAACAGTTTGGAGCATATGGATTTACATGTATTGAAGGAACAGTGTCAGGTCCTGCATTTGAATCACTTGGAGTTTCTTGTGCAACCTCTCCCGTTGCCCCTGCACCCGTAGCACCTGCACCTGTTGCTCCTGCTCCCGTTGCCCCTGCACCCGTAGCACCTGCACCTGTTGCTCCTGCTCCTGTAGCACCTGCTCCTGTAGCACCTGCTCCTGTAGCAGCATCACAATGGTGGTGTAAGACAGTAGTTCAAGGTGGAGGATGTTCAACATCTGGTCCTCATGCATCAGATCAATCCTTTACTGGTGGAGTAAGTTCAACCGTTTGTACATTTGCACCAAGCAGTCCATACTTCTGTGAATCAACACCAGTAGCACCAGCCCCAGTAGCACCAGCCCCAGTAGCACCAGCCCCAGTAGCACCAGCACCTGTAGCACCAGCACCTGTAGCACCAGCACCAGTTGCTAACTGTTGCACTGGTAAAACACAAATTGCAGTAAGCGAGAATGGAGATCAATTCTGTTCTGGAAATTATGGATCAGGATATACTTGGTCTCTAACTTGTGTAATAGGAAATAGTCAATGTGGAGATTGTATACCACCAGCACCAATCGCACCATTCTTCCCATACTTCCCAACATTTGTTCCTGCACCTGTAGCACCAGCCCCAGTAGCACCTGCTCCTGTAGCACCAGCACCTGTAGCACCAGCACCTGTTGCTCCTGCACCTGTTGCCCCTGCACCTGTTGCCCCTGCACCTGTAGCACCAGCACCTGTTGCTCCTGCACCTGTTGCTCCTGCTCCTGTAGCACCAGCACCTGTAGCACCAGCACCTGTAGCACCAGCACCTGTTGCTCCTGCTCCAGTAGCATTTAGTTGTGGTGACTGTTATTACCCAGTAGGATCATGTCCAGGAAATTGTCAAGCACAATGTAACGGATGCTTCTTCTAGTCTATATGTTATAATAGAATAAAAGGAGTCTAACATGGAAAAAAGTTTGTCTGCTTGGGAACAGTATAAGAAAAATCTTGGAGAAACTAGACCATGGGACATGATAGACAAAGAAAATTATATAGAAAAGTCTGTCTCTGATGAAAGACTTGCTATATGCAAGGGTTGCCCAGAATTAATTAAACTTACGACACAATGTAAAAAATGTGGATGTTTTATGGCTGCAAAAACTAAGTTAAAAATGGCAACATGTCCGTTGGGAAAATGGTAATGAATAAAAAAGAAATAGCACCAGGTATTGTTGTATATTCAGATGTTATTGAAAATCATGAAACACTCATAGCAGACATAGAAGAGGGAACCATTTCTGCTGGAGCAAAATGGGAAAAAGCATATGTTAAAAAAAATGAGTTGATTGAAGTTGATGAAAATACAAGAAGTACTGAAACAATACTTGTACCTTATAATTCAGAAATAGTTGATGATGCTTTCTCAATGTATGATTTTTTTCTAAATAGTCTTTCAAATTTATTTTTAGAAAGTTTTAAAAAAATAGAAGATGACTACAAAAGCATGTATTCTGTAAATACAAGAGATCACGAAACCTATAGTATTTTAAAATACGGTGTAGGACAAAAATTTACAAACCATATCGATGATCATCCTGATTTGCAGCGTACAGTTTCTTATGCTTATTACTTTAATGATGATTATGAGGGTGGAGAAATAGAATTTCCAAGATTTAATATAAAATATAAGCCAAAGTCTAATGAGTGTATTTTCTTTCCTTCCACTTATATTTATAATCATTCTGTTCATCCAGTAATTAGCGGAACAAGATATGCAGTTGTAAGTTGGTTAAACTAGTGGAAGTAAAAGATCCAAAGATAATAAAAAACATTTTTAGCAATGAAGATTTTTTAAAAATTAAGAATTTTTTCATTAATAAGCCAAAAAACAAAGAAAATTTCGACGTGTCTTTTGGAAGGTACACCTATAGCGACGATATCGTAAAAGAGTATTTAGACAAACTTGTTGTGTTAGCAAGAGAGATTTTCGATAGTAAAACCCTTGTTCCTTCGTATGCTCTTTTTGCACATTATCAAGGTGAGCATGCAAAGTTGTTTAGACATATAGATGACAATGCATGTACATATACATTAGATATGTGTCTTTATCAAAACAAGCCTTGGGAATTGTATGTTAATGAAGTTCCATATATTTTAAATGAAAATGAAGCGCTGGCCTACTATGGAAATGATCAACATCATGAAAGAATGCCAATACCAGATCCAGACTCACAATATGTTGGTATGATATTCTTCCACTTTGTAGAACCAGATCACTGGTGGTACACAAAAGGACAAGGCTATGTTGAAGTAGTTAGAGGTAATATAACACAAGAACAGTGGGACATGCAGCATGGAACAAATTAATTCAGTAAAGCAAGGTGTTTTTATTGTAAAGAATTTCTTTAATCACGACTATTCCTGGGACAACTTTATTGATTCTATTAATGATGCTTATGATTTGAGCGATCCAGACAATAGAATAGAGCCAACAAGAGAAGTTATTGGAAAAGTAAACTTTTTCCAAAAGTTAACAATGACTCTAGACAATATTAATGAGCAAAATTTTCCAGGGCTTAAAGATAAAATGGATAAAATAACACAACTACATGAAACAATTAAGCCATCAACTAGATGTTCAGGATACTTTGGTGCCGTTAGTTTTACAACTAAAGAACCAACCACAGGTAAACACAGCGATCCAATTGATGTGATTTATTCTCAGTTTGTTGGTTCTGTTACCTGGACTATTTATGAAGAAGAAGGATCTGAGAGTTTTGATCTTGGTCCAGGAGATGTTATTTATGTTCCAAAAGATGTGATGCATGAGGTTACATCCCTGACTCCAAGAGCAGCCCTATCTTTCATGTTTGAGGTCTAATTTTATGATTTATTACAAACTTTGGAATCCTACAGGCTTAATTAATCAGGTAATGAGCCTAGAGTTAGCATTAGGACTTGCACACGAAACAAATGTTCCTGTAGTAGTTCATTATGCAAGCAATAGTGGTGATAAACTACATGATTCTAGCAAGGTCCCAATTTTTACACCTTCAAAATTTTACAACAATCAAAGAGAAGGGTTTGTAAGTCCTGATAAATTTCCACACCTTTTAGATTTGCTTGACTTTAATCAAAACTTAATTTTTATCAATGAAAAAATAGAAAGTTTTCCACAAGAACAGTTAGTTATAGAGGATATGGTTAGCAATTATTATTACAGCAATAGCACAGAAATAACAGAAGAAGAGTTGGCATTTGCTGAGGGCAGAGAAAGATTGGTAATAGATAAGCCAACACACCTAAAAAAAACATTAGGTTGGTACTCAAGATTTTTCTATAACAGAAGTCCTGAACTAAACAACACCTTGTCTTCAGTTAGATTTAAAAAAGAATACACAGACTTGGCTACAAAGATATCTAATTCTTTAGGCACATTTCAAGGAATGCATCTTAGACTATCTGACCATGTTCATATGTTTAATACTACACAAGAGATGTTTGAAGAATGGCTAAATAACTTTGAGCAGAACAATTTGCCAATAGTTGTATCAACATGTGAGCCAGGACATAAGATGGTTCAGGACAATAAGCATAGATTTATACTGTTAGATGAGTATATTGTAAATAACTTTAGAGATGATTTTAAATCCCTGCCGTTTCAGGATGAGGTAGTTTTTGGGCTTATCTGCAACCTTGTCCTTCATGACTCATCAAATTTTGTTGGTACATCAGGAAGTACTTATACTGCCTATATCCATAGAGTTAGAAATCAAAAAGACACTGAGACATGGGACTTCTTTGATAACCCAACAAAAACAATAGGAGAGCCATATTCTTGGAATAACTATCCTCTTGATAATGGAAGAAAAATGTGGTGGAGAGAGTGGAAGGAATCTAAAATATGAAAACAGCACTGGTACTTGGAGCAGGTGGTTTTATTGGAAGCCACATGGTTAAGCGATTAAAGAGCGAAGGATATTGGGTTAGAGGTGTTGATTTAAAACACCCAGATTTTTCAAATACAGAAGCAGATGAGTTCATCGAAAGAGATTTGTCTGTTTATGAAAATGTTGAAAAGGTAATTCAGTTTAAAGGATACCAGGGAAATTTTTATAACGAAATACCCTACAAGTTAATTACAGGCTTTGATGAGATCTATCAATTTGCAGCAGATATGGGGGGTGCTGGATACATATTTACTGGAGATAATGATTCTCAAATTATGGAAAATTCCGCATTAATAAATCTTAACCTTCTTAGAGCCCAGTCAAGATTAAACGCAAAGTATGACATTAATAAAACAAAAATATTTTATTCAAGTTCTGCTTGCATGTATCCTGATTATAAGCAGTTGGATGTTAACAATCCTGGATTAAAAGAGTCTGATGCATACCCTGCAGACCCCGACAGTGAGTATGGTTGGGAAAAATTATTTAGCGAAAGAATGTTCTTGGCATTTAATAGAAATAACAAGATCCCAGTAGCCATTGCCAGATACCATAACATTTATGGACCAGAAGGAACTTGGGATGGTGGAAAAGAAAAGGCTCCAGCAGCAATATGCAGAAAAGTTATACAGTCAGATGGCTTTATAGAAATTTGGGGGGATGGAGAGCAAACTCGTTCATTCCTATATATAGATGAATGCATAGAAGCAACAAGAAGGCTTATGCAATCAGACTTTACTGGACCAGTTAACATTGGTTCTGAAGAGATGGTCACTATTAATCAACTAGTTGACATTGCTTGCAGCGTGGAAGGCAAGATTTTGAGCAAGATGCATATTCCTGGTCCACTTGGGGTTAGAGGAAGAAACTCTAATAATGATTTAGTTAGAGATAGGTTAGGCTGGGATTACTCTATGACTCTTAAAAGTGGAATAGAAAAAACATACAATTGGATTAAAGGTCAGGTAAATGCAAAAAACTGAGATAGTTCAAGAGTTTATCCTAACAGATGGAATAGGGGCTCAACTTTGGAGAAAGATATATGCTATGTCTTATGCAAAAGAGCATGGTCTTATATTTAAAGATACAAAAATTACTAATTTCCATATACACGAATCAGACAACATAAGCAGCGAAGAAGAACAAAAAGAACTTATTGAAAAATTTTATAGTATCCTTGACATTCAAAAATTAGAAGAGGGTTTTGAAGAAATTCTTGATTATGATATATGCAAAGATGTTGGAAAAGGTCTTCCTGAGAGCCAAGGAATTGTACTTAATGATAAAAAGTTTTTAAGACAAGCAGTCACTTTTAACAAAGTTTTAGGCACAGACAATTCAATAGTAATTCATATTCGAAGGGGGGATGTAATAAAGGAAAACCCTAGGTGGATTGAAGAAGATGTTTATGTTAATGTTATAAAAAATATTGACAGTGTTATTTCTATGTATGATTTAAAAAATCCAGAAGTGATTATATTAACAGATGCTCCAGATGAAGAAAAGTTTTATAAGCCAATAAGCCAAGAGCAGGCAAATCTTTGGAATCAGATATACCTATATGCCAATAGCGACGGAGAGTATATTTCTACCTCTTTTAACTTTGATAAATTGAAAGAGCACTACCCATCTTTAAAGGTTGTAAATAAGTTAAATACATTTGATTCGTTTTTATTAATGCTTAGAGCAAAAATTCTTTTTGTGTCCAGATCTGCATTTTCACAATCTGCTGGGCTGCTGTCAAAAAATAATGTTTTTGAAATGTTTAACTCCCATAATGGCTTTTGTAACTCTGTTGGGTCTGTAACTAGTTCTGGAGAAATTGTTTTTTACAATAAAAAACCCTAACCAGTGTTGGCTAGGGTTCCTTATTGTTTTTTAATTACTTAGGAAATTTAGCCATCCAAGACTTAGTTCTTGGAGTCATGCCTTTCCAGGCACTCCAGTTTTCCCCACCATTACTCATATGGTGTGCAATCTGTGCATTTAGTACTGGATTAAAAAGTTCAGCATTTGAAGATAACTCAAACTTGTCTCTGCGATCAGGACCAAGGGAGTCAATCATATTAATCTGGAATATTCCATATGAGGAGTCTCCAGTGCTTTCGTTTCCATTAAAGGCAAATGGACGACCATTTGACTCTTTCTTTGCTACTGCCCAAGCCTCGATAAGGTTCTGGCCTTTAAAGCCAACTAGGGATAGCATCTTCTTTAGTTCTAAATCTGTAAGAGATGTTTTGTTTGCAAAACTCTCCAACATTTTTTCCTTAGAAACCAAAAAAACCTCTTTCGAGGTTGTGTCCGATGTCTGAGCCTGTTCCAGGCTAAGATTGTTTTTAGTATCAAGATCTGGGGTAGCGTTTGCAGTATTAGAAAAAACACTGACAAGTGCTACGATACTGAGTGTGCTAATGATCTCTTTGTTTCTTTCGATAAATTTAATCATAGTTTCCTCCTTAGAAAACAATAACACCTTGGCAGGTGTTACTACCAAGTATAGCATGAAATTTTTGATAAATCAACTTTAGAGGGTGGTATAATAAATATTATGCCTCAGTCATCGTCTAATTATCCTACTATGAAGTATCCACTTGCTTCAGATCCTGTCAATGTACACGGAGATTTTAAGGTTTTGGTTGATGCTTTAAACAATATTTTGCCACCACTAGGAATGACTAGCGTTTCTTCGCCAGTAAGAAATAATACCAGCACAGCATTATCTGCTGGAACTCCAGTATACATTTCAGGAAATGTTTCTCACGGTGGGCAGATGAAAACAACTGTAGAAAGATACAACCCATCAGCAAGCAATCACAATCCAGATTCGCCAATCCTTGGTTTAGTTCAAACAGCAATACCAGCATTAAGCGATGGAGTCGCTGTAGTATCTGGAGTCTTGCAAATGAATACATCTGGAATAGGTACTCCTGGAACTAAGGTTTATATAAATTCAAGCGGAGAACTTGTTGGCGGAAGACCATTAACTGGTCCAGCAAGATATGTTGCTGTAGTTGCTGTTCAAGGAACACAAGGATTGATAGTTGTTCAAACAAAAGGAAACGGTACTTGGGGTGCACTCAAGGACGGTTTGTCGTGATATAATAACATTATGGCAACTTTAAGAGGATCTCAAACATCATACGATATAGGAAATAAACCACCTACAGTTATTTGGACTGTTGTTCGTGGAGATACTTCTGGTTTTAAGGTTTATGTAACAGATGATGCACAACAGCCTTTGATTCTAAAAGGTGAGGGGTCTGAGTGGGATATTGCCATGAAAATTAAAAGACCAAACTCTACACCTGGAATAATTACAGATGATGCAATGCTTGTAATGCACTTACACCCAAGAGCAGACGAAGACGACCTTGTTGGAGAATTTACAGTTTGGCTTACAGCAGCACAGTCTGTGCAACTTCAGACAGGAGACATCTTTGATATTCAGGTTAGCGACCCAACAAGAGTCTGGACAGTTGCCCAGGGTAGCATGAAGATCCTTGAAGATGTAACAGATTAATGGCAACAGCAGTATTACTTGATGACCTACAAAATAAAACAGAACGAATATTTCCAATAGACTATGCCGTAGTGCAAGTAGAAGACATCAGAATAAATACATTGATAACTGAGGTTTTGCCATTTAGAGTTAAATTTACGGCAATTCAGATAGAAGGTTTGGGTGTTGGAAATACCCCAGCAATTCCACTTCAAGTTATTGGTTATAGCAACTATATTCTTTAATAATATTATTAAATAGGGGTTATAATTGCCACATGGCTAAAGTATCAATTCCAGCAGTTAAGAGTCTATTCCAAACTGGAGATAGACCTACTCAAGAAAATTATGAAGATTTAATTGATACCGCTGCAGCCCAAGCAACAGATTTGGGTTCTGCGGGTAACAATGAAAACACAATCACTGGTATTGAGAACGTAACTGTTATTGATAACTTTGATGCTACAGTTTGGCGTATGGTCAAGTATATTATTTCAATATCAAAGACCTCAGCAGGGGACAACAAGTTCTACGCAACTGAAATGACAATTCTCGTTGACGGTACAAATGTATCAGTTAGCGAATACGGAACAATCGACAATAGTGGGAATATTGGCACCATTAATGTCTCTCGCACTGGAAATACCGTGGCTTTAACAGTCACTCCAGATCCTGCGATCAGGCCAGTCACAGTTCGTTTTGCACGAATTGGACTTAAGGCATAAATAAAAGGAGATAAAAAATGGCAACAGTAACAAATAAAGACTTTAAGATTAAGAGTGGTCTCGTTGTTGAAGGTACAACAGGTACAATCAATGGTTATGACATTCTTACAGAATCACAAGCATCACAAGATTTTATTATCAGTGTTGTTGGTGGATCAGCAACATCTGCGAACACACCAGACACAGTAGTACTTCGTGATGAAAACGGAGACTTTGCTGCTGGTATTATTACAGCAGATTTAGTTGGTGACGTAACTGGTCAAGTATCAGATATTTCTAATCACGATACAGATGATTTAACAGAAGGTACAAATAACCTTTACTTCCAAGACAACCGTGCACAGACAGCAGTGTCTAACGCACTTGGTTCAGGTCTTGGCTACGGCTCAGAAGGCGCAGGAAACGTTTTCTATGTTGACACAAATGTAATTGCAACAAAGACATTTGCAACAGATGAAGCAAACGCAGCACAAGCAGCAGCAGAACAGACTGCAGCAAATGATGCAACCACAAAGGCTAACAATGCACAGTCAGCAGCAGAACAGACTGCAGCAGCAGATGCTACTAACAAGGCTAATCAAGCACTTTCAGATGCAGAAGATTATGCAGATGGAAAGATTAGTGATGCAAATGGCTCTGCTACAGATAAGGCTTGGTCAGCATACAAGACATACACAGAAATCAGCCTTGCAGAAGGAAGAGCAAATGATTATGCAGATGGAATTTCTGGAGATGTTCAAGATAATCTTGATGCACACACAATTCTTACATCTGGAGTTCATGGTGTAACTGGTGATGTTGTTGGTACAACAGATGCACAAACAATTTCTAATAAGACACTTGGTAGCGATCTTGCTGCTGGTGGATACAAGGTATCTGGTCTTGCACAACCTTCAGCAAACCAGGATGCAGCAACAAAGTCATACGTTGATACAGCAGTATCAAACCTAATTGGTGCAGCACCTGAACTTCTTGATACTCTTAACGAGTTGGCAGAAGCAATTGGTGATGACGAAGACTTTATTGGAACAGTTACAGCATCAATTGGTGAAAAGGTAGCAAAGGCTGGCGACAGCATGTCTGGCAACCTTGACTTTGGCGGAACAAACAAGGTAACAAGCCTTGGAGCGCCAACATCTAACGGAGATGCAACAAACAAACTTTATGTTGATACAGAGATCTCAGATCTTGATGCATCACTAAAGACATACGCAGATCAATCAGAAACAGATGCAAAGGCTTACACAGATACTCGTGAAATAGCAATTACATCTGCTTACGAGTCATATGCAGATACAGCAGAAGCGGATGCAGTCACAACAGCAAATGCATATACAGACGGTAGAGAGACAGCAATCACAACTGCTTACGAAGCATATGCAGATCAGGCAGAATCAGATGCAGTATCAACTGCTAACTCTTATACAGATGATGAGATCACAACTGCACTTTCAACTGCACAGGGTTATGCTAACACAGCAGAACAAAATGCAAAGGATTATGCAGACGCTCTTGACACAGATGATGTATCAGAAGGTTCAACAAACCTATACTTCACAGATGGTCGTGCTAAGACTTCAGCAGCACAACTTCTGACCAGTGCAAATCTTACAAACATAACAATCACAGGCACAGGTGCAGGACTTACTATTACCGCAGAAAACGGTGTAGCAGATTCTACTACATCTGATCTTGCAGAAGGTACACGACTATACTTCACAAATCAGAGAGCAATCGATGCACTTCAAAACACAACACCAACATTCTCAGCAGTTGACATTAATTCAATTGCTAAGCAGGTTGCAGGAACAACAGTTGTGCCAGTAGCAGGAATTGCAACAGCATACTCATGGGCTAAGGCTGACTATCGTTCAGCAGAGTTCCTTGTAAAGATTGCTCAGGGTGATCACACAGAAGTGTCAAAGGTACTTCTAACACTTCACGATAACGATAACATTTCTATTACTGAATACGGTATCGTTGGAACAAATGGTAACCTTGGAAATGTTTCAGCAGTAATATCAGGCAACGATGTACAACTTCAGGTAACTACAATAAATAATACTTCAACACTTACAGTTGTTGGAACATTGCTTGCGTAATAAAAAATAAAAATAGTTGGAAGAAGGAGTAGTAAATGACAACAGTCGATAAAGACTTCAAGGTCAAGAATGGGTTGGTCGTAACTAACGGCGGTACATTCGGAGATGCAGTGACAGTAGGAGCACCTACACAAAATTCACATGCAGCAACTAAGGAGTATGTAGATTCTCTAACAGGATCAATGGCTGTTGGTTCAACTGCTCCTTCTTCACCAACTAATGGTACACAGTGGTTGGATACTCTAACAAATAGAGTTAATTTCTATTACGATGGAACTTGGTATACCCAAGCAACCATTGATGATACAAATAACCTACCACAGCACATTCACGATACCGCAATTGATGGAACTGGTTTTATAGTATCTCAGTTCTACGAAGGTGGATCATTTAACAGCCC
>Ga0078894_10002725_pt1 | contig 13364 bp, 16 predicted proteins | sample LauGreSu1BDMLBSD_2_FD_67506 | JGI IMG/M metagenome (GOLD analysis project Ga0078894, IMG submission 67506) | Freshwater lake microbial communities from Lake Michigan, USA - Su13.BD.MLB.SD (version 4) (version 4) | ecosystem: Environmental > Aquatic > Freshwater > Lake | place: Lake Michigan...
CCCGATGTATCGTCATAATATCTGTAAAATCGTCGGATTTTATACTTCTTCTGATAAAACACATAAAAACAAAACGGATACCTATCTAAACCGACTACCCAACGCCAGCCACATAAATAATGGATGAATCAGTCACCAAGGTTGTCATTCCCAAAGACACGGTTATGCGTCTACTGAAAGACATCCGCGGTGTTATGACGGACGAAACATTGGACGATTGTGGAATTATATATCGTCATAGTGAAACAGATATGCTTACCGGTTATGCGTGTATTGTCGGTCCATCCGACACGCTTTATTTCGGCGGGTATTACTTCTTTCTCTTTAAGTTCCCTACAAACTATCCGCATTCGCCGCCCATTGTATCTTATTTGACGAATACAAACAATATTCGGTTTCACCCCAATTTTTATGTCAATAAAAAGGTGTGTGTGTCTATTGTGAATTCGTGGCGAGGAGAACAATGGTCTGGATGCCAGAATATTCGGTCTGTATTGATGACATTTCAGTCGTTATTGGACAAAACGCCTCTTCTTCACGAACCAGGTATTCGCCGGGAACATAGCGATTTCACACCGTATCACACGATAGTTGAATATTACAATTATAAGTTTGCGTGTTTGACACTATTGACTGAATTTACCACACATATAACCATAGAGCCGACGCTTGTTCCAGACTTTCAGGCGTTTATGATGCGATGGTTCCGTAAAAACAAAACACGTATCCGAGAGATTTTGGTGGAACGACGCAATACATTTCCTGAACGGAAAACGGTGTCAGTTGGGTTATACGGTGGTATTACGACTGCGATTACATACGCCGCACTATTAGAGTATTATGACGCGACGGCGACGGCGACGGCGACGGCGACGGCGACCGAAATGTAATACTTATACAAACTTAAATTGAAATTAATTGTATCTATATACAATATAACATCATTGACTCTTTCGTCGCTGCGATGCATTTCTGTTCCGTATGCGCCAACATGTATTATATAAGTATCACCGAGGAAAATGAACTACAGTATTACTGCCGCAATTGTGGAAATATAGACAATACGATTGCGTCTGATAATATATGCGTTTCAAAGGTTAATGTAAAGCATAAAACGACGCCACAAACCTTTTCACAAGTGGTGAACAAATATACGAAACTGGACCCGACTTTACCGCGGATTCATACAATGCGGTGCCCAAACGATGAGTGTTCCAGCAATCAAGGCAGTAGCGGTCCGGGAAATAAGCCCAAATCCGAGATTATTTACGTGAGATATGATGACACAAATCTGAAATATGTGTATTTGTGCGCGAAATGCGACAAGGTATGGAATACCGAGCAACAGTAGCGCGACAGCGGCGGCGCGACGACAGTAGCCCGACGACGGCGCCGCCCATTTTTATTGTTTTACTACTATCCCGCGTAAAACAATAAATTGAAACATAATAAAGTGTGATAATTATATATACATAGACACATCTACGATAATGTCAATACCTGTTCCACCCAAAAAACTCGTGCTGCCAGTTGATGACAATTCCGAAAATGAAGAAGAAGTATTACCCAATGACGATGACACGGCGTCAGAACAATCTTCAGGTGATGATACTGGCGCGAGTAATGACGCATCATCCGTTGATGATGATGATGAAGCAAGTGAAGGGGGGGACGATGCTGGACCTGGAGCGGCGGGAGGTGAAGATAGCGAAGGTGAAGGCGACGGTGAAGGCGACGGTGAAGGCGAAGGCGACGGCGACAACGGTGGAACTGCGGCCTCCTCCAAATCAAAAAAGAATATAAAGAAACGGGCCGCAGCGTCAAAGAAGAATAACGAAGATGACCTCACATTATTGGGTGTTCCGCACGGTATTAATTTTGACGAAGACGATGATGAAGACGACGACGAGGATAATGAAGATGCCGATAAGGATTCGTCCGAATATTTCCAGAAACTGAAATCCGATGTGCGTGAAAGTTATGTTGAGAGATATCACCCCGAATCATTTTCGCACAATTACGATGAAATTCAAACATTGTCGCGTGTTGTGCGAAATAGCGCCGGGGTTATCGTAGACGATTTACACCGAACGATTCCGATTATGACGAAATATGAGAAAACACGCATATTGGGGCAACGCGCAAAACAAATAAATGAAGGCGCACCCGCATTTATTAATATTGACTCCACGGTAATAGATGGATACCTTATTGCGGTAAAGGAATTGGAACAAAAGAAGACACCCTTTATTATTAGGCGCCCATTACCAAACGGCGGTTCTGAATATTGGCGCATTCAGGATTTAGAAATACTCTAATCGCTGAAATATGGGTCAGAACCATTGAATGGATGAAAAGTCGGGCGTTTATGTGCTTCATTGCGACGAAAGGAGGATGTCGGTATCGGTGTGAGTGTTGGCGGTTTGTAGTAATCATTTAGTGATGATGTTGACGATGAGGTGCTGATTGATGTTAAGTCGTCAAATGTAAATGGACTATGTTCCCCATTCGGGTTATAATGAATAAATGGACTGTTATAATCGCGCCCGCTATCGCTGCCGCCGCCGCTGCCGCCGATGCCGATATTTGAATCAACACACGTATCCCGAGTTATACAACACCTAAAATATGTTTTTATTATAGTAAAAAATTTACACGACATTCTTTACTATATATCCTATTCTTTATTTTAGCATTTCCAGCGCTTTCCGCATTCCAAACACGTCACAAATGTCGTCATTGGTTCATCCGCTGACCGTGTTTGTAGCTGGTAATATGTGCACTTTTTGGATTTACACTTATTACACGTGAAATTGTCGGTGGAGGCTTCAATATTCGGTTCGTATTTCTGTTTATCGCGAACCTTTTTGTCTTCAATGAGCTGTTTCCATTTGTCGGGACATATTTCCTGGTGCGTCATAAATGCGAGGTCTTGTGCCTTGATGTTTTCGGAAATGACGGCGCTGGATACATCCGGGTTCTTCAAGTTGATATAGACTGAACGCAGGCGGTCAATATATAATGTAATGAAGAACGGATTGGACCACTTTTTCACAATATTATTTTTGGTCGCGTGTTTAATCGTCCAATTGAATATACCCTTTTCAATATTGGAGGATATGGTTGTATTCTCCGGTTCACTGCCGCTGCTGCCACCGCTGCCTGACTGTAGAAGTGCGCTAATCCGTTTTTGAACTTCGGTGCGAAAATGTTCGGGATACGCAATTGTTTCAATGGTTGACATACGACGTAGACGATGTAGACGATGGTATTAATTATACCACTATTGATTTCTTTATTCAATTTTCTGGACAGACGGACGGACGGACTCAAGAATACGAGTCTTCGCTCAATTCAGACTCACTTTCTTGTTCTATAACCGCTTCAACTTCCGCCGTTTTTTTAGATTTCGTTCCTGCTGTCTTTTTGATGGAGGATGACGCACCCCGCTTGGGTTTCGCTGCGACAGCTTTCGTAATTGTAGCAGGTTTAATCTCGGTATCTGAATTCATCGGTGAAGATGTCCTTGGCGAATCAGACGGAAAGGTATCTGTGTCCGTTTCTGTTATAAACTCACTCTCGGTAGATTCCGAACTAGCTTTAGCTTTTTTCCCGCGCCCACACAGACGCAAATTACGCTTATTTGGACGCGGTGTATCTTCAGAGTCATCCTCAACAACAAACCCATCCTTCAAATACCCACTACTCGTCTTTTTATACGCAGGAACTGAATCCAATTCGTCCACTTCGTTTTCGTCTTCCACTGCTGTAGATGCCAAGTCTTCAAACCCGCCAAATAACTTCTCGTATATCTTATTCCATAATTCAATCGTAAGATGAATCGCGTTTTCCTTGTCTATTCTGGCAACAAGTGCCATATTTCCGAATATTAACAGTTCATCTATAGGAGGTGGTAATTCGTATTTATTCTCTTGCCCGGCTCGCCCATCGGTTTTCGCCCAAACATCCACATAAATGTATTTAGGTATCTCCGTCGCCATAGTATTTCCCGCAATCGTAAACGGGTGTTTATGTTTATTCCGGTATCTCCACGTATGATAACACGAAAATCCTTCTGGTTTCCTGAACCCGCACTTTTTAGACAACAATAATGTAAGTTCTTCAATGGTAGTCTCGTTCTTTGTTTCAACAACGCATTCGGAAAGAGAACCTGCTTTTGAGATAATAACAATAGACGTCTTTGTTGACATTGTAGCCGACATTGTATATAATATACGCTGGTTGTTTCTATATTGTTTCACCTCTCACGCCCTGCCGCGCGGGGAGAAACTACATAAACATACAACGTGATATCATATAACACGCACACACACACGTAATGGATACTACTACATCACACCGCGGTAATTTCCGCGCGCAAAAAAAGGGGCAAAATGCGCGTCAAGCGATGATGATTTCTGGTCTCAGCACCATTTACCGAAACAATACAAGCACACATTTCATTCAAACCAGACAACATACCGAACCACGGGTGTATTTTTTGGATATAACATTAGAAGAAATGGGTGCGCGATATGCGAAAATACATCAAATCATTGAAAAAGGACGGCTTCGCCCGAAAGGGACGGAACTCTTTTTCGTTTACAAAAAAATGGAGCATTTCATTTTATCTCAAGATGCGATATATGAAATACGCGTAAATGACGCCACACGGCAACAGACGATACACGAGCGGATTCCGGTCGACGGGCCAGTTCGGACGATTGAAATAACAAATACCAATGCGGAAAATAATGTCAACATTCTAGTGGATGAGAGTTATTATGAACTGACACCGACACCTGCCCGTAACATTAACAATAACAATAACAATAACAATACACTGGACACGCCAACGGCGACACCGACATGTATTTCTACGAATCACATTGTCATCCGACAAATGAAAAAGGTCGTAAAAACTCATCCGAAATCAATGAACGCATTCGTGTTTATATTAAATGAAACGGAAACGGAAGTCATTGATTTTTATATGACGACTGAAAACGGCGTTATAGGCCAATCAGACGTGCTAACCCGGACATGTAAGGACGATATTATATCGTTTTTAGAACAATTCAAATTATATTCGTAATACGCGCCGTAATACAATATATCTACATCATAATCGTAATGTTGTGGTTCATTCAAAATATTCTATTTTCAGTCAGTCTAATTGTTATTATCCATTATTTATATCTTTATTTTGAAACAACCTTGACCGCGCCAAAGGTGAAGGACCTGATACATTGTCCGAAACAGAAATATAAGTCGTTATTTGATACAATCAATAAAAATTTAGACAACAATTTAGGAATACAACGTGAAACATATGAACCAAGTGAAATTGTCCCTACCGGTGGCCCAGGTCCCGGCCCGTCTCCAGTTGTCAGTGATATGAAAACGGACTTAAAGACATTCCTGCGTGGAATAGGGTTGAAATCCAAATCTGGAAATGATAAATTTAACCCGAGTTATGAAATGAGTTAAAGATAACTTGCTTATGTAATATATACACAGACCATCTATCCGATATTATATGATGATGAACCGTTATTCTTCTGGTCGCGCTTCCGGTTCCGGTTCCGGTTCCGGTCCCCGCAATGACAAATCTATGCGTATCTTGAATTCACAAGAAACCGATAGTTTATTGGCCGGTTTTCCGAATACTAGACTTTCTTATGAAGCATCTATTCATAAGAACGACCAGCAGCCAATCGTATCAGGATATAAATGTTTCATTCTTCCAAAAGGGAAGAGGTGTGTCGCGTGGGTGACTGAATGGAACCGTCGTAAAATATGCGCGGTCATTGATGTTGCGGGGGCCAATGGCAATGGCGGTGGCGGCGGCAATGGCGGCGTATCCCCAATGATACGCAGGTTCCATCAAGAAAATGGGTGGTATCCAGGAACTGTCCGCTTGTATGATACGTGTGTTGAAAGCACGCTCGTCTATGGAACAGTATTTGGCGGCGTATTATTTCGGTTGGCCGACAATCAATATTTCTCTATTCATACAATTTATTGGTATAAGGGTGACCCAGTATCGCCTCTCACATTATCAGGTCATATTCGTTTATGTGAAAACATATTCGCTGAAAGAGACATTCGGCAAATTGCGTATACGAAGCAAAATAGTATAGTGTTCGGACTACCGGTATTATGTCATACCGAACAAGATGCGGAACAAGTCGCCCAAGGGTTGCCATATCCAGTGTTTGCTTTTCAGTATCGTTATAATACGCATACAAGAGTGTTTCAGCGCATAATTCAAGGGGATATGAATAATCAGCGTGGAATCGTGCGAATAATAAGTCCGCCGTCCGCGCCCGCGCATGTGCCCGCGCCTGCGCGACACACACAGCCACAGCCACAGCTACCTTATATCCAGCCAATGGATGAAATGCTTACGAATATTCAGGCAACATTTATTGTGCGTCCTAATATTCAAAATGATATTTATGAGTTGTTTGTCAGGTCGTCGTCCTCGTCGTCTCGCACTTGCGAATACGTATTTCATAATTTGGCACATATACCAAGTTATAAGATGAGTGTTATGATGAACCGATTATTCCGAAACATTGCGGAAAATCGGTGTTTGGACGCATTAGAGGAAAGCGAAGATGAAGCGGAATTTGAAAATACAGAACCTGATAAATATGTTTCACTTCATAAGGAGTATATTATGGTGTGTCGGTTTAATAAGCGGTTTTGTCGCTGGGTGCCATTAGAGGTTGCTGCGTCGCCCACTGGATTGGCGCAAGTCATAACCGACCAACAGGTCAAACAACACGAGATACGATATTTGAGCACGCGACGCAATAGTAAATGGGTATAAAAATATCTGTCGTTTATTCCATAACTGTCGTATGTTCTCAACATCCGTTTCATTTCATCGGGTTTATCGCCAATCCCGTGGCCTGGAAAAGTTATTATCTGAATTGAAGCGCCGAATACCTAATATCCAGCCTTGTTATGCTGTTTCGGCGGCTTCTTCGCCCGCAGTCGTGTCTGTTCTTCGCGAACGCTGCGTACCGATGATTTGTCATAACGCGCGCGAGGAGGCACTTGTGGGAAATCACTCATTGGTTATTGCGGGAAGACCGTTTGTAGGTCATCAAGCAAATGAACGTATTGTGCGGAGTGTGTGTGAAATCGTGGCTCCGGCTTCGCCTCGTGCTCCGGCTCCGCCTCCGCTTGTCTGGGTCCATACCACAATCTCACACGACGGTATTGAGAAAACCCGAGAGATGTTTGAATATATCTGGGCGCATAAGCATATAGTAAACGGTATCGTATTTAATGTCAATAATTTCAGCAATCCAGCAAGCACAATACCACCGACAATGTATAGCTATAAAATCGCATTGAACTATCTATTTAGAAATATCATACATCCATTTGAGAAGGAATATAGTATTCCAATACCGAGTATTATGATAGACGCCCGAAACCACATTACGCAAATCTCGCATTTACACGAGCTATCTTCTATTATTACGGGATATACACCATCGTCCAGACGTCCAGAATTGCGTTTGATTCTTGGTTCATTAATTGACAGAAACATACCTCATATGTGAATAATTATATAATTCTATACTATTCTATAATATAATATAATATTGTATTCTATTATATACTATATACCAAACACAATGTCATCAGAAGCAATATCCCAGGAACCACTGTCTGGCGGTGCCACTAGGCGAAAAATCCGTCTCGGCAAAGGAGAACATATGAATCTTCAGCCATCCGCACCCATCAGCGGTCAGAAAATCCGTAAAATAAAACCGTTTGTTTTCAAGAACCAGGCGAAATATTTAGCGCGTTTACATTCGTCTCCTTGCCGTTCAAAAACCCAGAAGAAATGTAATAGCAGGAAGCTTCGCCAGAGCTGTAAGTATGCTCGCGGAACCAAGCGCACATTTTGCCGCAGACGTTCCAATAAGAACTATCGTTCGTAAACCATAACGGTTTACTGTTGTTGTTATTGTTATTGAAATACTAAGTATACAAGTATATAATTATATACTTATATACTAATAATGTCGCAATATATGAATTCAAACCCGCTAGCCGAGCATAACGCCGGAATCGCATTATCAAGCAAACAAATCCCAGTTGGCGGTGGTGGAACCGGGAATATGTATCAGGGTCAGGGTGGACGCGCGTTCGTCCAGGGTGGTGGTGGTATGAGCCAGTTTCATTCTTTTGATGGGGGGAATGTGGATAGCGCCTATGCGCGCGGGTCGTATGCGCCAGTAACCGTTGGTTATAACTCTGTCACAAGCTGTGGCGGTGGCGGTAGTCGTCGCCGCAGTAGTAAGCGAAAGCTTCGCAAAACAGGACGACGTAATAAAAAACGTGGTTGCGATATTGTCACTGGGTTTGGGGGTAGTCGTCGTTATCGTCGTTGTCGTTGCTGTAAGTCGTCGTGTCGCCGCAGTCGTAAGCAGAGAAGTCAGCGCAAGAGTCAAAGTGGTGGAGGATGGGGCGCACCTTACGGTAGTAGTGCCGCGTCTGGCATAAATGCTGGGTATTCTATTGGGGGGCCAGGGACCGGTGTCACAGCGAGCACAATCGCTCTAGCAAATCCTGCGGCTCCTACCGCGTATAATAGCTGCCACCCAGTGTAATGTGTCCGACGCTCCGACTGCGTCGTCGTGACTTCGTGACTCCGTTCACTCCGTTAATTGAAACATACACTTCCCATTCATCTTCGGAATGGTCGACTTGATTTTGGATTTGGCGCTTGATTCCGTCGTCACCGAGAGAACACCCGTCTCTTCATCTATTTCAATAATATCTGCGTCGGCAAGAGACGCCGACTTCGCCGACGACGACAACGTCGCAGTCTTCGGCTCATATTTCACCGTCCAGTTATTTTTATAATACCCCTCTGTATCTGTCATAATAATGCGGTATTTCTGTTTGATATAGTAGGTCTGGCGTTTCAGCCACTGGCTGCGGAATACATCCTGCGGGTCAATAATATCAATGACGAGCGGCGATGCGTGTTTTACGCGCAGAATCCGCCCAACGGACTGACACACATCCGTCTTCGGCGACGCCATAATCAGCGTAGTCAGCGTCTTGATATCCAACCCCTCCGACGCCATCGCATACGTCGCAATAATCACCTTCTTGCTCTCACTCAATTTCAGCGCAGCCTCCTTCATTCCGCCCACATAATACCCTACCGACGCGATTTTCCGGTGTTCTATCGCGTCGTGGAAATACTCCAGGAGGGACCGGTTATGTGCCAATATCATCACTTGCTGGTCCGGGTTCGTCGCCAGCTCATTTTGTAGAACGTCCAGGACGAACTCGCTCCGCCTATTATAATTACACACTTTAGAAATCATCGTGCTGAATTTGGGGTTGCCGCGGTAGTCGTATTCCGTCTCGTTGAATTCCGGGTCATTGACTTTATACTGAATCCCCTTCACAATCACCGAGTGGGTCGTCGTGTCATTCTTCTCTTTATGGACCACGTCCCCCAGGAAATGTTTAAATACTTTTGTCAGTCCATCCTTGCGCACCATTGTGCCCGATAACCCGAGTGAGTATTTAGTCACTATTTTCATCATACACCGACAGAATACCTCCGCCGACATATGATGACACTCGTCGTAGACTGTGAGTCCAAATGTGTCAAACATATCTCTCGGATACTCCTTCATTGAAAGGGATTGGAGCATCCCGATAACGATATCTTTGTCGTCAATATCTAGGATTTGCCCCTGTATCATACCAACACGAGCCGCAGGCAGGAACTGCTGGATTCTCTCAATCCACTGATTTAAAAGGAAACTCTTATGGACGACAACGAGTGTCTTCACGCGAAGCCTGGCGATGATATTGAGCGCCATAACGGTTTTCCCCTTGCCTGGGTCTACATCTAGAAGTCCGCCGCCGCCCATCCCCACGTTTTCCGGTCTAGTGACTTGATGAATATACTTATCCACGATGACATTCTGATATTCGCGCATCTCGCCGGCGAATACGAGAGATTCGGATACAGGTGTGCCTGGAGGAATCCGCGTTTCTTCGGGAATGCCATATATTTTCGTTCCATAAAACCGCGGAATGTATATCTTTTTAGAACATTCGCGGTATATCGGGAATTTAGGGGATTGGACGGGCGCTTTAGGAACATATGCGCCAACCGTTAGCTCATCTCTCAATAATGTAAGGTCTGCTGTGTCCATACATTCTTTGAGGATGGTGTATCCGCGAGGTCCATAGTAGGACGACGCGGTAGTGGTGGTGGAGGTCATCGGTAGGCCGGTAGGTCGGGGAGTATGTATGTAGATTCAGAATTTATACTCCGAGAGATTTCAGTTTTGTTGGGGTTAGTTTTAGAATAATATATCATATAATAGTAATAACACTTTATTCAAGTTAAATTCAATAATGGATACCTTCCGCACACTTATGCGTCAAGAAAAACAACACGAAATGGTGATTTTCGTCCTGCTGATATTGTATATCGTGTTTACTCCGTCAGTCCCCCTCGCATTAGCCGAGTATGCGGAAAGCCTCACCGGGCAAATCATTGTCGTCGTTCTCGCAATAACCCTCTTCTTAAGCACCAACCCCGTCGTCGGTATTTTAGGATTCTTGGCAGCATACGAATTCATCCGCAGGTCAAGCCGCGCAACGGGTGTATACGGCATTGAGATGTTCTCCCCCACCGAGGAGAAGAAGCAGGCCGTTATGACCGCAATGAACCCCGAACCGATGAAGACACTGGAAGAGGAACTTGTTGACAGTTTAGTCCCAATCACCCCCAATAATGATATTGGGTCAAGTGATGGATATTCATTCCAACCCGTGTTAGGTAAGCTTTACGGTGCCGTGGAGCCAGATTATGATGGAGTCATCTAAACGTGTCCGTGTGTGCGTGCGTCGTCGTCGTCCATACGATGTGTATCCCTAACGATACACATAGTATTATGTTTCATACATTCTACCCAGAAGACGCGCCGCCGCCGCCGCCGCGCTGTCCTACCACCACCCCCGACGCACTCACGCGATTCCCAATCCGGTTGAATATGAAGCGGAACATATAAAATAGAATTGCCGCGATAACTAACCCGAACATTGTTCCAATAAGTGTGCGAAAGATTTCATTTTGTAATATCGTTTCCCAATTTAGGCCAAACTTATTTAAATCCAGTTCCGCCAAACTGCCTAATTCACCATTATTGGCTGACTGCTGGTATAATACAGTTCCATCTTCGCCGGTTGGATTACACTTGATATAGATGTCGCCGGCGCCTTTCGCGTTATTCGCGCCGCGTTTGTTGTAATAATACATATTTCGCGGCATCATATTTTCGCCGATTGGTCCCGTTTTGCTGATAGACGTATCACGGGATGTGTCATTGAGACTTGCGAGAGAATCGCGGAATACGAGGATTGCGTCCTTTTTATGATAGACTATGTAATTGTATACACCGGTGTGTTGCGGTAATAAATGCCTGCCGACATAGGTGAAAAACCCCTCTTTCGGAATAAGGTTTCCTAAATTGAAGTTATTGACGTCGGAGATATACTTGCCGCCGCTTGCTGAACGACTCGGGAGATTCTGGAGGATGGTATTCATAATGTCCGAACTCTGCTTTCCAGCACCGTTGCCGAGATTGATGGGGATGGATACAATGAGGTTGCGTCCGTCCGCACTGGAGTGATACGCGAGCAGTTCCGCATCGGCGAGAGCACCGTCATAACGATGAAGCGACGGTTGGTGAATATGGATGTGCTCTACTTTATAATCTACACCATTGTATCTCGCGGGGTATAGACCGCCACTGCCACTGTCATATGGGATACGCAAATGAGACCCCTTATGAAACACATTACACGTGCTTGTGTTATATTGGTATGAAAAATTACAGGTAGACGAACAAGCGCGGTCTTCTTTTCGCATAACATCCGATGTTAGATTTACGGGTGCGTCCCGGTTTGATTTGCCTCTAGATGCCATATGAAATGAATGTAATGGAATGGAATGGAATGGAATGGAATGGAATGGAATGGAATGGAATGGAATGGAATATGAATGAACGCTTTATCGCGTATAGCTAGTATTTCTATATATAATATTATATATAAATTATGTATGTGGGTCGTATGAAATTAACACGAAATAAAATACGAAAGATACGAAAACAGCAACATCAGAGTGTGCGAAAATGGAAAAAGGCGCGAAAATCACCGAGGAGGAGGGCTGTGACATTTAGACGAAGTCGGGCGCCGATGGCAGAGATGGTTAATAGCAGCAGCAGCAGTGTGTCGTCGTCTGAATTGCCCTTGAAATTAAAGAATATATTCAATAAGACGCTGAAGAGGTATATACCGCTACCAGTTTTACATTATTTAAAGGACAAGTATGACAATATGAAACGGATGCGCCGGAAACAACGACGGGCGAAAATGATAGGTGGTGGAAAGGATGATGTGGCGGCGGCGGCGGCAGCGGCGGCAGCATCGGCGGCAGCGGCATCAGCAGCATCTGCTGCGGCGGCGGCTAAGTCAACAATCCTTACAGACAATAACACGGACAATGCTACTGTCAAGGACACAATGGACAATGTCAAGGACACAATGGACAAGAACAAGGACACAATGGACACGGACAATGCTACGGACACGGACAAGAACAAGGAGACTGCCAAGGACACAACGGACAATGACAAGGACGGCACGGACAAGAACAAGGAGACTGCCAAGGACACAACGGACAATGACAAGGACGCCACTGCCACGGACGACGCTAAGAAGAACTTAAATAATTTAGGCCGTGACATTCCAGGCGACATTTCAATTCATAGTGAGACGTTTGTCTTGGAAAAGAATGAAGACGCGCAAAAACTTCTCACATTTCTGGTGAAGAATGGCCTGCCTTATTATATTCAACTAGAACTGAAAAACGACGGCAAGAAATTCAATAAACACGACACAGATATCTTTGATTTGCGCCGTATCTTATGCGGGAAATTCGCTACGGAGAAGGATTTTAAAACAGAAGGTAAAATAGATGATAACAAACTCGACTTGTATTTCAAGGCACCCGACCAGATAGGTATTGCGGATGGTGATACAATGGGTAATGAGTACCCCGATGATGTATTTATTTATACGGGAGAGAAGGGAATGGTTGACCGTGGATCGACCGATAAATCCATCAAAATCGCAATCACCGGCAACGAAAATAACCTGGTCACTGTAGTAGATTCACGCCGTTTGTATAAACTGTTAGAGGATGGGCCAAAAACCATAGATAATTTTGAGATGGTTCTGGCATTTGGTGAAAAAGTCGACCCAAGTGAATTCCGACTCCAGGTTGCGCCAAT
>Ga0078894_10002726_pt1 | contig 13361 bp, 19 predicted proteins | sample LauGreSu1BDMLBSD_2_FD_67506 | JGI IMG/M metagenome (GOLD analysis project Ga0078894, IMG submission 67506) | Freshwater lake microbial communities from Lake Michigan, USA - Su13.BD.MLB.SD (version 4) (version 4) | ecosystem: Environmental > Aquatic > Freshwater > Lake | place: Lake Michigan...
GATCCTAAAGGATACCAAACCTTTACAGATAATATGTGGAACTCCTTTGTTACTGTTACCCATAAGATTGGTTTGTCTCCTTTCTTTTCATTTACCCCCGATTTTTTGGAGGGGTTAGATGCTAAAGCAATCGGAAAGCAATTAGGCAATGTTTATAATCAAACGATGACTGATAATCCTGTTAGTGGCACCTTCGCCGACGGCGAAATCCCAGGGGATCAAGACCAAACCCCATAACAAATAACCCCTATAGAATAACAAACCATTTCTCCTTGGTTTCTAGAAAAACCATAATAGTTTTATTAAAAAACATTACGATATTGGCAAATTTTCCCCTGGTTTGGGGATATTTTTTTGCATAAAATGGGCTTGACAAACCATCGTTTACGATGTATAATGCCCAAACCATGCATATGAAGGTTTGACAGATATTAAGGTTTGTGATATAATCCCGCTTCGAAGGTTTGGGGATAGGAAGGTTTGAGGTTTGGGATTACGAACGCCCTCTATAAAAGGGCTCCCTACTCCACTATCCTCCACTTCACTCCACTTCTAGGCTATCTAATTAAATTATCAGTAACATTTATCTGTGGATAACATGTGGATAACTATGACATTTTTAGCCTATTGCCATGTGGATAACTGTTCATCTTGATGTGATATGATAGGGTGATGTTAACAATACTTTTAATCCTAATCACTTGGTATGCTACTAAGTACTACTATACAAAAACCTTCAAACTCTCAATGCCTACTGTAGATCCATCTATGGTTCATGCCAACTGTGCTAAGTGTGCTCAAACCATCTATACCCATATAGACAACCTTCGTGCTCCATTCTACTGTGTGGCATGCAAGTAATGCTAGATGTCCTATGCTTCAACTGTGGGGGTATGTTCCAAGTTCCCTATGGCACAAAAGAGATTACAAAACAGTGTCCAAAATGCGACGGCAAATAAAGATTACGATAGGTCCTTTATAGCCCTATTGACCATACGGATCAAACCTTTTCTGGTTATCTTCGACGCATCAAATGTCTCAGTATAGCCCCCTTGCGGCATATCTGCCTTATCCAGGAAATGTCCATACTTGGAAGTAAGGGTTTGTACTACTAGGGATTCTATTGCTCTTGCTTTATCCCGTTCGGAAAACCACCAATACTTGATCAATATCCAACCCTTGGTCCTATGGCTTGCAAACCTTCTGCCTGACACATCTGATATACCTATCTTGACAGCCTTATATACAGGACTGTATAGTATATACAATAGGGTCATATGTCTATTATACTTGACATCCCCCGTTTTTTTTGAGACAATAGGGATATGAATAAAAAAGCACAATCTCCTACAAAAGTGGAGATCAATAAAAAAACAGGAAAGTGGCGCTTCTTAGACATAGAGTTGGGTGTGTACTCTTCACAGGAGTGGGATACTAGGAATGAGGCATTCAAGATGTCTGATAAATATCGTAGAAAGCATGAGATCAAATGAAACCTTTAACAGATAGACAAATAGACAACCGATTCTGGAAAATGATCATAATTAACTGCACCCATGAATTTGAATGGTCATTGCAGTGTGGTGAGATAGCCTGTGGCAAGTGCTATGTAACATATGATGAATATAAAAGAAAGTATGAGAATGTCTAGCCTAGATGACTTTATGAAGGACCCTTGGAAAAGGTTCAATGAGATGCGTAACACACCACACGAATGTGATTACGATTACAGGATAGACTCCTCTGGCACCATGTTCTTTGAGATATGTAAACTATGTCTTGACACTAAAGGTGTGATTGAGATGGATGAATGAACCAGAAAGAAAGAACTGCACACCTTAAGGCTCTTTGGCACCAACGCAATAAGGAGCGCAGACGGCAGGCGATAAGGCTTCGCAGAAGCAACAAGCGCCAGTATGTGCATGATCTTAAAGAAGGAAAGTCTTGTCTGGACTGTGGCATTGAGTATCCTCCATATGTGTATGACTTTGATCATCTTCCTCAATTTGAAAAGTCTTTTCCACTCAGTAGCACAGGCATGAGAGATAAAACCATGGAAGAGATTATTGCTGAGGTAGCAAAGTGTGAATTGATTTGTGCTAATTGCCATAGGCATAGAACCTATATGCGTAGTATAGAGAAATCTAACCACTAGTGCCCGTTTAGGGCATAGGAAGGTTTATAACTCCTATTTTGCGCCGAACTTTAAAAACTATTTTTTCGCCGTATGATATCATATACTTGTGGAACCATATAAGCCAAACACCAAGATCAAGCACCCAACCTCAGAGTACTCTATTGTCACAATTCCTAGATCAGGCTCTCATTATCTTCAAGATAGGATTGAGCAGCATACAGGGGTATATGTTAAAAAGAGTCATAGTTTACAAAATAACAAAATGATAACAATAGTCAGAGACCCCATAGACTTTTTGTCTTCTTATGTGGCTATGGATGCTCTTTACTATAAAAAAGGCAGCATTGACCACTTCCTATTATCACCTGAGAAGTATTGTTTTTCTGATTGGTTTACTGATAATGATATGGAGATTGTCGACAACTTTTACATCATAGTAAAGTATGAATCTCTAATAGACTCACCACTTGAAACAGTAAGAAAGATAGCAGAGAAAATGTCAATTGGGGTCATTGAAGATAGATACAAGAGCAATGTTACAGACATGCCATATAGAAACCATGTGGCATCTAGTAAAAATTTCAAAGATTATGACAGAATAAGAAAGATAATAGAGCAACAGGACCTTACAAGGACATATGAGATTTATAATAAGTTCTTGGAGAAGGCTATATAAATTATGATACAATTGCCAAATGCACAAATTGGAATCGTCATATACTAAGTTTATGGGCTACAGGGTAGCCTGCAATGGGTGTGACCAACTATATTTTAAGCCTAATGATGAGCCATTTGTCTGCACTACCTGCTCTGAGGGTTAATGGTATAATAGTTATATGGCATACATGATAAATAATAAGTCCGTTGGAAATGATCCTTTGTCAATCGAAAGAACTGAGGCGTATCATAAATTTTTAAATAGATTAGGCAACTCCAAAGATAACATTATAACTATTCCCAATTTCTTAACACAAGAAGAAATATCCTATCTTATGGACGGCCTAGAAGAAAGACACTCACATCGTTTTGTTTCTCAAAAAGGTCCTAACGGAGAGCCATTAACTTACATGCATAAGTATGATGGTCTGCCTGATATCTACAATATTATAAGTAGAGTTAAAAATGAAATAATAAAGGCATACAAAATAGAAGATATTAAAATAGTAGAAAAAGAAGACTTCTTGGGTGTTGTTCACTGGGAGACTGGATCTTACTTAAATGTTCATGTTGATGATCTTGGTTATGTAACAGAAAACCATTTGCCAATTATTATCTATTTAAATGATAACTATGAGGGTGGAGAGATTAAGTTTGAAACACATGATCTTTCTATTAAGCCCAATACTGGTGATTTAGTTGTATTCCCTGGAAATATGCATTATGCTCATGAGGTTACAAAAGTTTTATCTGGCGATAGATACACACTGCCTATTTGGTTTACGGTAGTTGAGTAATGACAGACAATACAAAGAAAAGAAAACTACTAGACGGGTCTGAAGTAGAAGATTACGATTACCCAATTGATTTAATTTTGCACACAAGGGCTCCTGGAAAATGGAAACTGATTGATCTTGAAACGGGACAAGAGTACCTTGGTTCAGAGATATCTCATGAAACATTTGGAGAACTTTTAAGAAGTAAAGTAGCAAAGGCTAAGATAGGATCTTGGTTTAAAACAAAAGGAAGAGTAATAAAAAATGGATAATACTAAAAAGCCTATAACCTTTCACTGGATGTGGCGAAGACACTGGCAAATAAATGATAGCATTGAGCACTTAGATCTTAATGGAATTCTAAAGATGGCCCAAGAATTAGATGGTGCTAATGTAAAGTCTGTTTTGCTTCCATATGGCCCAGGAGGTATTGACTTTTCATTAGTAATAAAAGAGGCATTAGAAAAAACAAATCAACTAATAATGACAATCGCTTTACCAGCATATGGCGTAAGCCCAGATTACGCTGCAAAGATTCTTGAAACATTAAATCGTTTTGCTCCTGGAAGAATTGGAGTAAACATGGTTGCTGGAAGATGGGGTGATGAAGGTAATGGTCATTCCGAAAAGTTAGTAATAGATCACTATATGCATGATCCTTCGCTTATAGATACTCTTGAAAAAAGAGTTGCCATATCTGAAGTATGGATGGATAAGGTAATGGCTTTAATGGAAACTCATGAGCATAAGACACACATGGCAGTCGTTGGATCATCAGATACAACAATAAGAATAGCAAACAAGCATTGCGAATATATCTATGTTGATGATAATTTATTGTTTAAAGAACAGTTTAAAAAGATTGATCTAGATAAGGTGAAGCCAATAGTGATTCTTGATCCACTTATTACGACACATCCAGACGATGAAAAGTATGTCAAGTATGATAAGAATGCTCCAGTTAGACAGCAGCATCATTTGATAAAAGGAAAATTAGTCGATGTTGTAGCACAAATAAGAAATCTATCTGAGAAATTTGGCATTTATGACTTTATGATTCATACTGATCAAGAAGACATTAGCAAGTTATTGGACATGGTAAAAAACTTTAATGATATTGTGGTTCCTGAAGGAAATGTAATCGGCTACTCTGATCTAACAGTAAAAAACTTTAATAACATTGGAGGTAGTCCTAGCAATATAAAGGTGTTTAATAATTACTTAAGCAAAGAGGAATGTGAACACATTATAGGACTTATAGATAGTACAGAGACAAGTAATAATCGTCCTTTACAGCCAGACAGTTCTGGAAATCCTGCAATATCTTTGTTATATTACGATTCACTCACCTATTCAGAAAAATATATACCTGGTATTCAGGCTATTCTAGAAAAAGAATTTGATGTAAAACTAAAACCAAGGAATTCTCGTTTTGCTCAGTGGGTTCATAATGATAGTAAGACCATCCCTATAGATGACATGGGTCACAAAGACTCAAACCATTTAGCAGGGTGGGTCTATCTAAATGATGACTATGATGGCGGAGGTTTATCGTTCTTTAATCAAGGATTATCTCTTAAGCCAAAGGCTGGTGATCTGATACTATACCCTGGAAATCCTCACTATTGGTATCATGTGGGACCAGCAAATGGTTCAAGATATATTATGCCAATATGGTTTGATTTCGTTTAATGGTATAATTATTAAATGTTAAAGTCTAAGTGTTTTTTTTGTGATAAAGAGGCGACGCATTACGATATAGTAGTAGAACACACTGATTATGTGGTTGCAGATGTCTGCTTAGACCATTTATCTATGGGACTAATATCTTGACATGAATCCACCTAAAATAATTACATACCCAAGATCTGGAACACATCACCTTCAAAACCTTATACTGGGGTACTCTTCTCAAGAAATAACATTTAGCCACTATCCAGTTACTGAAGATAGTTTTATCATAACTATTGCAAGAGATCCGTTTGATAGTATTCAGTCTCTTGTGGCAATGAAGAAGTACTATACTCCAGAAACATATAGGGAAAATGATTATAGAGAATATTATGTTGGCCTGTATAAATACCTATATAGCAATGCTGGTTTAGTTATAGACTACAATGATCTAATTAATTTCCCTGAAGAAACAGCAAAAATGGTATGTGACTTGCTCGGTTTTAAAAAAAACCCATCAACATATAAAACTTCTGTCAATAAAGAATCAATTGAGTATTTAGTTTCTAGTAAAACAGTTAAAGAATATAATGAAAAATATTTTAAAATAGAAGAAATGGCTGACTGTTATGATGAGTATCACAAACTGCTATCTAAAGCAGATAAGGTAATGTTATAAGGTTATGAATGAATTCACAAGAAATATTTTGCCTTTTTATAAAGCAAATAGTGGTGATGACTGGTATTTAAAAAAATACTTTACAAATACTCTTGAGGTTGGTTACTACTCTCCGTATGCAAAGAACATCATTCAAAATAAGTCAAACGGAGAGTCTTTTTTACCAACTGTAGATGAACACAATACATATGAGATTAATAGTCTTGGACTGCGTGGAAAACTGGATCTGGAATCCGATGTTCTTGCATCTGGTTGCTCTATTACTTTTGGTATTGGGGTTCCAGAAGACGGAAGATGGACCAATCTTTTAAGCAATAAAATGAACAAGAGCGTAACTAACTTGGGAAATCCTGGAGGATCTGTAGCAACTATATCCAACCATATCATTCAATACTGCATGAATAATAAAATGCCAAAAGAAATTTTTTGCCTAATGCCAGACTTTGTTAGAAGTATGGTTGTAGTAGACAAAGAGTTTTATAGGTCAGGAGTAAAAAGAGAAAATGTTGGAACAAAAGATTATCTAGAATTGATGTTTTGCAATCCAACAATAAGAACAGATGGAAGCCTTGTCGTTATGCAAACACAAGATAAAAGAAATATAGAAGACTCAGTATCTCCACATCAACTAATTTTAAATGCTGTAAACCATATCTATACTTTAGAATCGTTCTGCTTGTCAAACAATATAAAACTATATTGGACAACATGGGATAAGCCAAGTTCTATGATAATGGAAGAACTCTCAAGGCTTGAAAATTTTAAATTAAAAAATTTTGTTCCATTTTATCCCAAAACCTCAACAGATCAACTTAATATATTTATAAAAAATACTTGCTCCTCAGACCATAACTCTGAGTTTAAGGATAGTTTGTGTTGGTTTTCTGGATCTGACTATTCTATTATAGATTATAAAAAACAACCTGAAATGTCTCATCCAGGAATTCATTTTCAATACCATGTAGCAGATTTTTTTTACAATTTGTATAGACAGAACAACCAAATAGTTTGACTTTTTGCTTAGTTTGCGATATACTGAATATATGATTCAATGGATTGCCGATTACGCACACTGGGTACTTGCCTGCATTGGTGTGTCTGGTATTTATTTTGTGGGCAGGAAAACCCTTTGGGGATGGTTTGTGCTATTGTTTAACGAGTGCTTATGGATAGCCTATGCTTTAGTGACAGACCAGTACGGATTTATCTTTGCAGCAGTAGCCTATGGCGCTGTTTATATTAGATCATATCTTCACTGGAGGAGAGATGCTTAAACATTACGATATTCCTGATCCATTCCAAACCTTTGTAGCCAAGAAGTATGCCAACGCTAAGGGATATGTGCATGATTTCTTTACTGGGGAATGGTCTTATAGATGTACTACCTGTAAGGATGATCTTTATGCTCCATCCCGCAAAATTATGACAAAGATTAGATTGTTTCACACACGCAACGAATGCCTTGGAGGATACTGATGAAGATAGGTCCATACACATTACGCAGACCATGGGTTAAGTATGTTAACCTTGAGTTAGATATTGAACAACAAATGACCAGAGCAATTATGAACTCAATTAGATCGGATATGATTGCAGACATTATCTCTCTTGATCTTTGTGATGTAGAGTGCGATGTCATTGACTACCTGGAAAAAACGGCACGGCCATGAACGAAGCAGAGTTTGACCAAGAGTTTAATGTAGAAGACATTACAAACGCTATTGTAAATCAGGCTAAGGCTGATGTCAAGTCTAAGTTTGGCAATAAGAAACGGCACAGACAATGATGTGCAATGTATGCGGACTATCTAAAGAATCGGAGTGGTTTTGGAATGCTCATCAAACAATGTCTGATGGAAAGATCTGGTGTGTAAATGCCAAGAGAGCCTAAGATTACAAAGATGGACTGGAGAGCCTTGGGTTATTGGCCTGTATATAAAGATGGAAAGAAAGTGTGGGAAAAAGATGAAAAGGAACAGACTAAATGAGCATAGATGATATGACCTTACGAGAAGAAATTGCAAGGGCTATAGAAGCCATACCTATTGAGCCTTCAGTTACAAATGCTTTAGGTATGCGTATAGAGGCAGCAAAGGTTGCAAGAGGATTGGACAACTATATGACTAGATGGTTTGAGAGGCAGGTGGACTTTGAATGATTAGTTTATTCTTTTTAGTACCAGCATTTATTGCTGGGTATGTAGCATGCTATTTTATTATGACATATAAAGTAAATCAAGACTAACAAAGGCCAAGAACAAGGGTTTGCTCTTGTGATATAATTAATTATGAAATTTTTAACAAGGGACATTCTTCCTTTTTATAAAGGATTTGAAAAAAATAATTACTATTTAAAAAAGTATTTTTCAAATACAAAAGAAATCGGAATTTATGAACCATTTAGGGAAGACGCTGTTACTTCACAGCATGATCCTACAAATAAATCTGTAGAAACAATTGACGAAGTAAACACATATAAAATAAACTATATTGGTTGTAGGGGAGAGATTGATGAAAATTCAGATATCCTTGGATCTGGTTGCTCCGTAACCTTTGGTCTTGGTGTTCCAGAATTGGGTAGATGGACAAACCTTTTAAGTCAAAAGATTAACAAAAGTGTTACCAACTTGGGTGGTCCTGGATCCTCAGTAGAAAATATTTGCTTTACCACCATACAGTACTGCTTAAACAATAAAATGCCAAAAGAAATCTTTTGTTTGTTCCCAGATTTTTTTAGAAGCATGGTTGTAGTAGACAAAGAGTTTTATAAATCAAAATTCAACAGAGACTCTATGGGAACAAAAGATGAACTAGAAAATATTTTTTGTAACCCAACAATAATTCAAGATAATAGGTCGTTTTTTATGGAAAGACAAAATCAAAAATACATAGAGGATTCAGTTTCTCCACATCAATTAATATTAAACTCTGTTATGTATATTTATATGCTAGAAGCATTTTGTTTATCAAATAACATAAAATTATACTGGACAACTTGGGACCCAGCAAGTTCTTATATTTTAGAAGAATTAGGAAAAATAAAAGATTTTAAATTAAAAAATTTTACATCCTTTTATCCTCCTGACTCACACTATACTGGCCTTGGCTCGATGATACAGCATAGTTGCTCACCCAAAAATCACGAGCATGTGCTCAAAGATCATGAATCCTGGATTAGTGGTTCTGATTATTATTACGTAAATGGCAAAAAAACATATGCAAACTCTCATCCAGGAATTCACACTCACGAACATATTTCAGATTTTTTTTATAATTTATATAACGATAAAGATAAATAAAACTATTAAACACTTTATTTGACAAGCCAAGACGCATGGAGTATACTTAAAATATGAAACCAACAGCACACATATATGATGTAGATGGAACCTTAGCCAATGTAGATCCTTACCTACATCATGTTCGTGGCCCTAATAGGGATTACAACGCCTTTCATGAGGCTTCTATAGATGCCCTGCCAAATGTAGAAGTTGTTGAGATGCTAAATAATTCTGTTAGTGATGGACACTCTATTTTAGTTGTTACATCTCGTAAAGAAAAGTATCGTGGACTAACTTCTATGTGGCTTGCTAAGAACAACATTAGATCACATGGTTTGTTCATGAGAGCAGATGACGATAACAGACCAGACTATGAAGTAAAGAATGATATTCTTGATAAGATAAGTAGTCTATGGAGTGTAACTCATGCTGTTGATGACAATCCAAATGTGATAAGATTGTGGGAGGATCACAAAATTCCTACAACAAAAATAGGAACATGGGATGGAAATAAGAATTGACACGCAACCTAGAGAATGGTATGATTAGTATATGAAACAGACAAACAACAAGGTATCTCAACATAAAATTAAGAGAGCCGCTAAAAATAAGAAAAGAACACAGGCAAAGACACACCTTTCAAAGTTTGAGCGCAAACAGCAAAGGATCAGAGAAGAAATTATTCTAGGCTCACTGCAGTCCGTACCTAACTAGAACTGGAGATATTTGTGGTAGATCATGAAGAGTTGAATAAAATATCAAAAGAACTAAAACGGTACATAATTAAACAACACATGAAAACATATTACCATACCACTATTGGTATCCTATGCTTTCTTCTTGGAACATTCTTTGGACTATTAATTAAATAAGGACTAGCACCAGTAGCCAAGTTGGTTAAGGCACCGAACTCATAATTCGGCTATTCGTAGGTTCAAGTCCTACCTGGTGTACTACACATCTGTAACTCAGTTGGTTAGAGTACCTGCCTTATATGCAGAGAGCCGAAGGTTCAAGTCCTTCCAGATGTACAATGTCCCCATCGTCTAGTGGCCTAGGACATCGCCCTTTCACGGCGGTAACACGGGTTCGAATCCCGTTGGAGATGCATTGGTTACTTAGTGTATAATGAGTATATGAGCCCTGTATGCTATGATTATTATAATAAACTTTTAGAAAAGAAAATTATAATATGAATGTAAAAAATGTAGATCCAAATCGAACTGTACCTCATTTACTTACATATCCAAGAAGTGGTATGCATTTCTTTGATGATACTCTATACAAAATGGAAAAAATTCATTTTAGCAGATCTCACTTTTTAGATGAATTGTTTGATAAAAATAATAATAAACAGCGACCAATATTAACAATAGCCAGAGATCCGATAGATAGTATTTCTTCTTATTTAGCAATACACAATGGAATAGCGGATGAATTCTTAACTATCCAAAGGATAACAGACTATGTCCTTATGTATGCTTTCTTATATGAAAATGCAGATTATGTTGTAGATTTTAATGATCTTGTGGAGTATCCAGAGGCTGTAATTAAAAAAATACTAAGTTTGTTGAATATAGATAAAAATACATATGATTCGTTTAATAGAGGCCACATTCCTAAATTTAAAAATTATATTCCATCAAGCAAGTCTTTACAGCATTATGATAAAAGTTTGTTAAATAATCTTGACACTGATCTGTGTTATTATTATTATAATAAACTTTTAGAAAAGAAAATTATAATTTAGTCTTGCTTGTAACTTTACAAACCTGCTGTATTAATGTATAATAGAAGTATAACTAACGCACACTACAAACCTCTGTAGTTCAGTGGACAGAACGTTGGACTTCTAAGCCAAGCGTCGCAGGTTCGATTCCTGCCAGGGGTGCATGGTATAATTTAATTACCTAGATAACAGAAAGAGAAACTCATGAGCGAAGAAAAATGTCCTTATACTGGACAAACATATACAACTGAAGCCAGAACTAATAAAGACTGGTGGCCTAATCAATTAGACTTATCGGGATTAAGAAAGCATTCAGAAAAGTCTGACCCTATGGGAGATGATTTTGATTATGCTGAAGAGTTTAATGCTTTAGACCTTGATGCTATTAAGTATGATATTAATACACTTCTAACTACCTCGCAAGATTGGTGGCCTGCAGACTACGGTAATTATGGACCATTCTTTATCCGCATGGCGTGGCACTCTGCTGGTACATACAGGGTAACTGATGGTCGTGGTGGCGCAGGTGAAGGCCTACACAGATTCGCACCACAAAACTCATGGCCAGACAATGGGAACTTAGATAAGGCTCGCAGACTTCTTTGGCCAATCAAGCAAAAGTATGGGAAGAAGATTTCGTGGGCAGACCTAATGATTCTTGCAGGCAATGTTGCTCTTGAGAACATGGGCTTTAAGACATTTGGTTTTGCTGGTGGTCGTGTAGATGTATGGGAGTCTGATGACACATACTGGGGTACAGAAAAAGAATGGCTTGCTGATAATCGTTATAGCGGAGACCGTGAGTTAGAAAATCCTCTTGCTGCGGTGCAAATGGGATTGATCTATGTAAACCCTGAAGGTCCTAATGGAAATCCTGATCCAGTTCTTTCTGCACGAGACATTCGTGAAACTTTTGCTCGCATGGCCATGAATGATGAAGAGACCGTTGCATTGATTGCAGGTGGACACGCATTTGGTAAGGCACATGGTGCTGGAGATCCTTCACATGTTGGTCCTAATCCAGAGGCTGCTCCACTTGAAGACTTGGGTCTTGGATGGAAGAATTCATTTGGTAAGGGTAATGCAGAAGACACAATCACAAGCGGTATTGAAGGTGCATGGACTGCAACTCCTACTAAGTGGGATAACTCATACCTTAAGTTATTGTTCAAGTATGATTGGACACAAACAAAATCACCTGCTGGTGCAACACAATGGATCCCAACAGATGAGTCTGCTGCTAATTTAGTCCCAGATGCACATGTTGATGGAAAGTTCCATGCTCCAGTTATGACAACAGCAGACCTTGCATTAAGGTTTGATCCTGAGTACGAAAAGATTTCACGCAGATTCCTTGAAGACTTTGACTACTTCTCAGATCAGTTTGCTCGTGCATGGTTTAAATTAACTCATCGTGATATGGGTCCAATTGCTCGTTATCTTGGTAAGGAAGTTCCTTCTGAGAGACTAATATGGCAGGACCCAGTTGGAGATGCTACACGGTACAGTCTAACACAAGAAGATGTTGATGCAATTAAGGAAAAAATAATTAATTCAGGACTATCTGTGTCTGATCTAACAACTACTGCTTGGGCATCTGCTTCTACATTCCGAAAGACAGACAAGCGTGGTGGTGCTAACGGTGCTCGTATTGTTCTTGCTCCTCAAAATACTTGGGCAGTTAATGATTACGATGCTATAGATAGAGTCGTAAATGTATTAGAAAAAATTAAGGAAGAGTTTAATGTTTCTCTTGCTGATCTAATTGTGTTTGCTGGTTTAGTTGGTGTTCAACTTGCTGCTCACAACTCTGAGGTAGGAGTAGTTATTAGTGCTAAATTTAGTCGTGGAGATGCAACTCAAGAACAAACAGATGTAGAATCGTTTGCAGTTCTTGAGCCAAAGTTTGATGCATTCCGTAACTACATTGATCCAAGCATTACTGCACCAGAAGAGGTCTTGCTAGTAGAAAAGGCAAACCTATTGGGGCTAACTCCAGTAGAAATGGTTCTTCTCTTATCTGGAATGAGAGTGCTAAGCAACAACAAGTTAGATAATAGTTATTTAATCAAACTGTTGTCTTATATTAATGCTGAAGAAGCAGTAGATGTTCCTCGTGTAGACCTTATTATTGCTTCTAACTCAGAACTTAGAGCGATTGCTGAAGTTTATGCTTCTAGTGACGCTAAAGAAAAGTTTGTTAATGACTTTGTTTCCGCATGGACAAAAGTAATGAATGCTGATCTATTTTAATATAAACAACTATAGTCCTGGGTATGACTTAAAACTACCCAATATTACTTTTTAGGGTGTTTTGGTTCATATGGTGCGATCTTAGACTTAACTCGACCATCTTTATATAATCTAACAATCCATCCATCTTTAATCTGAATAGGATTAAACGCTGTTGCTTTTTTCTTTGGCATTACTTTG
>Ga0078894_10002727_pt1 | contig 13361 bp, 8 predicted proteins | sample LauGreSu1BDMLBSD_2_FD_67506 | JGI IMG/M metagenome (GOLD analysis project Ga0078894, IMG submission 67506) | Freshwater lake microbial communities from Lake Michigan, USA - Su13.BD.MLB.SD (version 4) (version 4) | ecosystem: Environmental > Aquatic > Freshwater > Lake | place: Lake Michigan, USA...
TGGGGGGATTTTTGTATTCGCTGTTGGCGCTTTCTAAAAAATGGCAAATCCGATTTGCGGTGTTGGCATGCTTGACGTTATATATGTTGCTATTTCTAAAGATTTATATTTTGTTCGCCTTGGCCCCGATGATCTTGTTTTATGGGTTTTACCAACGTTCGAAATCGTGGTGGATTGCTGGGTTGGGGGCTTTATCGACCCTGACAGTCTTGATTTTTGCCTTAAGGATCTTGATGCCCGGGTGGAGTCTACTCTCCACCTTGCAAGGGAAACAATTTGATTTCATTCAAATGGCAAACGCAGTTCATGCGGGAAGTCAAATTTGGGTCATACCAATGGATGGTACTTGGGAGACGCTCGTTAAATTAGTCCCATTGGGAATCTTCAATTGTTTGGTATTCCCAAACATTTCAATGTTGGAGAATTTCCTTTCTTGGAACGCTTTTATTGAAAATTCATGGTTGGTTTTGTTGCTGGTGGGGGCAATAATTGGCGTGATTCAAGGAAAAAAAGCACCAGTTTGGGCAATAGGAATGTTGTTGTTCAGTTTCACGGTTTTTTCTTTAATTGGAATGACGGCACCAGTGGTTGGAGCCATGGTTCGTTATAAAGCCCCAGTACTTCCCTTTTTAGTCTTTGGCTTAATGTATTTACAACCCCATTTCATGACTACATTTTTTAACAATCAAAAAATCATACCATGGTTAACTACGCGATTATAACGGGTGCCTCTTCAGGTTTTGGAGCAGCAATGGCCCGTGTCTTGGCAGAAGAAGGTTTTAGCTTGGTATTGTTAGCCCGAAGAGTAGAAAGGTTACAAGCACTTCAAGAGGAATTAAAATCCCTTGCTCCTGAAATCCTTACCTTTGGATTGGACATACGCGATGTGAAGGCTGTTGAACAATGGTCTGCACAACTTCCCTCGTCCATTCAACAGCGTACAACCCTTTTGGTGAATAACGCCGGATTGGCGGCAGGAAGAAATACCTTGGATGAAGGAGTCTTAAGTGATTGGGAGGACATGATTGACACCAACTTAAAAGGGTTACTTTACGTAACCAAAGCGGTACTTCCTTGGATGAAAGATCAACAAAACGGAACCATCGTGAACATTACGAGCATTGCAGGCAAAGAAGCCTATCCCCAAGGGAACGTCTATTGCGCAACAAAAGCAGCAGTAGACCACTTAACCAAGGCCATGCGTATGGATTTATTACCTCATGGCATCAAAGTTTCATCGATTGCCCCAGGGGCTGCTGAAACTGAATTTTCTTTGGTGCGATTCAAAGGCGATTCAACAGCCGCAAAAGCGGTTTATCAAGGATTTCAACCCCTTGTTGCACAAGACATTGCAGAAACGCTTAGGTTTATAGTTACTCGTCCTGCACATGTTTCGATTCACGATGTGGTTATTATGCCCTCAGCCCAAGCTTCGGCTACACAGTTTCGACGGGATTAAGGCAAATACAATAAAGCAGAACTTCCGTCAATATGCAGGATAACTTGACCTCGGTAATGAGTGACGATTCGTTTGCCTGAGGTTTCAAATGCAATGCTCCTTCCTTGGATGTCTTTTAGTTCGGCAATCTTGAAAGGGCGTTTAAGAATGATTTCATAGGTACTTTCTTTTGCGTGAAGAACCAATTCAACCATGGATTGAGGCAGGATTTCAGGGATAGTCACGTTGTTAAAATACGCTCCGAAATCGAACTTAAAAAGTTTAGGCGCAAGGGTAACAAACGAAACCACTTTTTCGGAACTAACGTATCCGCTTTCGTTGGAAGTGAGGGCGATTCCTTCTGTTTGGGAAACGTTCAAAACGTTGCCAATTTCAATGCGGCGTTTGTTGCCAGAAAAAATCTGTCCGTTGGAATAATCCCATAAATTCCATATAAAACTGGTGTAGAAATTATTACCATTGTTTTTGTAGCCCAGGAGAAAGGTTCGGTTTTGGTCGGGAGATAAGCCGGCATCAGTAATGAGCCCGTCCACAAAAAAACTGTCCTGCACCATTGCTGCGATCGTATCGGTCCAATAGACGGGCAACACATACCGTCGAGTATATAAATTCAACCAATTTTTTGAAAAGAGTACCAAGGAATCCTCTCGTGCTACAAAGGCTTCACAATCAAAATTATGCGCATTGGCTTGTGCATTAAATTGGACCTGATCCGACCAATAAAAAGGAAGTTTTTCGGCCACTATTGTGTCCAGTAATAAGTCGCTTTTCAAGAAACGATACACGCATAAATTCTGTCGATTCCCTGAATTATTTCCAAAGTCACCGATAAACACATGCGTTGAATTGCTGGTTATGGCTTCCCAATCCACATTGGTAGCTCCTGTGAGAACAATGCTGCGTTGCACAGCTCCTGTCGTGTCCAATTCATAGATTTTTGCATCACTTCCTGAATCGTTGAACGAGTATAAGAAGTTTCCTACTCGAATAAGGCCTGAATTTTCTTGTACTTGATCGCTTAGGGTGTTGATTAATGTCATGGAATAGGAAGTTGCAGGATAACTGCAGCTTCCGTCGTTGGTCAAAGCATTGGGGTCAAAGTTATTTGCCTGAGGGTCGGTACATCCGCTTTGTGCACAGGAGCAAAGATGAAATAACAGGGAGCTTATAAAAATAATTTGTTTTGCCATTGTTCTTTTTCGTGGTCTAGAATCAGTGCAGAATCTGTCAAAAATTCAACCGTACTTCGGAGCGAATTTTCTAAAGAAACTTCCTGAAGGTTCCATTCGGTTTCTTGCAACCATTGAGCAACCTCGTTTTTATTAAGATGGTAACGCCAAGCTAATTTTTCGGGGGATTGAGGATCGTTTTTAACATGCTTAGCCACCGATTTTACGAGGTCAATTAACGCATGAATGATATCCGAATGTTCTGCTAGAACCTCTGCTCGGCAGGCAATGACAAAACAAGGCCAAGGGGTGTCTACTTGTCCTATATTCTTACAGCTTCCTTTTTGAACGAAAGGCGAGGTAGTGTATTTTTCCCATAAAAAAATATCGGCCTCTTGATTTTCAAGGGCCCATATTCCGCCATATACGTCCCCTATAACGTTGAATTTTAGATGAGAATAAGGAATGCCAAATTTCTTGGCAAGTACAAAGGCCATCAGGTGCGAACCAGAACCGTAACGGGAAATAGCAAACGTTGGATTGTTGAATTCACTTGGCGATTGAATGGGACTTTTTGAGGGAACATGGATCCCCCATTGCAGGGGACTGTTGACATATACATCGATGATTTTCGCTTGGGCACCTTGAAGGATTGCTTTTGAAATCCCTTCGGAGAGCAAAACGGCGATGTCCAAGGACCCGGTTTCAAGGCCCTTAATCATTTGGCCTGTTCCACCAGTCATGTCAGACCAATGCAGTGAAACATTTAAATCGTTAAATGCTCCGGTTTCAATAGCCAAACGCCATGGGTAATTGAAGTGCTCTGGTACACCACCTATTTTAAAATTCATGGCAAAGCAGGTTTAAATTGATGCTCATGTAAAAGATAGTAAGCCCCTTTTGCAGCAAGTAATGACTCATGCGTTCCGGATTCAATGAGTTCTCCACCTTGCATAACACCAATGCAGTGGGCTTGCTTTATCGTTGAAAGTCGATGGGCAATTACGATGGAGGTTCTGTTTTTGGTAACTTCTGTAATCGCTTTTTGGATGAGTAATTCAGTTTCTGAATCGATGCTCGAAGTGGCTTCGTCTAGGACAAGTATCGTGGGTTGATACACCATGACCCTGATGAATGCCAGCAATTGCCGTTGTCCCACCGATAAGGCTCCTCCCCGTTCTCCGATTTTATAATCATATCCACCAGGCAGTTTCATAATGAATTCGTGGGCCCCAACGGTTTTAGACGCCTCGATAACCGCCTTGCGGTCGATGTTCGGGTTATTCAAGGTGATGTTCTCATGAATGGTATCGGAAAACAAGAAAACATCTTGAAGAACAAAACCAATATTTCTATTCAATTGGGAACGTGGGATTTGGCGTATATCTGTCCCTCCAACCGTAATGAAACCTGATTGAATTTCGTAGAAACGCCCCAATAAATTCGTGATGGTAGTTTTTCCAGAGCCTGTTGCCCCTACCAATGCCGTTGTCTTTCCAGATTCAATGGTTAAATTGAATTTTTTGAGAAGTGGATTTTCTTCGGTGTAGCCAAAATCTACCTGATCAAATACAATATCTCCCGCAACGAATGGAAGTTGATTCTGGTCTTTTTCTTCCAAATGTTCTTGGTCGTCTAAAACGTCAAAGATTCGTTCAGCTCTTACGACACCTCGCTGTAAAATGTTGAATTTATCTGCAATTTGACGTATTGGTCGGTAAAGTTGCTGAATCCAGAGGGTAAATGAAATAATGGTTCCAAACAACGCACTTAGTTCTTGTTGATCTTTACCTTCAACTAAAAGAGCTCCCCAGACCAAAAGAAATGCAATGGAAAGTGAACTCAAGAGTTCAACGATGGGAAAAAAAATTGAATTGGCCCAAACAGCTTTTATATGCGCTTGACGATGTTGTTGGTTGATCTCTTGAAAGTCCTTTTCGGTAGAATGAACTTTGGTGAATATTTGAATGAGGAACATGCCCATCAACCGTTCTTGGATAAAAACATTGAGGCGAGACACCTGGGTTCGCTCCATTTGAAACGAGGTTTTCATTGCTTTCGCAAAAATTCTCGTAGCAATTAAAAGGAATGGTATAGGAATTAAGGTCAGTAAAGTTAACTTCCAATCCACTAAAAACATCATGGATAAAATGGTAATCAAGGAGAGAAAGTCTGCCATGATTTCCATAAATCCTGAAGAAAAAACTTCGGCGATTGCTTCAACATCTGAAACGATACGAGTGACAATCGCTCCAACAGGGGTTTGATCAAAGTACTGAAATTTGAAGCGAAGCATTTTCATGTAAACCTCGTTACGAAGGTCGCGAATTACGGATTGAGCAAAAAGGTTCGAATGATAGGTTGCAGACCACATCAGTAATGCTTCTAAGATGAGTAGTCCAAAAATTCCAGTTAACGAAAGCAGTAAAGCCTCTGAATCAGTACTCTTAACGATGTAAAGGTCTACTGCCTTGCCAATGAGGTATGGACGAAGAGGGCCAATGAACGAAATTAGAATTACCGAGATTAACGAGATGCCGAAGATTAGTTTATACTGCTTAGTGTAGGACAATAAGCGTATTAGCGATCGAATCCAATTCGGGTTTTTTCTCATCCCTGCAAAAGTACCGAAAAAGTAACGGTTTATTTTATCGGAACCCCTTTGGAACTTAAGGTAATTGATTTATCTGCTTTAGGGAGGCAAAAGGAGAAGGTACTTCCCTCACCCACCGTGCTGCGCATGGTAATGGTTTGTTCGTGCAATTCGAGAATATGCTTTACAATGGCCAAACCTAGACCGGTGCCACCTTCGTGGCGATTTCGACTTTGTTCTACCCGATAAAAGCGCTCAAATAGTCGTTGCCAGTGCTTAGGATCGATGCCGATACCGTTATCTTTTACCTCGATTAACAGAAAGTCCTCGATGGCAGTAACTGAAATTTTTGTATGTCCATTCTGCACGCCATATAGGATGGAGTTTTTTGTCAAATTAACCAGGACTTGGGATATACGTTTTTTATCTCCCATAACTATGAGTGGTCCATATTCCGCTCCCTGAACGAGGGTAATATTTTTCTCTTTTGCCATCCAATCCAAGGACTCAAAGGTTTCTTGAATGAGCTCCGTAAGGTTAAATGGACGAATTTCTATGGCCAACTCGGGATTTTCCAAGCGAGTAAGGTTGTCTAAATCTTCCAACAGTTGAATCATTCTATCCGTGGCTCTTCTCGCACGCTCCAAAAATTTGTCCCGCATTTCTGGGTCTTCGGATGCACCATCTATAAGTGTTTCGATATACCCCTGAATCGAGAATGCCGGTGTTTTAAGTTCGTGCGATAAATTTCCAATAAATTCGCGACGAAAATCATCTTGCGATTTTAGGGCTTTTATTTCCTCTTGTTTGTTGGCAGAAAGCTGATCAACATAATCCTCTGCTTCCGAGAGCAAGGCGGTTAATTTTTTTCCTTTGAGTTTGGGAGGGGTTTGTACTGTTTTGAAAATATTGTACAAACGAAATTCGACAAAACGACGTATTCCAAGTGTTAAACTGAGGAATAATAGGCTTCCACACAGAATGAACAGTAGCAGTGAAATAATAAGACTTAACTCGAAGTACGTTGACAACCATAAAATAGCAAAGCCGCTTAATGCGGATGCTAAGCAAACAAGGATTAAAAAATAATCGGGTTTGTCCAGTTTCATACTTGGTTAAAGGTATATCCAACACCTTTGATGGTACGAATATACGATTCTCCAAGTTTTTCGCGCAGTTTTCGGATGTGGACGTCAATAGTCCGCTCGCCAACCACGGTTTCGTTTCCCCACACCAACGACAAAATTTGTTCGCGGTTAAAGACCTTTCCAGGTCTACTTGCTAATAACTCCAGGAGCTCAAACTCTTTTTTGGGCAATTGAAATTCTTGCTGTTCAACGATCACAACAAACCGCTCTCGGTCAATGATGATTCCTACCTCATGGTGTTCCGTGTTAGCGGTGTTGGCAACATTCACCCTGCGCAATAAAGATTGAATTTTACTAATGAGTAAGCGAGGTCTAATGGGTTTGTTTATGTAGTCGTCGGCACCTGCCGAAAATCCAGCGATTTGTGCGTAGTCTTCCGCTCTTGCCGTTAGGAACGCAATAATGGGTTGTTTTAAGTTTAAGTCCTTTCGTATGATTTGGCATGCTTCGATCCCGTCCATTTGTGGCATCATCACATCCATCAAAATAAGGGATGGGGATATTTCTTGCACTTTTTTAACGGCCTCCTCTCCATTAGTTGCCGTGAAAACTTTATATCCCTCCTTTTGCAGTGTGTATGATAAAAATTCGAGAATATCCTGCTCATCGTCCACCAGTAAAATCACATGCCCTTTATTCGTTTCCATAGCAAAAAAAGGGGGGCAATGCCCCCCTAAGTTTAAGGTTAAAGATTATTTGTTAACCACCAATTTGCGGATAGCATTTCCTTGGTTGGTTTGGACCATTACATGATAAACTCCATTGGCGATTCCATCTAAAGAAAGGACAGCCTCTGAACTCGTTTGAACCGTTCTTCCAAACCCGTCAATCAAGGTTACTTGCTCAAGGCTAGCTCCATTCAACATAACGGTGAAAGTGGTCGTAGCTGGGTTAGGAACCAAGTTCAAGGATACTCCTGGCATTTCGTCCAAGGAAACAGCGATATTAACCGTGAAGGTTGTTACATCCTCGCAGTTTCCATTGATAGCAGTTAAGGTAACAGTATACGTTCCGTTAGCTGCGTAAGCATGCAAAGGTGTAGCAGCACTGGAATTGGTCATGTCACCAAAATCCCAAGAATACGATGTTGCACCAGTTGATGTGTTAGCGAAAGTAACAACATTTCCATTGGCAGTAAATGATCCAGCCGCCATTGGTGTATTGTTGAAGGTAATGTTAATCGGAGCAGATGTTCCTACACCGTTACACGCATTCGCATTGGTGGTGGTTACCGTAAGGTTGTTGGTAGTTGAAGTAACCATGATGCTTTGGGTTGTATCACCTGTGGACCAAACATATGAGTCGGAAGTAGAAGCCGTCAACATTACGGTGTCGCCAATACACGCTTCAACAGCACTTGCTTGTACGGTTGGAGCTGGAGCAGCACTTACGTTTACAATCGTTGCATTGGAAGTAGATGAACAACCGTTAGCATCGGTATGCGTTACGGTGTATGCACCAGTACTGCTCACCGAAATAGTTTGTGTTGTAGCACTTGTTGACCAAACATTACCGCTGTTGTAAGAAGAGCTTAATACTACGGAGCTTCCTGTACACAATGAAGTTGAACCGTTAGCAGTAATCACTGGAGTTGCAGGTAAAGCATTAACGGTAACCGTAATCATAACCCGAGGGCTTTCGTCGCCTGCAGCGTTTTTCTGACTTACATAATAGTTAAAAGTTCCTGCAGCTGAGGTAGAAGGGATAGGCGCAACCATTGAACCCACACCTCCAGATGGAGCCGTGTACCAATAAGCAGCATTTCCGCCGGTTGTAGTAGCAGTTAGAGCCACCGCATTCGCTCCTTGGCAATACGTTACGTTAGCGACAACTGGCGCGGCAACAGAAAAGAATTTAGGGTTCGTAAATGTAGCCCCTGTTGCTGCTACAGAACCTGCATTCAAGCGGGCATCAGGAGTAGTTCCGAGTGCGGTGAAGATATTAACCCAATTAACTTGAGCAAGGGTTTGTGTTGAGTCGTTTCCGTCTACTCCCCACCAGCTGTTGTACCAAGTTCCATTGGAACCACCTGCGTTATATACCGTATTGGTGTTGTTAGAACTCCAAGTAGGTGTAGCGAAATTGGTAAGAACATTGTTGACAAAAACCATGGTATCTCCGTTCAAGTTAGCCACTACCGGTGCACCCTCAATGGATAAACCTTTTTCCCATCCTGTCACCAAAGAGTTTAAAACGGACACGGCAGAATTTCTTCTTAAACGGAACGCTTTTTCAAATTTCTCTCCTACTGGAAGGGCAATACTACCATTTCCTTTAGGTCCAACCAAGGTTACATTCGAGAAGATAGGGCGCGTTTTAGGTTGTGCTGTAGAACCTGCAGCATCGTTATCGCACTCAAAAGCGTTGGAATCTCCTGGAGCATCAGATAAATCTTTGTCACGGATTGAAAGGGCAAACTGTACTTTACCACGGAATCCGAAATCGCAGTCGAAATCGTCGTCCAATCCTCCGTATGCAATAAGGTGCTTGCAATTCACAGTACCACCAAACCACTCAAACGAGTCGTCACCGGAGTGCGAAACCTGAACATAATCTACCACCGTACCTGAACCTACCGATCCAAAGGTGATTCCGTTTACTTCCTTGTTCGGTTCTAATGGAATTCCAGCAAACTCAACGCGAACGTATTGCAAACTTCCGGAGTTGTCGTTGTCAAAGTTGCCCCCATATTGCGTATCCGTTGTCGGAGGTATCCCTTCAATGTTCGCAATTCCTCCAGGTTGGTTGTTCTTGGCCAATCCTAAAATCACCAAACCACCCCAGTCTCCTTCGTTTCGGTTGCCAGGTGCTTGATTCGAAGTAAAAACAATGGGATTCGCAACGGTTCCATTGGCAACAATTTTTGCGCCACGTGTAATGATAAGCGTTCCTTGAGTTGCCGCATCACCTCGGATGATGGTTCCTGGCGCAATGGTTAGAGTAGCGTTGTTTTTAACATAGATTTTGTTCTGCAATAAAATAACGCCAGACCATGTGGTACTTGCCGTAATGTCGGTAGACACTGTAGTGGAAGTGGCAGGATACACCGTGTTTTGAGCATCAAAATTAGCCCATCCACTGGTCCAGTCGGTAGCAGGTGTTCCGTCGGTAACGGGAAACGCACCTCGGTAGGTCGTCGGAGTCCAAAACGCATCTTGCGCTTGGGAGGTTAGCAAAGCGCCCATAAAGGCAATCGACATGTAAATCTTTTTCATGTTATTTTTTTTTGACAAATTTCGAGGGATATTCTTCAAGAAAAGTTATGGCCTCCTTAAATCCTTTTTATTAAATTATTAAGCAGGGGTAACTTTGCGTTAACACGGTGGTTAAGGTCTTAGAAATTGTATTTCAACGTAAAGGATATCGTTTGTCCAAAGGTTACGTTTTGCCATGCGTTATCTCCTTCGTCGAATTTTCGGTTTTTATTGAGGTCTTGAAAAAATACGAGTTCATTCGCCAAAGCATCCTTGACATTTAACCTTAACTCTAACTTGTCGTTAAAATTTCGAACGACCTGAAAGTCAAGCAGGTTTCTCCCATTTTCCCATACGCTAGGTTCTTGGACATTTCCGACAATGTAAATGCGTTGACCAACACGGTTATAGGCCGCACTGAAGGACCATTTTTTATCTTGTGTTTGGTAGTACAAGCCCGCATTAATGATGTATGGGGATTGTCCTTGCAGTGGCCGACCATCAGCGTACTCGTTTTGTCCGAAAAGTGAGTCGCCAATAGTAACTCTCGAACGAATGATGGAGGCGTTTAGGTTCATGCTCAACTGATCCCAAATGGGGTGGTTCTCTTTTTTCGATAAAAACCCAAAATTGAAACGGTATTCCAATTCTGCACCAAAGGTTCTAACACTGGGAACGTTGGTGTAAAACAGTTCGGGTGCGCCGGATGTACCCGTCCGATTCACCAACTCAATGGGATTCGTAAAATCTTTGAAAAAACCAGAAACATTGAAGTTTTGACCGTTACCGATGAGATATTCATAACGGAAGTCGTAATTCATGATTGTGGCACGCTGCAAGTTGGGGTCACCTGAAATGATGTTGTCGATGACGAAATTGTAGAAGGTAAAGGGAGCCAATTCACGGAATTCAGGTCGAGAAACCGTACGATAACTGCTGGCACGCAGGTTAGCTCTTGGCGTCAAGGATAGGATAACATTGACCGACGGTAGGAAATCCACAACGTTGGTTACGATACTGGTATCATTGTTGGATCCGAATTCGATGTAATTAAAGGATTGACGGTAGGACTCAACTCGGATCCCACCATTGACGCGCAGGTAGTTTTTCCATTTGGCATCCAACTGAAGAAACCCAGCGTTCAGGAAAGAACTGGCCTGGTAACTGTCGTCAACATTGGTTGCTTCATCCAGTTTGAATCCACCCCTTCCGTTGGACATGAGTCCGAGGTTTTCATGGTTGAAAATGGAGGATGGGGAATAAAGCAGTAAAGAATCGTTAAAGTTAACTCCACCTCCGTTGTATTTGGAAAACCCAAAGTTTCTGGCTTCAAAGTCGCGGTTTCGGTATTGTTGCATTCCGCCGAATTTCAGGTTTACCGTTAAGGAATCCAAGGTGTAGGATCTTTCAAAATCGTAAATAGCACTGTAAATAGCTTCTTTAGCGTCAGACCAAAACATATTACCTGCTGCGGTAGGGATGGTACCGTTGTTCTGAATAACCGCAACGTATTGTTCGGTGGAATCGTCTTCGGTGGAACTGTATTTTCGATGAACGACCCGTCGTAATGCAGGAATGACTCGGTTCACGTTGCTGTATCCTAAATTCCAATTGATTTTCCATAAATCGTTGGCATGGTTTCCAAGCATTTGGCTGGAAAGCGCCTTATTTTCCGTATACCAAAAATTGGTGGCTTTTTCCCATTGACGAGGATCGTTATCCATTTCACGGACCCCTTTGCGAACGTTAACTCGGTCTTCAGAATTGATGGAATACAGGTTTTTAAACTGAATATTGCTTTTTGGGGAGAAACTGTACTTAAAATTTAGCATTCCTGTGTTTAAAACATTTTGCGTAAAAACTGAATCCACCAACTCCATTCGTTGTACCACACCGGTGGAAGACTCTTCGAATTCGCGGCGAGTATTCAAGGCAAAACTTTGGTTGATTTGATAGCTGTAGGCAGCAAGATAACCCCAAGAATGCTTGTTTTTCAAGGTGAACGTATTTCCATTGGAGAGTTGTAAACTCGTGTATGGAAGCGCTTTCCGGTTTTTTACAGACCAGTTATAGTTGGTTTTTTGGGCCCATTCGGCACGTTCTTGCACGGTTTGAGCGCTGTATTCTGCGGACCCAGGTAGCCCCGAAGGTAGCGCTCTTGCGCCTGCCCCCAAACCGAACCAATCCATGGACCCATCTCCTGAAGAGGCAAAGTTCTTAAAGGTCGCTAAGGTGTTAAATCCAAGTCCCAATCCGACGCTGGTAAGAGGCTTTTCGGGAACATCGTTGGTCGAAATGTTAATTACGCCACCGGCAAATTCACCCGGCATGGAAGGAGAGGCCGTTTTGTAAACAGTAATGCTGTTGAGAACGTTGGAAGGGAAAATATCAAAAGAAAAGGCTTTTCGGTCCGATTCAGAACTTGGAAGTGGCGCACCGTTTAAAAAGGCAAAATTGTAGCGATCCGAAAGTCCCCGGATTACCACGAATTTGTTGTCTTGAATGCTGGCACCTGAAATACGTTTTAAGACATCAGAAACTTTTGAATCGGGTGCTTTACGGATGTCCTCTCCGCTGATTCCGTTGGAAACGACCTCATTGTTAAATTGAACACGCAAAAGTTCAATGTTTCCGTCTTTTTTTACCTTTCTAGTAACCACTACGGGTCCTTTAACCACGTCAGCTGGTTCCATGGCAATGTCCAAGGTTTTGGTTTCTGCATCACCCATGGGAAAATCCACTAATTGGTATACATTGAAACTGGATGCTTTCACCTCGAGGGTATATTTCCCTTTGGATATTCCGTTGAGCGTGTAAACCCCATTGGCATCGGAAATACATCTTTTCTCTGTTCCAACAAGGGTGATTTTTGCTCCCATGAGTGCTTCACCGTTGGTGCCGTCTTTAACGATACCCTGAAGGGTGCTTTGAGCGTAAATCGGGGCAAGCCCAATAAGAGCCAATAGAGAAAATAAGCTGGTTTTCACGATAAAATGTTTGTGCAAAATTCCACCGAATCTTTCGCTATACCGTTAACCAATTGTTATGGTAGCGTTAAATGTTGCTTTCAACTGATTCGAATAATCATGAATGCAGATTTGGTAAAACGGTATTCTGGTCTTACATTTAGTCTCAAAATTTTCACATTATGCGTCGTTTTACCTTGCTATTCATTATTGTTGTTGGTTGCTTTCAATTTTGCGTTGTTCGAGCTCAATTGGTGAAAACGGATGATTCAGGAATTTATATTTTAGCTCAACAAGGGGCTTCCTACTTTGCTAAACTTTCCTTGCATTGTACCGAAATTAAATTTCCGCACATGGTGGATGATCGGATTTCTTACAAAGAAAAAGATCCGAGTAAAATTTGGCCTTCGTTTTATGGATGCTATGATTGGCATTCGTCGGTGCATAACCATTGGTGCTTAGTTAAATTGCTCAAACTTTATCCAAACCTACCCGAGCGGGATGAAATCGAAGATCGTTTAGATTTTGCTTTCAACAAAGACCGGATTTTAGTTGAAGCCCAAAGGGTAGCATTGATGGAAAAGGGAGATTTCGAATTTCCTTATGGCCAAAGTTGGTTTTTAAAATTGGCCGAAGAATTATCTAGTTTGGATCATCCCAAAGCCAAGACTTGGTTGAAAAACTGTAAGCCCTTGTTGAAAGTTATTGAAGAAAAGCACCTTAGTTATTGGCCGTCAATCAATGAAGTGCGTTTTTCAGGCAGTCACGACAGTCCTGCAATGGGTATTTCCTTTGCCTTGGATTATGCTCGCACCTTTGGTCGAAAAAATTT
>Ga0078894_10002728_pt1 | contig 13360 bp, 12 predicted proteins | sample LauGreSu1BDMLBSD_2_FD_67506 | JGI IMG/M metagenome (GOLD analysis project Ga0078894, IMG submission 67506) | Freshwater lake microbial communities from Lake Michigan, USA - Su13.BD.MLB.SD (version 4) (version 4) | ecosystem: Environmental > Aquatic > Freshwater > Lake | place: Lake Michigan...
ATTGTAGAATAAGTTTTTGACACTAATATTGGTCCCGGCGGGTGTAGCAACAGCTTCCTGACCCAAAAACTCAGAGCCTTCGATACGTACCTGAACACCCAGTTCATCTTCATGCCGTCTGGTTTTCAAGTCAACCTGCGCAATGGCGGCAATGGAAGCCATGGCCTCACCTCGAAAGCCCATGGTTCGGATAGCAAATAAATCTTCGGCTTTGCGGATTTTTGAGGTGGCATGACGTTCGAAACACATGCGGGCATCTGTCTCACTCATCCCACAACCGTTATCAATTATCTGAATTAATGATTTTCCGGCATCTTTTAATATAACCTGAATACGATCAGCCCCTGAATCGATGGCGTTCTCAATCAATTCTTTAACCGCTGAAGCCGGTCGTTGAACTACCTCCCCTGCCGCTATCTGGTTCGCAACCGAATCGGGTAAAAGTTGAATGATATCAGACATAATGCATCGCTAAAATAGCTAATTTTTAGCAATGGCTGGTTCGAAAACCGAATTTAAAACCAGCTTTTCCTATATTTAAAAATCCTAAAAACCATTTGTCATGAGAAAACTGCTTTTACTATTCGCCATCTCTTTGCTATTCGCTTGTTCTAGCAAAAAACAAGCCGATTTACTCATTTTTAATGCCCGCATTTATACGGTCGACTCTGCTTTTACACAAGCAGAAGCCATGGCCGTTAAAGACGGTAAGATTGTTGGCATTGGCACAACTGATGCACTTCAGCAAGAATTTGAAGCTAAAGAAAAAGTGGATGCGGACGGAAAAAGCATTTATCCCGGTTTTATTGATGGCCATGCGCACTTTTTAATGTACGGACAAGGCTTACAAACCGTTGATCTGGTAGGCACTCAGAGTTGGGCAGAAATTGTAGAACGTGTGAAAGACTTTGCGGCTCAAAATCCCGAAGGTTGGATTTTAGGTCGTGGATGGGACCAGAACGATTGGGTAGATAAACGATTCCCTACGAACGATGAGTTGAATAAACTTTTCCCTAACCGCCCGGTGCTATTGAGTCGGGTTGATGGCCATGCCGCTATGGCTAACCAAATAGCCCTTGAGCTAGCAGGAATCAAACCGGGTCAAACCCTAATTGGCGGTGAAATTGGGACAAAAAATGGACGATTAACCGGATTATTGGTAGATAATGGTGTAGATCTGGTGAATTCACAAATACCAAAACCTGATCAAAAACAACTCAATAAAGCCTTGTTGGCTGCCCAGAAAAACTGCTTTGCCGTAGGCTTAACCACGGTTGTTGATTGCGGTTTGGATTACCCGATGATCAAGGTTATTGATGAACTGCAACAAAAAAACGAATTGAAGATGCGTTTGTTTGTGATGCTTTCAGACGCTAAACCCAATTACGATTATTTGTTTAAAAATGGTGCTTTCAAAACCGAACGCTTAAACGTGAGCTCATTCAAAGTGTACGCCGATGGGGCTTTGGGCTCAAGAGGAGCCTGCCTGCTAAAACACTACAGCGATCAGCCCGGGCATCTGGGATTTTTGCTGAACAAAAAAGAGCATTTTGAAGAAGTTGCGCAGCAAATTGCAGATAAAGGATTCCAAATGTGTACCCATGCCATTGGCGATTCGGCCAACAGAACCATGTTGAACATTTACGCTAAGGTGTTGAAGGGTAAAAACGACCGTCGCTGGCGAATTGAACATGCGCAAGTTGTTAATTCTACTGATTTCAAGTTATTTGGTGAAAGTAGCGTTGTGCCCTCTGTACAACCCACCCACGCAACATCTGATATGTATTGGGCCGGTGATCGCTTAGGTGCTGAACGTTTAAAAGGCGCTTACGCTTACCAGGATTTACTAAAACAAAACGGCTGGCTGGTTTTGGGTACCGATTTCCCAGTAGAAAATATTGACCCTATGCTCACTTTTTATGCGGCTGTAGAGCGTAGAGATTCAAAGGGATGGCCAGAGAAAGGCTTCCAAACTGAAAATGCCTTATCGCGGGAGCAGGCCTTACGTGGCATGACCATTTGGGCGGCAAAAGGAAATTTCGAAGAAAAAGAAAAAGGCAGTTTGGAGGTTGGCAAATTCGCAGATTTCATCCTACTCGATCAGGATATTATGGAAGTGAAATCAGCCGACTTACTCAAAACCAAAGTGCTAGCAACCTACGTTAACGGTGAAAAGGTTTATCAAAAATAAATTCTTCCTAGCGGGTATTGCGTTTTTAATCCACTCTAGTTCAAGTTTTGCTCAAGAGCACGACTCGAACCTCGCCTGGCTTAAAAATTTCAAAGCGGCAGAGCAAGCTACGGTGGTGCTTAATAACTCCAATGCCAGCATTCCGATTGAGGATTTAGAGCAAAAAATAGCCTGCATCGATCTGGGCTTTAATCACAGCGTGGTTTTCGATAGTCTGCTCAACAAGTACCAAAAAGTAGATCATTTCAACGGCAACTTTTATGCTGCCACGTCCTCATTAAACGCACTTCTCGACGATGTTAAATTCTACCATACCTTAATCATTGAACTATCAGATGTGGCGGTATTTGATCAACGGGTGTTCAACTTTATCAACGATTTGGGCAAACATAAACAAGTAATTATTGCACTTTTTGGCGATGCCCGAAGCTTAGTTAAACTGAACTCGGTAAACAGCCCCATCATTTGGTGCGAAAAGCATACACCTGAAGGAGCAGCCCTTGTTGCCCAAGCCATTTTTGGAGGCGTAGGCATTGAGAATTATCTCCAGCAAGATTACGGCTCTAATTTTTGCGAAGGCTCTGGCTACCGTACCCGGAAAACCCGACTCGGTTACTCTGTTCCGGAGGCTCTCGGTATCAACAGCGAAGATTTAAATCCGATAAAGACTATTGCCCAAGAAGCTATCCAGGCAAAAGCTACGCCAAGTGCAGTAGCTATGGTGGTGAAAGAGGGGCAGGTTATTTACCACCAAGCTTTTGGGAAACCAACCTATCAGGCGAATCGAGTAACCCAGATTGACGACATTTACGATCTGGCATCAATTACCAAAACCGCGGCTACGACTCCTGCAGCCATGCGACTCTACGAAAACGGTAAATTAAATCTGGACTCCACACTTGGTTCGTATATCGGTCGAAGTCGCGACCTGAATAAAGCCAACATCAACATTAAAGAAGTGATGCTCCATCAAGCCGGCTTTGTTCCATTTATTCCTTTTTACCAAAAACTAAGTCCGATAGATTTTAGTAGCGATTCTACAGCTACCTTCAACACTCGTGTGGCTAAGAACTTTTACTTGCGTAAGAATTATTTTGCCGAAGTAATGTGGCCACAAATGCTTCGCTCACCACTGCAAAACAGAGGTCGATATGTGTACAGCGATCTCGGCATGTATGTAATGAAAGAACTGGTGGAAACGCTAAGTGAAAAACCTCTGGAAAGTTATGTGCAAGACGAATTTTACGGACCCTTGGGTATGCAAACTGCTGGGTTTACACCCTTAAAAAGATTTGATTCAGATCGGATTATCCCGACCGAGGAAGACAAGCTATTTAGAAAAACCACCTTACAGGGAGATGTTCACGATCAAGGTGCTGCCATGCTGGGCGGCGTGGCTGGTCATGCGGGTTTATTTGCCAGTGCAAACGACTTAGCCATTCTTTACCAAACCTTATTGAATAATGGCACTTATGGGGGTCGTCGTTATTTTAAAAACTCCACAGTAGAGTTATTCACCTCCCGGCAATCGACCGTTAGCCGCCGGGGTTTAGGTTTTGACCGCTGGGATCCGGATACCAGCAAGCAGTATCCATCCAGATTGGCTTCTCCTGAAACTTTTGGACATACCGGCTATACCGGAACTTGTGTTTGGGCCGATGCTGAAAATAACCTGATTTATATTTTTCTTTCCAACCGAGTATATCCACAGGTTAGCGACCGCCTATCCGATTTGAGAATCAGGCCACGTATTCAGGATGTGATTTACGAGGCGATTGCTAAGGGAAATAAATAATTCAGCGTCATTTCGACAAGTGATAAGGAGGAAAATCTATCTATTACTCACAAAAACAGATTGCTTGACCTACAAAATTTTAAGGTAATGGATAACATCAATACTCCTGCAAAACAATGGCATAGCCAAAAGCAGGAACAGTACCATCCGTTAAAGAAGGGGTGGCTATCCCATTCTTCCAAACTTTAACCACAGCATAATCATTACTATTCACTTCATAACCGCATGCATAGATTTCCTGTTGGGCAGATAGGCATAATCCATATGCTCTAGCATCATGAACACCATCCCCAACAGTAAATAATTCTGCCCCATTCTTCCATACTTTGGCTACTTCTGTACCGACATTATTAAATTGATAACCAGCCGTATAAACATCGCCATTGCTAGCTAATGCAATTGCGTTTGTATCGCCAGCATATACCCCGTTGGTTAAGGTAAATACCACCGTATTATTTTTCCAAACTTTAACTATTTCAATATTGTTGTTGTTTTTTTCAGTCCCGGCGGTATACACATCACCATTAGCTGCTACCACAAGGGCATGGGCTTCGGCAGAATAGTTGCCATTGCTTAGCGTATGCAACACATTGCCATTCTTCCATACCTTGGCTACCCGAATACCATTGCTGTTTCTTTCGTAGCCGGCGGTATATACTTCGCCATTAGCGGCTAACTTAATGTCAAAAATTTTAACATGGTTGATACCTTCTCCAAAACTATACAAGACCGTATTGTTTTTCCAGACTTTGCCCACCGGAATATTGTTAATAATTTCATAGCCCACCGAGTACACATTACCGTTCACATCCGTTGCAACATCCAATACTTCAGCGTGGTTTGTACCATCTGTTAAAGTATATAGTGTTTTGCCATTCTTCCATACTTTTGCAACTCTGTTATTACCATTGTTAACCTCAGCACCAGCGGTATAGACATTACCGTCTGCTACACAAATATTATAAGAAAAGACTTCATGAGAACCACTAATTTGGTATAAGGCTTTCCCGTTTTTCCAAACTGTACCAATGGAGTTAGGATTGTTTTGATATCCAGCAACATAGATATTCGTTCCATGTCGGTCTTTTTGACAGCTCCAATCTAAAGCTGATAGAAGAATGAAAAGAAAACTTATTTTTTTCATAAGGTTATAACGAGTATAGCTCAGATTTATTGCTTTTACTAACAATTCAGACTGGAGGAAAAACGGTTCACCGTCATTTCGATTCCGATTTATCTGAAGAGACATCTCTCTGAGTCATATTGCTAAAGAGATTTCTCGCCCAGCGAAATTGAGAGCAATAGCTTATTATCGAAATGGCGATTAAAAATATTTGTCATCCTGAGCTAAGCGAAGGATCCTAAGATGCTTCACTCCGTTCAGCATGACAAAAACGGAATTAGTACTTTCCTACGATAGGCATGCGGCGGCCCATGCCAAAAGCTTTGGGTGAAACTCGCAGTATGGGTGGAGTCTGGTAACGTTTAAACTCGGCTGCATTCACCATTTTAATCACCCGATTCACCAAGGCCTCGTCAAAGCCCATGGCACTAATTTCGGCCGGGCCTTTCTTAAGCTCAATGTATTGGAACAAGATTTGGTCGAGGATGTCGTATTCGGGCAACGAATCGGAGTCTTTTTGTCCAGGTCGCAGTTCTGCCGAAGGTGGTTTCACGATGCTATTGATCGGGATAATTTCTCTATCGCGATTAATGTACCGAGCCAATTGAAAAACCTGCGTTTTGTACACGTCGCCCAATACACTGATGGCACCGGCCATATCCCCGTAAAGGGTTCCATAACCTACGGCACATTCGCTTTTGTTGGAAGTATTGAGTAAAATGTAACCAAACTTGTTCGACATAGCCATAAGCACCAAAGCACGGCTCCGCGATTGGATATTTTCTTCGGCAATATTGAAAGGTAAATCTTTAAATACCGGCTTCAGCAGTTCATCGAAAGTTGTAGCAGCGGCTTTAATCGGAATTACTTCGTGTTTACAACCCAAATTTTTGACTAAATCGAGTGCATCTGTAATGGAATGATCTGTGGAGTATGCTGATGGCATTAATACAGCCATTACATTCTCCGAACCCAAAGCTTCTGCCGCCAAAGCACAAACCACCGCCGAATCAATACCGCCAGACAATCCTAAAATGGCCTTGCTAAATCCGGACTTTTGGAAATAATCGCGAATACCCAACAATAATGCTTGGTGAATTTGCTGGATATCGGTTTGAGGAGTGAGTTGTAGTGGGCTTAAGTCCTGAATCTTCCCATCCTTAAACTCATACATTCGGAGTGCTTCGCTAAAGTAAGGTAACTCATCCAGCACCTCTCCCTTATCGTTAAAAACCAATGAGCCGCCATCAAAAATAAGTTCGGTTTGCGCACCAATTTGATTCACGTAGAACAAAGGCAGTTTATATTTGCGGCAATTGTCTCCTAAAATCTGAATGCGTTCTTCATCGTGGTTATAAGCAAAAGGAGAAGCGGCAATATTAATCATCAGATCTGGCTTAGCCTTGCTTAAGTGCTCCATGGGCTCATCTACATACAGCGGATTATCGTTCACATTCCACAAATCTTCACAAATAGTGAGCGCAATAGTGTAGTCTTTAAAATCAATGCATTGAGTCTGTCGCGTAGGCTCGAAATAACGGTACTCGTCAAACACATCGTAATTTGGCAACAAAGCTTTGTTGATTTGAGCTTTTACCAGCCCATTTTCTATAAAATAAGCCGAATTAAACAGGTCTTTTCCTTTAATTTCAGGGTTAATAGTGGGCAAACCGATGATGCAGGCAATGTCTGTACAGTGTTTCGCGATGTGTTGCGCAGCGGCTTCGCATTGCTCTACAAAAGATGTTAGCTCCAGCAAATCGCGTGGAGGGTAGCCACAAATCGACAACTCAGCAAATACCACCAAATCAGCACCTTGAGCTTGTGCCTGCCGAATGGTGTCCAAAATTTTCTGAGTATTGGATTCGAAATTACCGATGTGGTAATTGAGCTGCGCTAAAGCAATCTTCATCGTGTAAATTTAGCTATTCCTTTTCAAATGCTTTAGGATTTTAACCGGGCCATTTTACTATTTTCGGACTATGAAATTAGCCGCAATCGCTTTCTTGTTTTTCATTGCACTACTTGCATCATGCTCCACTAAACAAGAGCCTGATTTGAGTAAAATACGTGTAACGGTCAAAATAGAACGCTTTGATCAGGAGATGGACTTGTTGAAAGTGCAAACTTTAGCTCAGCAATGTCCGGAATTGCAAAAAAAATATGGCTGGTTTTATGCAGACTATATGGAAGGGATGTTGGGTGTAGGTTCCACAAAAGATACGTCATACTATGCAAATTTAAGAACCGTGCTTGCTCAACAGGAGTATCAAGAACTGGCTCGAGAAGTTGCCGCTAAGTTCCCCGATTTGAAAAAACAAGAGGCTGAGTTGACCGATGCGTTTAAACGGTTGAAGTATTATTTCCCCAAGCAAAAGTTGCCACGTTTAATTAGTTTCCTGTCGGGATTTGCTGTTCAAACACCCATTGGTAACGATTATATTGGTATCGGCCTGGATATGTTTCTGGGAGCCGATGCTAAATTTTATCCGGCATTGGTGCAAAGCATACCCCAGTACATCTCCAAAAGATTTACCCCGGAAAATATCTCGACAAGAGTGGTTGAAACCCTGGTTCGCGAAGAAATTTTTCCAGAAAGAGACCAAGATCAGGCTTTAATAGACCGCATGGTGTACCACGGTAAAGTGCTTTACCTCCTAGATAGACTCCTGCCGGATGTGGCCGATAGTATAAAAATTGGCTATTCTGCCCCGCAAGAAGGCTGGTGTAAAAATTACGAACCCGAAATTTGGGCTTACCTCCTGCAGGAAAACTTACTCTACGAAACCGATTACCTCAAAATTCAGAAATACCTAACTGATGCTCCCTTTACTCCCGGCTTGGGTCAAGGCAACGAGTCGGCTCCAAAATTAGGCGTATGGGTAGGCTGGCAAATTGTAAAAAAATACATGGACAAAAATCCAGAAGTAAGTTTGCAGCAATTGCTATTCAGCAAAAACACTCAAACTATCTTAAAGGTATCGAAATACAAGCCTAAATAAAGCGCCCCATACAAAAGTGAAGAGCGCTTAATAGCAGAATAACTTATGCTTATTTCAGGATGTTTAGTAAAGCTTTGATACAGATTACTGAACCAATAACCACCAAAACATTGGCAATGCCACTGGCTAAGCTAGAATCTTGAACAAAACGGCCGAATACCCCGGCAATGCCAATTACAATTCCGATAGTCATTAATTTATAGTGACTTAGTTGATTTGCATTATTATCGTGCAGTAATGTGGTGTTTTTTTCTGTTTTCTTTGCCATGGCTTTGAATTGTGACCCAAAATTATAAATCTTTTTGAAGAACTGGAATACGGTTTAGGGATAATGAAACTTTATTTTAATCGGGATGTTAAAGTTTTAAAAAATCATGACCAAATACCCCAAAAAGGCACAGGAAAAAGTAGAAGAAAGCATGCACGAATTCAAGCGTGGCAGACTCAAAAGCAGTAGTGGGCACAAGGTGACCAACCCTAAGCAAGCTATTGCCATTGGCCTTTCTGAAGCCCGAAAAGAAGGGGCGAAAGTGCCAAAGAAGAAAAAATAATTTCTAATGTTCGTCATTTCGATTCCGGTAGATCGGAATCGAAGTAGCGGTATTATTAACTGTCCGACCTTCATTTCCTACCATTCGTCGGAAAATACTTTCCCTTCCTAGCTAATCTGTACAATATTGTACTAGTAGTTTAAAATTTAATTTATGAAAAAAATATTTTATGTCTTAGTTCTGCTGAGCATTGGATTGGCGTATTGCAAAAAAGATAAACCATTAATCGTTCCTGAAAAACTTATTGGTCAGTGGACGTATGTTAAACAAGTTGAGAAAAACAGCAACAATGCTGAAACAGTTTATTTGCCAGACGAAAACTACATTTATGATTTTCAAGATAATGGAGATTTGTACATTTCTAAAAATGGAGTAATTATCATTAATAACAAATGGAAATTAACTGATAACCATATACTACGATATAACGATCAAGACCCTGATTTCATAATTACAAAATTAGATGACCATAATCTAATTTACTATCATGAGAGCACTGATTTGAATGGCACGATTCGTTATACAGATTATTATAAAAGGTAATTGGTAGGGTTAGTCATAGAAAATAGACTCCAATAAAAAGGCCCTCCAAAATTCGGAGGGCTTTTTATTTATCAGAATGACTAAACCTTAACCATTCAAAGCCGCTGCACCACTCACAATCTCGGTCAATTCGGTGGTAATAGCTGCCTGACGGGCTTGGTTGTACGATAATTTCAAGGATTTGAGCAATTCGCCGGCGTTTTCGGTGGCTTTATCCATGGCGGTCATACGGGCACCATGCTCCGAAGCATGCGAATCCAATACCGCTTTATACAATTGCGTTTTAATCGATTTCGGAATTAATTGCTCCACAATTTCTTCTTGCGAAGGCTCCAAAATATAATCTACCTGCTGATTGCTTTCCAGCACCTGAGCCGATTTTGCCAAAGGCAATAATTGCTCGGTAGTTAGAATTTGTACTGCGGCATTTTTGAACTGGTTGTACACAAGGTCCACACGGTCAAATTCTCCTTTCACAAAACCCTCCATAATTGCTTCGGTAATTTTAGAAACATTTTCGAAGCTCAGGCTCTGGTAAACCTCATTATTATTACCAATTACGTTGAATTTGCGTTTCTCGAAATAATCCTGAGTCTTTTTACCGATGGCCACAATGCTCACATTACCTTCGCGGTGCTGGCTAGCATAGGTGGTAGCCAGAAGCTGATTTACCGCCTTGATCACGTTCATGTTAAAAGCACCAGCCAAACCACGGTTAGAGGAAACCGCAACGATCAATACCTTTTTGGGTTCACGCTCTACCGTAAACGGAGAAGTTGAGCCTTCCAGACTAGCCGACAGATTCGCTAAAATATCTCTCAGCTTATTGGCATACGGACGCAATTGAATGATAGCATTGGTGGCACGCTTCAACTTAGCAGCCGACACCATTTTCATGGCCTTGGTGATCTGCTGGGTCGAACCCACCGACGCTATTCGGTTTCTTACTTCTTTTAAATTAGCCATCTCAGAGGTTATGTGTTGCAGGTTGTGGGTTGCGGGCCTAAAACCCACAACTCACAACATAAAACTCAATTAATATTTATCTGCCAGTTCTTTTGCTACTTTTTCCAGTACGCTAGTCAACGAATCGTCGAATTTACCTTCTTTCAAGGCTTTCAACACATCCGCATGACGTTGTTCTAACTGTTGTAGGTATTCAGCCTCAAACTCTTTCACTTTATTTACCGGCACATTACGCAATAAGCCTTTAGAACCAGCATAAATAATAGCTACTTGTTTTTCAACTGCTACCGGTGCAAACTGACCTTGTTTCAAGATCTCTACGTTACGCACCCCTTTATCCAATACCGATTTAGTAGCCGCATCCAAATCAGAACCAAACTTCGCGAAAGCTTCCAATTCACGGAATTGTGCTTGGTCAAGTTTCAAAGTACCGGCAACTTTCTTCATCGATTTGATTTGTGCGTTACCCCCCACACGAGATACCGAAATACCTACGTTAATGGCCGGACGTACACCCGAGTTGAACAAGTTCGACTCCAAGAAGATCTGACCATCGGTAATCGAAATTACGTTGGTCGGGATATAGGCTGAAACATCACCCGCCTGAGTTTCAATAATCGGCAAGGCAGTTAACGAACCACCACCTTTCACGATCCCTTTGATAGACTCTGGCAAATCGTTCATGTTTTTAGCAATGTCATCGTTGGCGTTGATCTTAGCGGCACGCTCCAATAAACGGCTGTGCAGGTAGAACACGTCACCCGGATAAGCCTCACGGCCCGGTGGACGACGCAACAACAAAGAAACCTCACGGTAAGCCACCGCTTGTTTCGATAAATCATCGTACACGATCAAAGCCGGACGACCTGTATCGCGGAAGTACTCACCAATGGCAGCACCTGCAAATGGCGCATAAAACTGCATCGGAGCAGGATCAGATGCCGAAGCCGCTACTACGATAGAGTAAGGCATGGCACCGTTTTCTTCCAAGGTACGCACAATATTTGCTACAGTAGAGTTTTTCTGACCTACCGCAACGTAAATACAATAAACCGGCTGACCGGCATCGTAAAATTCTTTTTGATTAATGATGGTATCGATACAAACTGCAGTTTTACCAGTCTGACGGTCACCAATCACCAACTCACGCTGACCACGACCGATCGGAATCATGGCATCGATTGCTTTGATACCAGTCTGCAAAGGCTCATTTACCGGCTGACGGTAAATTACGCCAGGTGCTTTACGCTCCAATGGCATCTCGTAGGTTGTACCCGCAATAGGGCCTTTACCGTCAATCGGTTGACCTAAGGTATTAACTACACGACCCAGCATACCTTCGCCTACATTAATCGAAGCGATTTTTTTGGTACGCTTAATGGTATCACCTTCTTTAATCTCGTCAGAAGCACCCAGCAATACCACACCCACGTTATCTTCTTCCAAGTTTAAAACGATACCCTGTAAGCCGTTTTCAAATTCCACCAGCTCACCCGATTGTACTTTAGTCAGTCCGTACACACGGGCAATACCATCACCCACTTGCAATACGGTACCCACTTCTTCAAGTTCGGCCTCCGATTTAAAGCCCGAAAGCTGTTGTCTTAAGATTGCCGAAACTTCGTCTGGTCTAACCTCTGCCATAATTTTTAGCGTTTATTGTAAATCAGTTTTAATACTATTCTTGTTATTTCAGTCCCGCTTTCCGCTTCAACCTTCAGTTTCCGCTGCAATCGGGTTTAGTTTACTTGCGCCTCAGGCTATTACCTTCTGTGCAAATTCTTTTTTCAGTTTTTTCAATTTGCTGTTCAAGCTGGCATCAAATTGTCTGTCGCCCACCTGCAACACAAATCCACCAATCAACTTCGGATCTACTTTTGTTTCCAAAATCACTTCCCCTTTGGTTGCCGATTTCACGACTTCCACCAATTGCTTTTTATTTTCCTCTGTAAGCGCAACTGCAGAAATCACTTTAGCCTTCACCACGCCCTTATCCAGATTGTATAAATTCACAAACTCCTTAGCGGTAGCATACAAAACACCCGCACGGCCTTTGTTTACCATGATATTGAAAAAGGAAATCACCACCGGTTGCACCTTATTGGCAAACAACTCTTTTAAAATGGCAGCCTTCTTATCTAGGCTAATGATCGGATTTTTCAATACCGCCAGCAGCTGAGGCTCTTGTTTACCGGTTTCGATAAACAAGTCCATTTCCGCTTTCACCTTATCCAATACCTTTTGTTCCTTGGCAAGGTCAATCAGCGATTTGGCATACCGGGTTGCTACTTGAATTTCTGACATTTTCTCAATTCGTTAATTTGTCGATTTGTCAATTCGACAATTCTTATTTATTAATTAAATCATCCATTACCTCATTGTCAAATAGACAAATGGGCTAATAAACAAATTATAATTTAACTTCTTTCAACAAGTCGCTAACCAAAGCTTCCTGTTTTTTTTGATCTTCCATTTGCTTGCTCAATACTTTCTCGGCAATTTGCAAAGAAAGCTCAGCAACCTGATTTTTCACTTCGGCTAAAGCAGCAGCCTTTTGGCTGTCAATTTCTTGCTTCGCCTTTTCAATTAATTTGGCACCCTCGGTTTGAGCACTTGCTTTGGCATCACTCACAATTTGATCTTTCAATTGCTTGGCTTCTTTCAAGATCACATCACGCTCGGCACGGGCCTGTTTCAATAAAGTTTCGTTCTCATTCGTTAAACGAGCCATTTCTTCTTTGGCTTTTTTAGCTGCTTCCAGAGCATCGTCAATAGAACGCTCACGCTCTTTGATGGCGCCTAAAACCGGCTTCCAAGCAAATTTGCTCAATAAAAATACCAATAATAAGAAGGCAAGGGTTTGCCAAACAATTAAACCAATGCTGGGGGTTACTAATTCCATTTGTCTAAATCTTTTTTGTCAATCAAAAATTTAAAAATCCGGGTGTAGGGCCAACCGCCAAACACCTGGATTTATTAGGTTAAATTACTGAGGGTTATTACCCAACAAAGCAACTACCACCGCGAATAACGCAACCGCCTCAACGAAGGCAGCGGCGATTAACATCGCAGTTTGAATTTTAGATGCAGCTTCTGGCTGACGAGCCATACCGTCCATTGCTGAACCACCGATACGTCCGATACCTAATCCGGCACCGATTGCGGCTAAACCTGCACCAATTGCAGCGA
>Ga0078894_10002729_pt1 | contig 13358 bp, 9 predicted proteins | sample LauGreSu1BDMLBSD_2_FD_67506 | JGI IMG/M metagenome (GOLD analysis project Ga0078894, IMG submission 67506) | Freshwater lake microbial communities from Lake Michigan, USA - Su13.BD.MLB.SD (version 4) (version 4) | ecosystem: Environmental > Aquatic > Freshwater > Lake | place: Lake Michigan, USA...
CGGTCCGTGGCCTGATGGTGCAGGAAATCTCGCTCAAACGTCGGCGAATTGCTATGCTGCCCCGGGGCTGCTCAGAAGATTTCAGTCGGAAATCGACTCCGGGGGGTCTGTTTTACTTACTGCGGGTGCAGCTTTGGACCGGTTGTCCGATCGAATCGTAGCCTGTCGAAACTGGCTGTTTCTGGCTGCTTTGCTGCTGCTGGCGGCGGCGCTGCCGACGGCCAGGCGTTTGACGTTTGATCAGACGATCGAATCGTTTTTTGCTCCGCAGCACCCCGATATTCAGTTGTTGAAGCGGACACGGGAAGTGTTTGGCGGGGATGAGTTTGTGATTGTGGCGTGGCGTCAGGCGGGCCTGCTGACGAGCGAGGATGGTGAGGAGCCGGTGGAGGTTGCGGCGGGTGCTGGCGAGGTGATTCGCGGTCTGGCGGACCGTCTGAGTGCGTTGCCGGGGGTTGACGGCGAGAGAACTCGGGACCTGCAGCGGCTTTTATCTCAGTCACCCCGGAACCGCAACACTCGGCGGGCGATGCTGAAACTGTTTGAGGGTCTGCTGGTGAGTGCGGATCGGCAGACGACCGCGATTGTGCTGCAGCTGGAACCTGCAGTGCGTTCTGCTGTGCCTCGCCAGCGGGCGATTGAGGAGATCCGGCGGACAGCGGAGGGTCTGCGGCCGGGCTGTGCTGTGGCTGGTGAGCCGGTGCAGATTCAGGAAATGTTTGATCTGGTGGAGCGGGACGGGAATGTGCTGTATGCAGCGTCGCTGCTGGTGCTTTCGGGGATGCTGCTGTGGATCTTCCGTGGTCTGCGCTGGGTCGCTGCCAGTCTGCTGGTGGTGCTGGGAGCGGTTGCGACGACTCGGGCAGTGCTGGTGCTGGCGGGCACGCAGCTGAGTATGGTGAGTTCGATGCTGAATTCGCTGGTAACGGTCATTGCGATCAGTACGACGACTCATATTACGGTGCATTACCGGGAGTTGCGTGTGCAGGGTGGTCTGACAGCCGAGCAGTCTCTGCGACGTACGTTTTCTGAGCTGGCGACACCGGTATTCTGGACGGTGGTGACGGTGGCGGCGGGGTTTGCTGCTCTGCTGGTCTCGGAGATTGTCCCGGTGCGCAGTTTTGCCATCATGATGACCCTCGGGACTCTGATGGTACCGTTGTTGATTCTGCTGGTGCTGCCGGCGGCATTTGCATCAGGCAGAATGGTTCCGATGCCGGGTCGAGTGGGTCTGGAGGATCGTCTGGATCGCTGGCTGGAGCGGATGGCGGAAGCCATTGATCGGCATCCGCTGGCGACATCGGCTGTCTGCGTCCTGCTGACGCTGATTACGTTACCCGGTCTGCTGGTACTGCAGGTGGAGACGGATTTCAGTCGGAATTTTCGGGACAGTTCGCCGATGATTCAGGCGCTGCGATTTGTGGAATCGGAGCTGGGGCCGGCGGGCACGTGGGATGTTTCGTTCAATGTTCCTGAGCCGCTTACGACGGGCTTTCTGGACCGGGTGGATGAGCTGTCGGGGCGTTTGCGAGATCTGCAGGAGCAGGGATTGCAGGTGGAGGTGGTGTCACTGAGTGACGCGTTGAATATCCCGCCACGGCTGGGGACGTCGCTGCGACGTCTGGAGCTGATTCAGCGGCGGCAGCCCGATCTGGTGAATGGTTTTTACAATCGTGAGCAGCAGCGGATGCGGATTGTGCTGCGTTCTCCGGAACAGCAGGCCACGGCAGAGAAGCTTGAGCAGATCGCCGTGGTGCGGAGTGTGGCAGGTCAGTTTTTTGAGGATCTGGAGGGGGAGAGTCGGGAGCAGCAGTCAGCGGAAGGCTCGGACGGGAGGGGCTGGCGAGCGGAGGCGGCGGCGGGAGGTTTGTTTGTGGTGATGGCGCGGATCATAGACAGTCTGCTGGCGGATCAGCTGAAGAGTTTTCTGTGGGCGTCTGCGGGTACGGTACTGTGTACGGCAGTGGCTTTTCGCAGTCTTCGAATCGGGTTGATTTCACTGGTGCCGAATGTGTTTCCGATTGCAATTGTCACCGGGACTCTGGGGCTGCTGCATGTACCGGTGAACATTGGCACGGCGATGATTGCCAGCGTGGCGATGGGGTTTACGTGTTCGGTGTACTACATTGATGTGTTCCAGAGGACTCTGCCGCAGCTGGGAGTGACGGGCGCCTTGAAGCGGGCACAGGCGGGAGTCGGCAAGGCGGTGGTTCTGGCACACGGGGCGCTGGTGGCGGGATTTCTGGTGCTGACGCTGTCGGAATTCATTCCGCTGGTGTATTTCGGGGGCCTGCTGAGTCTGTCGATGCTGGGCGGGCTGGTCAGTGATCTGGTGATGCTGCCGCTGCTGCTGCGGTGGACGACGAGAGTGGATCATGACAGGTTGGTCAGGAAGTGACAGTTTCTGAGTTATCTGTCCGAGGCTGCGAGCTTCTGCAGCCTGACGCGTTGTTCGGCTCAGCAGGAGCTTCGCCCTCCCGAAGGACGAAACCCTGAGGCTGGAAACCCGGTTTTCGGGGTCGTTTCAGTTCTGCATGGATCACTCTCTGTCAACACCCCGGGCGATGCAATCCGGAGCTGTGCACAGAATTTCGCGCTGATCCAAAATAAAAAGGGGATCGCCGGCACCGGCGATCCCCCTGCTGAAAACAGAGTCTGAAGCTGAGTATCACTTCTTCAGAGCGGCCTCGATTGCAGCGACGACTTCTTCGGCGTCCGGCTTCGTGCGGGGGGCAAAGCGAGCGGCGACTTTGCCGTCCTTGCCGACCACGAACTTCTCGAAGTTCCAGCTGATGTCGTCCTTCTTGTCTGAGTGGCTTTTCAGGAAACTGTACAGTTCATGCTGGCCTTCGCCGTTGACCTTGACCTTGCTCATCATCGGGAACGAGACGCTGTACTTTGTGCTGCAGAAGGTCTTGATTTCAGTTTCGGTACCCGGCTCCTGTCCACCGAACTGGTTGCAGGGTACTCCGATAACGACAACTCCCTTGTCCGCATACTTCTCGTGCAGGGCCTGGAGCTGCGTGTACTGATTGGTCAGGCCGCACTGGCTGGCCACGTTGACGATCAGCAGGACCTTGCCCTTGTATTCGGACAACTTGACGTCCTTACCGTCAATGGACTTCATCGCAATGTCGTGCACGGAATCTGCTGCCATCGAGACTGCTCCGAAGAATACTGATGCTGCCAGTGCCAGTGTGTGAACGAACCGCATACGTGAATGCTCCTGTGAAAGATTGTCTGATCCGGACAGGCAGCAACAGCAACCCGGAAACAACGCTGCGTGCCGTCCATTCGCTCCGGGCACCAACATTCTTGTCTCGGTTGCAGGAAAGGCAAGCGAATGGGAGCAGTGGTTGTTGAATCGGTCCGTGATTGTCGAAGGGGGGATTGAATCCGGGGTGACTGCAAAGAGGCCGTTGGAGGCTGTCGGGGGCGTTGAGTGTCGGGAAAAACGCAGTATTTCCCGAAAAAATCCGGAACCGGGCCCCGGGATTCTCGGATCTTGTTGACTTTTCGAAAATTCGTCGTGTTAATTCCCAGTGGTGACATCCCGTGTTTTTTCGCCTGCGGCTGTGAGTGGACCATGTTCGAGAAGTTTTTCGCCAAAAAACCGGCTCATGAACAAACCGATATCTCGCGGCGATTCAACCTGATCGGTCGGGTTGGTCAGGGCAGCATGTCAAAGGTCTGGAAGGCCGTCGACCTGCAGTCTGGTCGGACCGTGGCCCTGAAGGTGCTCGACAAGGAAAAGACTCTGAAGCTTGAAGAGCGATTCAAAGGGCTGAAGAAGCCGACGGAGGGTGAAGTGGCAATGTCGCTCAGCCACCCGAACATCGTGAAGACGTTCGAGTTCGGCTGGACGACAGAAGACGAGATGTTTCTGGTGATGGAGTTTGTGGAGGGTGTGGGACTGGCACTGCTGGTGGATCTGCAGAATGACGAGATGAAGCGGTACCGACTGCGGTACATGATTCAGATTGGCGAGGCGCTGCAGCATTTTCATCAGCAGAACTGGATTCATCGGGACATCTGTCCGCGGAATGTGATGATCGGTGACGACAAGACGGCCCGGCTGATCGATTTCGGGCTGGCTGTTCCGAATACGCCTGAGTTTCGTCGTCCGGGGAATCGAACGGGCACCGCCAGCTATATGGCTCCTGAGCTGATCAAGCGTCAGCCGACTGATCAGCGGCTTGATATTTTTTCTTATGCGGTGACCTGCTTTGAGATGTACACGAAGCGATTTCCGTGGGATGCGGCACTGACAATTGACGCGGTGCTGCAGCACATCAACAAGCCGCCCGTCGATATCACAACTCTGCTGCCCGGGATTGACCGTCAGGTGGCTGGTGCGATCATGAAGGGGTTGCAGGCCAACCCGGATGATCGCTGGCAGAAGATCGGAGAAATGGTTGCGGAGATTCGGGAGGCCGAAGCGCGACTGGTGAAGCTGGCAAGAGAGGCTGCGGCGGCGAAGCAGCTGGCATCCGGGGCCACTACAGCGCCCGCTGCGGCACCGAAGGGTCATTCGCCGGTGGCAGCCCCGTCCCCGCAGTCCACCACTGCGGATGCCGGTCCGGTGGATTCGAAGCCGGCCAATGACCACGCTGCGGGCTCCGCTGCCCGGAAGCCAGTCAAAAAGAAAAAGCGATCAGGTGATGACGACATCGACCTGACCGCTCTGTTTGCCGAATGAATTCCGTTTGTTCCTGCTGGCGGAAACCTGATTACTGCACTTCATCGCCGAAACTGAGATACACAATTCGGCCGGGAATCAGTCGCACGAAGCGGGTTGCCACGGCGTCGACATCGAGGGGATGTTCCTTGGCTTCAATGCGCACGATATGCGACACGCCCGGGTCCAGTGGCCGATTGGATTCAAACAGCCAGACTCCGCTTTTCAGTTTGATTCCACTCATACCGCGAATTGAAAGAACTTCCTCGGCGTCGCCCATGCGCACTGCCAGCATGCCGGATCGGGGATGCTTGTCTTCCGGCACCGGGTGTGAGACTCGCAGGTAGGTGAATCCCAGCGTTCCGCGAAGCTGTACGGCCACAGGTTGGTCGGGGGCGACCGCCGGCCCGGCGGACATGGCGGGATCGGGCTGAGGACGGAGCGGGACGGGTTGCACCGGGGGGTGGCTGACCGGTGGATTGGGCACTGCGGAGGCATCTTCAAGGTCCACTGGCGGAGCGAGATCGACATTTTCGTCTGCGTGGACCGGAGCCAGTGACAGCAGTCCCAGCAGGGCAGTGCAGAACAGTCCGTGTCGAAGGTCGGCGATCGTCATGAATCTCTCCAGGTGGGTTTTCGGGAGTGCCAGCGCAGCGGGTGCCACGCGCGAAAGCATGACCTGCGGCAGGCCGTGCGGCGGGGGAAACCGGGCGGCGGTGTTTTTTTTTCATCCGGACCCTGCCGGATGATCCTGCGCTGCCAGTTCCGAAAACTGTGCGGGTGTCATCCTGTTCGAGACCGGCGGATGAAATCCAGAGTGCCTGCGGGGAAAAGTCTGAATATTGCCATTTTAACGGGGCTGAGCCAGCAGATCCGGCAGGCCTTCGACGAGGTACACGGTCAGCGAACGGGCTCCGTGAGCACCGATGACCAGTGACTGTTCGATATCTGCTGTTTTGCTGGGGCCCGAAATGAATCCGGCGAAGCTGTGATTGCCCACCGGGATGCGACTGTAAGCCTGGTGCATGTTGTGCACGATGCTGTCTGCGGGGACCACCAGCGCCATGTGCTGGGGGATGAAGTACAGAACGCGGTGTATCAGGGTGTCATCGGTGACCCAGACAGCTCCGTTTTCAGCGACAGCGAGGTGACCGCGGAGCACTGCGAAGTCGACGTTCTCCAGTTGGTGCGGGTCGACCGCTGCGGCCGTGGCGGGGGAAGTTTCACCCAGCCCGGCGACGGCGGAGTACCGCACGCTGGCGGTGTTCCAGAGCGGCATGGATTCAAGGTGCTGGTGTGCCTGGTGGAGGCTGCTGCAGCGAACCACCTGTCCGCCGACCGATCCCAGCACTTCTGCGAAGCGGGCTGCGGGATCGGGAAACGTCTGCCATTCCGGTGAGTTGAGGACTTCCGGCAGAGGTGCTGACTGTGGCAGGGCTCTGCGAATGCGACCAAGGATGAAGTCGCGGGAGTCTTTTGAGGCGGGAATTGGCATGGACTGTTTCTGTGTGCGATGCTGAGCGAAACCGACTGTGTGGGGGAAAAATTGCCTTGCTAATTGAACACCGGTCTGCGGAAAACTCAAGTGAAATCCCGACAATTCCCCTGCTCAGATGGGCATGGGGCTGACAGAGCGGATGATGGGGCGGAAGTCCATCTGGCTGAGCAGATCCCGTTCGAGGTCGATTCCGGGTGCCAGTTCCAGCAATTCAAGGCCTTCCGGCTGCAGTCGAAAGACAGCGCGTTCGGTGATGTACAGAACGTCCTGTGCCTGCTGGCGGGCCTGCAGGCCGGAGAATGAGATCTGCTCGACGTGGCGAACAAATTTGCGGATGCTGCCCTCCTGCAGGATCTGCAGTCGGCCGTTGTCGCGCTGCAGAGTGAGTCCACCGGCGGTGAGTGTCCCGCAGAAGACGAGCCTGCGGGCGGACTGAGAAATATTGACAAATCCGCCGACACCGGCGAAGCGGTGTTTGAAGCGGGAGACATTGACGTTTCCGCAGGCATCCACTTCGGCGGCTCCGAGTGCAGCGAAATCCAGTCCTCCGCCATCGTAGAAGTCGAACTGGGCGGCCGAGTCGATGACGGCTTCGGGAAAGCGGGCGGCACCGAAGCTGAGTCCGGCAGCCGGGAGCCCTCCGATCGGTCCGCTTTCGAGTGTCAGTGTGACCTGCTGCAGCAGCCCGCGTTCGGCGGCCACCGTGGCGATTCCTTCGGGGAGTCCGATCCCGAGGTTGCAGATGCTGCCGGGGCGGAGCTCGAGACAGGCTCGTTCGGCGATAATCCGTCGTGCCGGTTCGAGCGACTGAGCGGGGTCCGGCAGGGGTGGCTGCAGAGGATTTCCGGGGGAGCAGTAATCGGGATTGCAGGATTCGGCAAATGTCTGCCAGTGTGCTTCAGGGGGCGCCAGCACGATCCGGTCCACCAGTTTCCCTGGGACTTTCACGTGCTGGGGAGGGGCGGGTTTGTCGAGCAGTGACTGTACCTGGGCGAGCACGATGCCGCCGGAATTCCGGGCTGCCTGTGCGAGTCCGAGGACATCTCCGATCACGGCTTCCTGATCCATCAGCAGATTGCCGTAGCAGTCAGCTGCTGTGGCGCGGAGCAGAGCCACATGAATCGGGAATGCTCGATACAGCAGCCATGTCTGTCCGGCGAGCGTGACGCGTTCGACGAGCTGTTCGGTGGAGCGGCTGTTGAGTCGTCCGCCGTCGTGCAGCGGGTCAATGAAGGTGCCGATCCCGATGCGGCTGATGCAGCCGGGGCGTCCGGCAGCGATGTCGCGGAACAACTGACAGATGACCCCCTGTGGCAGGTTCCAGGCTTCGATATCACCGCGCAGTGCCAGTTCACCCAGTCTGGGTGCCAGCCCCCAATGACCTCCGATGACGCGTTTCAGCAGGTGTTTGTGGGCGAGCCGATTCAGTCCGCGGCTGTGGCCATCCCCCTGACCGGCGGCGTAAACGAGTGTCAGTTCGGCGGGATGTCCGGTGCTGAGAAAACGGTGTTCCAGTTCGCAGGTCAGCAGCTCCGGGTGTCCGGCACCGATGAATCCGCTGCAGGCCACTGTGGCGTTGTCGGGGATGAGTGCGACGGCGTCAGCGGCGGAACACAATTGTGCGGGAGAACCTGCGGTCATGCCCACCAGCCGCCGTTGACATGCAGGGTCTGTCCGGTGATGTAGGAGGACAGCGGGCTGCAGAGGAACAGGATTGCCGACGCGATTTCGGCGGGTTCTCCGAAACGTTTCAGGGGGATCTGGGCCAGCATCTGAGCGCGGGCGGATTCAGGAATGGACTGGCCCATTTCAGTGAGGACCACGCCGGGGGCAACAGCGTTGACATTGATGCCGCGACCGGCCAGTTCGCGACTGAGGACTTTGGTGAGGCCGATGATGCCGGATTTGGCGGCCGCATAGTTTGCCTGACCAAAAAAGCCGATGACGGCGGAGATTGATGCGAGGTTCACGATGCGGCCTCCGTCACGGAGCAGTGGCAGGGCTGTCTGACAGACTCGGAAAACCGCGGAGAGATTGGTCTCGATCACGGCATCCCAGTCTTCGTCGGAAAGATTTTTGAGGCTGCGATCACGCAGGATGGCGGCATTGTTGATCAGCAGGTCGAGGGCTCCGAAGCGGTCCTGGATCTGTTGCATGAGGGACTGCAGATCAGCGCGTGAGCGGACATCGGCGGCGACTGCCAGTCCGCGTGTGCCGAAGGGGGCCACGGTCTGTTCGGCTTTTGCGCGACCGCTGCCGGCAGGATCGTCAAGGTAATTGACGACGACGGAGGCGCCGGCCTGGTGCAGCAGAGTGGCGGTGGCCTGTCCCAGTCCCTGGCCGCCACCTGTCACAAGGGCAATCCGTCCGCTCAGATCGAGATTCAGCATGGTTGTCGTGCAGATTGGGGCATATCAGAAGTTGAGGATGCGACGAGTTTCCTGTTCGATACTGAGCAGGTAGGCGCGGAGTTTGTTGTGAATTCCCGAGGCGAAGGCTTCGGCTTCGGTGAAGGCACTCATGCGATCATGGATTTCCTGGTCGCTGACCTGTGCGGGGTCATGGACTTTGGCTGCGTGTCGCAGAGCGGAGATTCTGGGCAGCAGTGACTGCTGCAGGTGTTCACTGAGTTCGCGGGCGAGGTGTTCTGCGCGATGGAAGCGTTCCACGAGGGGAACATTCTGTGGTTGTTCGTCCATGGCGGTGGCTTTTTTGTGGAGTGGGGTGGGCGGGGCGAATGTTCTGGAGTCCGTCAGATGCGGGCCCCGCATGAGTTTAGCAGAAATGAGGCTGCAGGGCAGTGCTGGTTTGGGTCAGGGCGCCGGAAAGTGGGGGAAATATAGGGGATTTTGCAGTTGGCAGGTGTGGCGGTGGCACTGATAAAACGGTTGGGGCGTGGATTTTGGCGAACTGGACTGCGATAATTTCCGCGGGGATTGGCGGGGTGTGTGGTGTGAGGGGGATTTCCATGAGCTGGCCTGTCGGGTACTGGATTCTGCTGGTGGCGGCAATGCTGCAGTCGGCCGGACCTGCGCGGCCTGGGGCGGTCGAGGGCGCGGGTGACGAACTGAGGCTCAGCCTGGGGCTGCGCAGTGCGCGGCTGCAGTCGCTGGTGCTGGACGAGAATGTTGAGCGGGACGAGGTCCGCAAGCGTCTGATGAATTCTGATGTTTCCGGCCAGCAGACGACGCAGACTCAGACACGCGTGCGGATTATTCCGGGCACGTGTCCGCTGAAATTTGAGCTGGAGACTGTGGGCGAGGTGAGCAGTGAGACGACCGGCCTGAATGCGCAGGCGGCTGTGAACAGCAGTGGTCAGCATCGATTTGAGGTGCTGAAGCCACTCTGGTTTGATGGCAGCCTGTTCAGGACTCAGAAGGGGTATGGAACAATTCAGGCGTGGCAGTGGCCGCAGCGTGTGACCAGTCGTGTGGGCCAGCGGTCTCCGGCACTGGCTCCTCTGAGTGATCGGCTCGCGTGGAATCAGGTGCTGCTGCTGCAACCGCGTATCAATCGGGCGGTGGCTCAGGATCTTTCGCGTGATGTGCTGCCGAAGATTGATGAGCAGGTGGAGCGGCGTTTTGCGCAACTGCAGGAGCGGTGGCGTCTGTTGCAGGCAGAGCCGGAACGCTGGCTGCCGGACCGTCGTATCAGCTGGTCGGCGTGTGCGACGGAGAGCGAGGTTCAGATTGCAGCGCGGGCGACGGAGTCGGGGTCTGCTGAACCGGTTGTCGTGTTGCCGGAGGCAGGCTCGCTGCTGCGGGAACAGGAGGATGTGGTGCTGCTGGTTTCGGAATCCGTGCTGGGTCGAGCGGCCAATGCGGCTTTGGAGCAGGCACTGGCGGCGTGGGGCGGGCGGATCGTCCCGGATACTCGGTTGGAAGAGTTGCGGCAACGGATGCGGCGGCTGCAGGGGGCAGGGTCGGAAGTCGAGGGGACTGCCGTGGCGGGGGCTGCTGCAGCCGCAGCGACTTTGTATTCGCTGGAGTTTGCTGAGGGCGAAGCGTTGCAGGTGCAGTGTGTGGATGGCGTGCTGCGGGTACTGCTGCGTGTGCGAGTGGTGCCTCGGGCCGGTGCTCCGAGTGACTGGCTGCAGGTCAGGCTGGATCTGAGGGGTGAGGTGCGGGGTGCGGGGGTGTGGCGGGTGCTGGTTTCGGCCGTGGAGGTTTCCGGGGGCACTGAGGGTTGGTTGGCGCTTGTGGGTGGAGTAGTGCGGGGTCTGGAGGGGCAGCAGGTGGGGGGTGAGCAGCCGCGTGAGTATGCTCTGGAGTGGTTACCGGGAGGTCGTTTGTATTTGCGGCAGGTGGAGTCAGCTGGAGGGCGTTTGCGACTGAGTGGTGTGTTGCAGCAGCAGCAGCAGCAGCAGTGATGTTCTGATGCGGGGTGGGTGCAGTGGTTGGGGACCTGGAAAACCGGGTTCGTCAACCGGCATTCCAGGAAAAGGTCTGGAAGTTGGCAGTTGTGTGTGTGGTTGGGGTTTGCGAGCGGGCGGGGCAGGATCTGCGTGGGTTGTTGCGGGTAGGGGTCGGGCAGAGGTCCGGAGTGGCACCGGAAACTCGGTGCGGGAAGACTTGTTGTGCTGGGCGAAGTTGCGCTGCAGCCCCCCGTGTTTCGGGCTCGGCTGACCCCTGAACTTCTTGACCTGGGGGGAATGCCGAGTAGAATCTGGGGTCCGCCGGACTTCTGTCAGAAGCGGGGATTGGTGGGCCGTCGGGGCGGTGTGGGGGCACTTGGTGTGCAGGGCACGAACGACGATTTTCGCGAACTTGTTCGTTCCAGCACCAATCTGGTGGATCTGGTTGCAGAGACCGTGACGCTGAAGCCATTGCATGGTGGGCGTCAGTTTGTGGGTTTGTGTCCGTTTCATGACGACCACAATCCGTCATTTTATGTTTATCCGGATCGGCAGTCTTATCGTTGCTGGGTGTGTCAGCAGGGTGGGGATTGTTTCCGCTGGGTGATGGAGATTGAGAAGCTGTCGTTTCCTGAGGCGATTGAAAGTCTGGCTCGCAGGGCTCGACTGGAGATTCCGAAGCGGCAGCGGGGTGCTGGTGGTGCTGATGTGCCGGGTAAGGCGGCAGCGCTGGAAATTGTGGAGTGGGCGGCGAATCTGATGCATGAGGCGCTGCGGACGGGTCGTAACGCAGAGCATGCTCGGGAGTATGTTCAGAAGCGCAAGCTGACTCCGGAGACAGTGCGAAATTTTCGTTTAGGGTATCATCCGGAGGATCGTTACTGGCTGATGGATCGTGCTCGCGGCAAGTACACTCCGGCCCAGTTGGTGTCTGCCGGTTTGCTGCGAGAGCGGGACGAGGGGCAGGGATATTCGGCGATGGATCTTGCGGATCGCCTGATTTTTCCCATTTTTGACGAGCGGAGCAGGATTGTTGCATTTGGGGGACGTGTGTTGCCCGGTCGGAACGACCAGAACCGGGGTAAGTACTGGAACAGTCAGGAAAGCGGGATTTTTCAGAAGCGGCGTACGATGTACGCCTTTGACCGGTCTCGGGAAACAATTCGGCGTCAGGGATTTGTGATAATTGTCGAGGGTTACATGGATTGCATTGCCTGCCATCAGGCGGGGGTGCTGAATGCCGTGGCGACTCTGGGAACGGCTCTGACGGAGGAGCATGTACGATTTTTGCGACGGTTTGCACCTCGAGTGGTGCTGGTTTACGACAGTGATGACGCCGGGCAACGCGCGGCAGAAAGGTCAATTTCGCAATTCATCGCACAGGATCTTGATCTCAGAATTCTGAATGTTCCGTCAGGAAAGGATCCTGCGGACTATCTTGAAGATCACACGCGTGAAGAGTTTCTGGCGCTGACTGAGTCAGCGTCTGAGGCGTGGGAATACAAGTTGCAGTCGGTGCTGAAGCGGACAGGAACCGCGACAGTGGCTGGTCGGCAGCAGATTCTGGGGCAGATGCTGGAGTTTCTGGCAGGGTCTCAGGGGTTGTCAGGAACGGTTCGTGAGGATTTGATCCTGCGGAACGTGTGCTGGCGGGTGCAGGTGGACGAGCGGGTAGCGCGGCAGCAGTTGTCGGAACTTCGCGGAACAGCACAGAAGAAGCTGGTTCTGCGTCGTCCTGACGAAGCAGCGGAAGCGGTTCCGGTGCGTCCCGAGAATGCTTTGGATCGGGCCGAGCGGGAGCTGCTGGAGATCTTACTGACGTGTCCTGACATGATTGAGATTGTTGGGCGACATCTGGGCCCGGGGGATTTCAGAAATGCGCAGCATCAGCGTCTGCTGTCGTTGTGCATTGATTTGTGGAAGGAAGAGGGTGAGTTACCGGAGCTGAGTCGTCTGATCATTCGGGCGGATTCGGATTCGGAACTGCTGAATCTGATCAATTCGGTGGTGGATTCGGCTGAGGACAAGGGGATTTTTCGGTTGATGTCTGATGGTGCCGAGGGTCAGCTGGCCGGTTCGATTCCAGTGCATCTTGAGCGTGTGCTGGGGCCGTTGCTGGAGAAGCGTGACAGGCCTGAGGGACAGTTATCGCGGCAGATGCAGGCCGAGGGTGGTCCGGCGGGCGGTCAACTGGACGAGCGGGCCAGAGCGGCACTGAAGAAGCTGACGGAATTTCGTCGGAATCAGGCGGGGAATTCGGGAACATTCAAGTGATTTGACGGATGTCTGGATTTGAGACGTACCGTGGCGGGGTTGCACCTGCTGTGGTCATTCGGAGCTGAAGCAATGCGTTGTCTTGATGAAGGTCTGCGAATGCTGGTCGAAGCCGGTTTGAAGCACGGCCAGTTGACGTTTTCTCAGGTGAATTCCTATCTGCCTGACGAGGCGCCCGATCCGGTGCATCTGGACAATCTGATCATCTGTCTTGAGGAGCTGAATATCCAGCTCGTGCCGGATCCCGAGGTGGCTCCGGAGGCGATTCCGCTGGTTGTGCGGAAGAAGCGCAAGCAGGAGATCCGCATCGATGACGAAGGTCGTGGTTCTGAGGACCCGATCCGTGTGTATCTGAGTCAGATGGGTGAGATCCCCCTGCTGACTCGTGAGGAAGAGATTTTTCTGGCGAAGCAGATCGAGGTGACTCGCCGTCGTTTCCGTCGCACTCTGCTGTCGACTGAGTATGCACTGAATTACTGTCATGAGACGCTGCAGCGAGTGCATCGTGGGGAGCTGCCCTTTGACCGCACGATCAAGGTTTCGATGACGGAGAG
>Ga0078894_10002730_pt1 | contig 13354 bp, 8 predicted proteins | sample LauGreSu1BDMLBSD_2_FD_67506 | JGI IMG/M metagenome (GOLD analysis project Ga0078894, IMG submission 67506) | Freshwater lake microbial communities from Lake Michigan, USA - Su13.BD.MLB.SD (version 4) (version 4) | ecosystem: Environmental > Aquatic > Freshwater > Lake | place: Lake Michigan, USA...
TCCTATATGGGAGGTCAAAACCAGTTTTTGAGGAGGGCACTTTTAGCAAGGGAAGTACTGGTAAACTCTATAATAATTATCATAGTATACCGATCTAGATTTTACTAGAGCTTCCCTTGCAAAAAGTGCCCTCCTCAGAAACTGGTTTTGACCTCCCATATAGGAGTTAGTCGCACTGCAAGACCAATTGCATATTCGGAATCCCCATGCTTGGGACTGCTAGTGTACCAGAATTCAGGCGCACAGCAGCATTGGTTGCTGAGATAAGCGAAGCAGGCCAAAAGGGCCAAAAGCTCCAATTTGATTGGCCCGTTGTTCCGACTTTGTGATTGTTTTAGTAGTAAACCTTGGAACGAAAAGTTGGAATTCCGAACAAGTCTCAGGCACAAACCTTCAAACCTTGCTATCTGCCACACCTCTATTCTGAGACCGAGCAGATGAGCAGGATGAGCTGCTGAGAGTAGAGTAGAGCTTGTTTAGATTGGCCTGTCATGTAGATTTGGTTCTCAAGTAGGTCTATTCTCGATTTAGGTGTTTTGATGATTTGCTACTATTAGTTTTAAAGTTAAAGTTCAGAATGGAAATCACGCGAACGAACGCCGCTGAGCAAGAGGATCAAGCAACAGCTCGCCCGTAATAGCAAACGCCCTCTCCTCCGCAAACAGCTTCAGTAAGTCTGTTTCTTGTTTATTGTACAGAGAAACTTGAAAAGAGGACATGTAACACGGAAAGAAATGTACATGAATTTGGCAGCGAAGTAGTCGAGAATCAATGAAAGAGAAAGTCAGCGCGATCAAAGGTTGGCTCAACTTATTGAACAAAACCCGCACGAATGCTTTGTTGATAGACTTGAGCGAATTGTAGACGACGAGATACCTCTCTACAGTCAGGACACACCTCAAAAGGTTTCAAGTGAGCCAAAGATTGAAGCTGGAAAACCTAAGAGCTTCACAGAGTAGTTGAACGAGTTAGCGCAGAGGCTGAGTCAAGTGAAGGAAATGGCTGTCGAAAACATCCAACTAAGGGCTGAGAACGAGGACCTCAAAATCAAGCTCATCTAAAAGCAAGTTGAAGACCAGATCATGATTGACACGTGGCCAGAGTAGAAGCATTCAGACGGACAAGTTCGAGTTGGCGCCGCTTTGGTTGGCGAGAGTTTTGATGAGATTGAGAACTCAACCAGGGGTGTCACTCTTGGCATTGGTCTGGAAGATCCCTCATATTTCGGCGGCAAAAAAAACACGCCAAAAACCCAAAGAAAGCGGGAAGCCAAGGCTTAGGCCAAGTAGATTGATTTTGACGATCTATTAGAGGCAACATATGACAGTAAAAAGGAACTGCGTGAAGCTGCAACTAAACTCAAAGCTTACAAGTGGAACAAAATCAATCGTCCGATTCCAATCAAAGAGTAAGTACAGTTGCGGGAAAATGAAATCAACCAGCACAAAGCCTACATATTGGCTGGGAGATAATTTACCGAGGTCCCTGAAAACCCAACACTTGACTAGCTGTCGTTTCATTTTGACATATTCAAAGACTCAGACGATACATGCAACTTGGTCAGGTTCGTCAATTAGTACGCTAGACATGACCCCATGGTATTCGGTCAATTGAGTAATATCAACTACTGCCGACCTCCCGAGCTCGACGAAATCGAAAAGATGTTTGCTCCCTAAACAGGTCTCTTTGAAGACACCGGAGAGAACTAAGTTGTTTTCTTCAACTTCGTCTTTGGCCACCTCGACTTCAACCTCAATAAGCTGCGGGCTTTACCCGGGAACGTGGCTGGCAGGTTAATCGAAACTTATTTGAAACGACCTCGCACGATTCAAGAATACTGTGACTCAGTGTGGTAGGTACACTTGAATGCAAATGTAGAACGAATGGTTCGCAACTAGGAAAAGCGGGAGGAAAAAACTGCCATTCTTAACGCCAAAAAGCGTCGTCAACCAATTCCAGAGAGGAGCGAAGAACCGAGTGGGCAAGCGCTTTACAACGAAATGATGGAGGATTATCTCTACCGACCCCTGAAATCCCACAAAACATTCGCACCTTTTGAAAAAAACTGCAAGACTGCGTTTCGAAAGCATGTTATCACGGTCGTGTTCCCAAAGCACTTGAAAGACGCATGCTACCAAGCTTTTTCCGAAAGATTTGCGGCTCTGTTAGAAGAAAAAGTTGAGATTCCAATTGATGCAGGTAGACCGTTAAAGGACTAGATTCGAGCAGCTTAAAAAAAGGTCATCTAGGTGGCGACGAAAGCTATCAGAGATCAAACTGTGAGTCTATTGCGGAGAGAGTTAGCGCTCAAGATCAAAGATAGGTTCCCAGAGTGTTACGAGTCACTGATCGGACTGCCTGTCCGCACTAAAATGTTTGACCAAATTGATGTTTAGTTCAATATGGCGTTTAAGGATAACTACTATGAAAGGCGCACACTGTATGCTGTTGACTTGTCACTTGCTTACCGATCAGTTGATTGGCTTGAAGACAAACTCATCGAACTGAACAAGTTGGCGCAAGCCATGACTAACAAGTACACAGTTAACAAGTACGACACCCATTTGCTGAAAGAAGTCGCAGAAAAACTTGATCGAGCTCAAGGCAAGTCAACCACAGACTCCGCCATCAGAAAGCTGAGAGAACTCGTCGATGCCCTTGATGAGCAAATGAACAAATGACAAAAATGAATGAGTGAGCGTATGTGATTCAACGAGCTCGGTTTGCAGGTCGTGACGCGACATTTCGCTGTTGAAACACTATTCTAACTTATATTATAACTAATAAACTTACACAACCCGCTCTTCGGGTTTGGGGAGTGAGGGAGGGAATTGGGAGTTGGGGTTTATGTTCAACGTAAGCCCGCCATGTTCTAAGGTCTGCCAGAGTCTGGGACAAACAAGACTTGGGCGTATTTATTGAACGGAGCATCTGTTTACAATCAGCTTCGGACTTAGATATTGGCAGCAACGAAGAGATCGTACGAATTCTAGTCATACTATAATTAAAACACAATGGAGGATCAAAACACTATTAACCAAAGTGTGCTCGCGCAACCGCAAAACAACAAATTTGTACATTATGCATCGAAGCAGACTTACAATCCTGTGAAAACCGAGATCAAGACCGAAGACAACCCAACCAATGACGACACAACCGATACTACACACGAAGCTCAAAAGTTTGAAGCAAAAAATGTCGCTTAACCATCGACAGTCACAACGAATGGCAACGAAAAATCTTGGTGTTCAGATAAGTCTCCTCAAAATGACCAAACCAAAATGGAAATGTAATAGGAAGCTGAGCAAAATGGGATTGACCACACCAAAATCGAGACGCTACAGGAAACTGAGAAACTGACCAAAGAGGTTGACCTCACGGATGCCTTTGACGATTCACCAAAGATCTACAGCAGTCAAGGCGAGCGTCTGCATTTAGTTTCTCGTTCGTTTGTTTTATACCGGGGCACTAAGTTGGAACTCAACCGCCTAGAATTGAAAAAATTTTCCAACATTGAGCTCACGAACAAATCTCGCTTGAATAGGTACTTTAGTCTTGCTTTCAACATTAAGCAGGCGAGACAAATGGAAAAGAGAATCACTCAAGCTCATTATAGACTCTCCGATTTCAAAGACGCTTTGTTTATGTGCTACGATTAGACTAGGTCTTAAGCTTCTAGATAGCACTCAGCAGAATTTGAAAAGGAGTTTACGGATGGGCTAGTGAGCTTGCTGCATCTGCCCTAAGAAATCACCAGGACGCCCAAGCAGTTTGAGAAGTATCTACATGGAGGTTTCTTGGATCTATCATGGTGCGAGACCAAACTTAGTAACAAACGCCAATTTCTCGGAGTGATATAGTCTTCAGATCTACGTCGAACTTCTGGATCGACACCGCCTACGTTTCTCGAACATGAACTGCTGTACGACAAACCGTGTTCACTGATACATGGAGAAGAAATCAAAGTGAATGGAGAGTACGACAGCGAGAAAATTAGTCTGCTCGTTAACACGATGTTTGATACGGGACTGATTTTAGAACAGAGGTTGGAAAACGGTGAACCCATGTCTGTTTTGAAGCGACCACACATCTACAAGATAAATACAACACAATGTATAGAGAGAATGCTAAAAGTATATTTGGACACTTTTCCAATTGGCGTTGCAACCTTAGAAGATTTGATTAGAGGTGTGGTGGCTTGTATTGCCACAGACTTAGACAGAGTTTTTGAAAGAAACAAGGGTAACTGGTGGGACTGGGGAGATTCTTCTCTCTCAACTCACAAGTAGACTCTTCTAAAATTGCTGTCGCTGGTTTTCGGCATAATCTTCAAGAGTGCGACCGCAAGACAAAGCTGGGTTTTGCTTTGGACCTCATGTTTGTACACAGTCCGCGTGAACTTAGTTCAAACTCCAGACGAAACAGTCAGACCCACAGACGTGGCTCAATAAATTTTTTCAGAATGTTACATCGAATTGAAAGCTGGTGATGTGTTGAGTTCGAATGTCAGGGAAGTCAGAGAATTTGTGTCCAAGAGATGTTAGGTTTTGAATGAAGGAGAATTTAAGCGTTATTTTGTGGGCCTATATCTGCTTTCAGCAACTGAAGATGAGACAGGGTTGTTAGGTCGATTGAACGACTTTGAAAACTAGACATGTGACTTCATTCAAACCTTCTTCAAACCAAACATTGGCATAAGTACTGAAGGTAAATTGGTTTTACAGTTCGGAACAGTAAAGCACGAGGTTGGTTAAGTAAGCAAAGACTCAGCTCTCGAGTACCTAATTGTGAATTTGCATGATACTTAACTTACCAGATTCAAGCTTAATGGTCCGTGCAGTTTCAACAGCAAAAGAATAAAGACTCTTGCGGACGACTTGAAAACCTATTGCAACAGAATGTGTGATTTCGATGACAATCTGATCGCTCTGCTTGACACTTATACTGACATTCTTATTGGCAGACAGAAGGAAAAGACAAGCTTAGAGTAGTTGATAGAACTTTGCTATGTTTAATGGGTAACTTAGTTTAACGAGCACAGAATGTTTTTGGCTCTCAGATGTGATCTTGTTAGACAGCTAATTAACCAGAAACAGGCTTTCAACAGCGAAGTAAGCGAGATACTTATGATTTAAAACTTGCAAAGCGTCGTCTAGCTCCAAGCATCGATTTCAACTTGCCCTTTCTACTTAGATGTCATCCTTCGTCGTTTTCTTCTGAGATGTTTAGCTTCTAAAGCTTTCGAACAGACCGCTTACTTGTATACTTTCTAAGGCATTTTAAACTCTGGCCCTTGTAACTTGGTACTATCAGATTTTTCGAGAGCGTTCTCTAGTAAGAAAGTTTCCTTGTCGGTAAAGTCATTGTTCGACAGTCAAAATTGGAATCAAAACGATACCGAAGTTTATCAAACTTGGTATAGGTATCGAGTCAAACTCGAAAACAAAATTAACGAGTCAAACGCAAAACCGGTTCCTTCCATTACTCAAGACCATGGGATCTGTCTAGAATTGCTTCACCACTGTTTGAATCCACGAAGTGGACCAAAGAATCGTGAGGAGTTTCTTAACTGGTCAGAGACTTTACAACATGATTGGTTCGGACAGCAAATCCTTTTTATTCCCCGTCTCGAGTGGTTTGTTTACGAGCTGAAGTAACATCCTAGCCTTCAAAAAAAGACAGCAGCTTTCTAAGACGAGTGTATTGAGATGTACAAACGGTTCTCTGGAATATGTACAGCTGATTGGAAAAAGCTGATCAAGCGCGACTGGCCTCCAAAACAACAATGATATTTACTTAAACTTAGAAACAACTTCACTCTTGGGGTAAGCTCTAAATAGCTTTGGGTTCATCGAGCTCTGGACAGCTCTTCACTTCGGTTTATGAACAAGTCTAAAGATAACGTTGAGAGCCGCCTAAACTTCTTTTTTTTCTCCTAGGGCTTAACATTTTCTACCTGTGACTCTATCCTCTAACGCTTTCCACTTCTGCTGCTCAACTTGCGAGTCTGCGGATTGATTGCTTGAAAACAAAGTGCGTGCAGCGATTGGTTACTCTGCAAGTATAAACTCGCCTACCTTCTCTTCGTCGTTGTCTTTACCAGTGTGTATTTATTCAGGTTCGGGGACATTGTCTTTTTCGGGTTTACTGCTTGTGTACAGATCTTCAACTTCATTAATTTCGTACGTCTTGTTCGCTTTACTCCATAACATGAGGAGTTTCAGGTGTTATTGCGCAACTTCGAATTGCTACCCTGTTTTGTGTACCTCTCCTTTTTTTACGAACCCACATCGCATCCATAGCTAATCCAACTCTAGTTAACTTTTGCCATACAGTTCCTAAATATTTGCGTATACTTGCTATAACCATAACTACTTTTCGAGATTTAGTTAAGTGTCTGCATTCTCTACGTGCTATATGAAGAGCTGATCCAATCTCTGCAGTTCACCGATCATGTCGTTTCTTGTATTCTCAGTAAGATGAAATCCGATGTTGGGCTTTCTGTTGATAGCGCAAAACTGAGTTTCTCGTTTAGAACAAGGTTTCTTAGAGTAAATCTTGATGAATCTAGCCACTGTAAAGAAGTTTAGCTTTGAATCACACTTGTTGTCGTCAATAAACTTGTTCAAGTCAGAAAACAGATTGGACAGAATTGAATCGAACAACTCTTGAGAGATGAGTCTGAAGATAGAATGACAGTCGGTTTGAAAACGGCTTTGGCTGTAGTACAATCCTCTTTAAACTGAAACTGACATCAAGACAACACACTCAACAAAACCCAACTTGCTATTTTCATCCCAAACAGAGTACTGGAAATTTGCAGTTTGGTCTTAAGTCAGCATTGGTATAAAATTGAGATTGCCTTCTCCAAATTTGAATTCTTAAGCGGGCAGTCGTCGCTTGTTCAACTGAACTTGAGCTGGATCATTGACCTTAGCGTTTGAGGTGGTTTGCTTCCGTTTTTTTATAGCAGCAGGAGTTTACTTTCCAACCTTCGAAGAAGAGGTTCTTTGGTTTTGAGCTTACTTGACCATGCTGATTTAAATGAATAACTTTAGTTAAAGCCACGAGACAATCGAATACAAAAGAAACTTAGCTTAAAAACTAACTCATAACAGGTTTAGCTCTTGGAGCTTTGGGAGTCTGCAACTTTCACGTCGCTTTCATGCATCAAAGTTGGAAGGACTTGCAAACAAGTCATCCTTTGCGTCCCGTTTAAATGCTTATTCGTACTTAAGCAAATTAGGAAACTCGGTCTCGTGAAAAAGGTATCTTGCATGCACAACGTTGTCGGAATTTTTTGAAGTCAGGTTTTGTTGAACTCGAGCTGTTTAGCTTAAATTTGGCTCAGATTAGACAACAAAATCATCTTTCATGCTTCGTAGTGTCTGAAGAACTTACGACACATTAGGAGTGGAAAAGCTGTCCAAAACGAGTACAAACGTGTCCCTGACAAATTCCCTGCAATTTTGCGTGAATTCCTTCTTCAGTATCATCTTTTCTTCTCTGTCGATCGCTCTTAGGTATTCAGCCGGCCTCAAAAGCAAACAGGTCATGTGATAGATTGCATGGATACCGCAGTCGTTGTTCGCCCCTTGGTATGGCACGAGTGGGAACCGATACCGCACTTTTTACCCCTTCAAAGGAGTGTTCCATAAAACATGAGACAAGTAGGCCAGACTGGATCGAAGCGTTGCATCTAATCCTTGGCAAAACCCGTTTGTGCTCGAACTTTTGAATATAGTCCCGTTGATGCGCTTTTCCGTGTTTTAAGCATCAAGCACACCGTCCGAAGAAGTTGCAGTTACAGGTCCATGCCAAATCTTGTCAGCTGAACCTTACCACAACGAATCAATCACAGTGACTTCAACAAGGTTCTTTTCTTTATCAAAAGACATTAGAATGACATAGTGGTGGTGGTTTCGACAAACTGAAAAGCAAATAGATTACGGAGAACCGTACAATTATCGAAACTTCTCTAGGTCTCGATTTAGTCTGCTTGCGCCGTAGCCTTTAACAATCGAAAGTTGAACAACAGCACACAGACGATCAATCAAGTCTCTTGGCACGAAACGTACTCTGAAATCAGACTGAACTCCTTTAGCGACGATACGCATGAAAGCATCAATCACTAACGAAGCCAAAGCATAGTGTTACCCTTCGTGCTGGTGGTGGAGAGTTTCGCAATATCCAGCTGCTGTGTACAGTCTGGCGAGCAAGTAAAGTAACTGACCATCTTTACACTTCGGGAACCCGGCCTTATCAAACTGCTCTCTAAATGTTCTCTCTACTTGTGTTTACCAGACTGGACAAAGGTCCAAAACGTCACTATCATAGTTGCGTGATCTGGGGTTACCTTCTCGAACAAGGTACTCAGAGAACTTAAGCGGATTTTTCGGCTGTGTGGAGCTGCTTTGAGGCGTTTTAGCTTCAGGACGATGTTTGGCTTTTTGAGAGTCGCGTGAAACTTACTCAATCCGATCTCGACTCCTTGATCGTTCGCGCTTTCCGGATTCAGATCGCTTAGATTACAAATTTGAAGTCTGGGGCACGAGAGTTTAGTAAGCAAAAAAAATGTCCGCAGTTTCAAACTCGACAACTGCTTCATCACAATCGACCTTGTTAAGTTCGTCCAGAAGTCGCTGCTGCATATTTCTGATTGGAACCACGTCAGTGTCGTCGACATACAAACTAGGATCTGCAATTGTGTACTTTTTGAGTGGTCTGAGTTTGAATTTTGTCGGCGCTTTAGGTTCATTGCACTCGCTTTCGTTTGGTGACTCGATACCTTCAACTACACAGACTTAGCCAAGAGTCCCAGGAGGACGGTACTGAACAAGGTCGTCGATCGAAATCTTTTCGTCAGACTATGTTTTGAAATCATGAAGTAGGAGAGTGAGGATTCTACCCAGCTTTTCGTTTGAGATGTCAAGATGTTCGTAGCTTCCGTTCATTTAAATGATTGATTCCACGGCCAGCGTTTTAATTTAGCAAGAGCTGACAAATTTCAGCTGCGAAAAGATGAACATTTCGGTTGATGTGATGAGCAATTTGCAAAAACTACTTATCAAGCAGTTCGCACGATTCGCCAAGCAGTTCACACGATTCGTCAAGCAGTTCGCATGATTCAACAAACAGTTCGCACGATTCGATAAGCAGTTCATGTGATTCGACAAGCAATTTGTAAGATTTGAGAAGCATTTTGGTCAATTTGTTTGGGCGGTTCGGACGATCTGTTGGTCGAATCGCTTACATAATCGAACAATTCTGACGATTTGATCAACTAAAGTTGTCGATCCTAAGATGATTTCCGTGATTTCAAAGCGTGATAGTCTGTAACTACACAGAGCTCTGGCGAAATGAAGAGCATTTCAAAGATTTTTAGACGGCAACTAATCAGATTCAATCTATTTCGTGAATGATGGTTCATTAGGCTTTCGTACCAATTGATCGCTTTGTTATCACTTAAATACAAAATGGAACCCGTTCAAAAGTAGTAAACTCAACATTTGATTGGAGGAGGAGCAAAGAACATCAAAAAACCTTTAAAAGTTGAAAGACAAGGAAGATCCAGAAAACGTTCTCAAAGCAGCTCTAAAAAAGCTAAACCTACCTCCAGCAAGTCTTCTCAACGCAACTCCAAACCAAAAAGCTGTTTGAAAAAAAAGACCGTGGCGTTTTCTCAGCCTGTTAAAGCGACTGAATCAGCAAACGTGAATCCCCCAGTTGAACCATCGTAGAACAACCCCTTCAAGATTCCGTCAACCACAGATCAACCAGTATCCCAACGCAACACGCAATCTCAGAAAACTTCGAACTCTGTACACCGCAAATAAGCCAAGAATATCGAAGTCGTTTACTCCAAATTAGGTGTTCATGGTCCCGTTCCAGTTGTAAATTAGTCTTTCTTTGACTCTAACTATTGCTCTCTGGTCCCTTTCTACAACAGTCACGCCTAGAAATTTGAAGACCCATTTCCACTATCTAGTATGGGAAACTTTTAAGCGTCTTCAGAGTTCTCTTTCATAGAATACAGTATCAAAAATGCCAGAAAGTCTTACCACGACAACCCTGAGTATCTAAGATCAGCTTTCTAACGTCAATGGAGAAAGATTTTCAACAAAGACTTATTAGCGGATTACAGAGGGTAGATTGGAAACAACTAGGATGAATACAAGTTTTTCTTCAAAAAACTTCAGCTCGTCGGAACTATGCTCGAATACTCTCAAATGGCTTGTGCCAAAGACACGAAGTGGGGCATAGACCAAAGGGTCTTTTACAACTAAAAAACGCAAAAACCAAGCACGATTTAGTCGCAAGTGATCCACGTTCCAATAAAGAACTAAACGAGACGGAATGTGCTAGACGTAGAAGGAGAGTTGCTTTTCTAAGATAGGGAAGTTGAGGACCTGATGAAAACCTTGGTTGACAAAAAATCTAGAAATGACTCTGGCCGATCTGGTTATGCTTTTGCGTTGTTCCCTATATATGACGCCGCAAACTAAAAGAACGCACAAATAAAAGCACACTAAGCAAACAGCTTGAGGGACCTAGCCACAAATTCAGAAGATTAGTTTCAAGACAGAATGAAATAGTTGTCAGCAAGCAAACCAGTTTAATCTGGCAGTGGAGCGTCACAGAGCAACTTGAAAGTAGCTAGTTAAACCGATGCGAACTCGGTTACATCGAAAAATATAGCTTTCAATCGTGAAAAGGCTTCATGTAGCTTCTACTGCAAAAACAAGCTTTCAGAACCTGCGACATCCTTTAACTGCTATTTTGGATTCGAGAATATCTGGGATTACACCGTAAAGCATGTCAACTCTGCGTAGTTGATTGGACAGCAACTTCTTAACAACCCAATCGACGTATTGTCGAACCCTGCAAGTGTATATTCGTCTGTTTTAGATCCTGTGTGCGGGAATCCAAAGAATTTCATCGGTAACTCAGTCTTCTACACAGGAACTTACGATAAGCCTATCGTGAAAAATCCAAAGCCTAAAGTGTAATCGATCACTGGAACAGTATATCCTCGCCTGATTGCAGTCTTGGAAAGAAGTTAGATTTCAAGCATGATAGATGCATACAAACTATCTTTTCCATATAACAGCCGACATACCACAATCAAATAAGACGGCTTGACAGAACTAATTCACCAACTCTACCTTAATTTCTGTAATACAGCAAGAGATCAATACCCGGATAAGGCGGAGTATCAATTGCGCTGCAATCCTGTAATTGCTTTGCATGTTCTTGGCGATGGATAAGACTACTGGTTGACAACTAACTTCAAGATTGTTGACGGTCAGTTTCTTGTTCGTAAACCTAAAAAGAAAGACGTGTTTAAGATGGAGTACATCAACAGAGCTCGGGCAACTAATGATCGCCCAACAATTTTTGATGTAGCATCTCTAATGACGGATATGGGTGACTTGAACTCGATTTAAGACTACATCAATTTGCACAAAATTTAAACGAAAAATCATGCAAAGGAGATAAACACTAATAACGACCAAATGCAGTCCCCCACATATTTCTTTTTGCTGCTTTTCTAACTGGTTTGTGAAGAAAACGGAATAAAGTTTGCAAAAGCTGGGAAACTAGTTGTCTAAGAAATAAGCATATTCATTCTTGTTAAGGATATGAATCCTGGATTAGTGAGTTTGATGCACGATTACGCACTGTCAGAGATCTCAGGAAGCGATTTTGGGTAACACACTGGGATTGGAACGAGCTAGCAGAATGATGAGTACAAAGAAGTGTACAAAAAATCACTTATGGGACAAAAGGTTGTGCTACAGGATAACTTTTTGAGGCATATCAAACGCTTCACGAATGCATCTCAGAAAAACATCTTGTTTTGGGTCTGTGAATCGAGCAAGCTGGTTTAAAAGAGTCCTGAGTAGTTGCTCAATTACTGTCAAACAATCTCAACACAGCGATCTGAAGAGTATGTTAAGTTTAGTCATAGTCTCATCAGCAAGATTTAGAACGCCCCTTCGTCAACTTAGATTTCAAACATAGCTCTAATCACTAGTTTTGAGAGTCTAGGTGATGGGCTATCCAGCGAGCACGGAATGATATCTTTGACTGTTGGAACTTACTTCTATTAGACTTTGACAGTTGCAGAATTTAAGGAAAAGAGTGACCTGTTGATTACGATGATGGAGCTCTTTTAGAATTTAGAGCTTGTTCCGTTTTACATAGTGTCCAAAGAAGATAGCAAAGATGAGAAGAACTATGGTATGATTCCGAGTGCGCACATGATTAGTTTGGATTGTTCTACATTCTAGATTTACATAGCTAAGCAAGTTCAAAACTTCACGCTTCAAACAATCAATTTTCGTGATGGGACAATAGCTAAGAAGAGTATTGAGTGGACGATCTAACATTTTTACAAAACTTTGTTGAGACTCCTCAGATTCTACCTTCAAACTAATGGCATGTAAACAATTGATCAGCTCAAAAGTATTCTTTTACATCGGAACACTCTGCACAACTTCGCTAATCTAATCGGTTCAGGTATTGAAGAAGGTGATGAAAAATACCTTCCTGAGCGCACTAAGTTTGTGGAAGACATTCTGCAAGACGAAGAGCATATTTTAGACAGTTTGGATACACCGATCTAAGAGTATGGAAACATTTTACGATAAGAGTTGGTAAATTTCTTAATTTCTTTGAAAGAACCGCCTAGAAACTGGCCATTAGACATCAAACAGTTTGCATCTAAGATGGGATATGATGTGCAGTCCACGAAAAAGATTGCTAGATTGGTTAAAAACTCTCAGAAGCAATCGTAACAAAGCCAATAGGTTGAGATGTTGGTGCGCAAACGGAACAACAAAGCCGACTATAAAAAGTCTTAAGCGTTAGAGTTGATCGAAAGAAGTTTCAAACTGGTCGATGAGGATAATGATATCGCTACTCTAAACCGCAAACGATTGCACGCGTAACAAGGTGTGAGTCTCGGTGAGATTTAAGAAGCAAACAAACGCTAATCATCACGTAGCTCTAAAAATCGGCGTTCTAGTTCAGTTAAGACTTAAAAGTCGAAAAAAACGGCACAGTCTACATAGAAAACGAGAGTGCGATCAAACGCGAAATCACGTCCACCGAAGAAGTGATTAAGAGAAAGAACTCAAGTTCTAAGGTTTCGAGAGAGCAACAAGGCTCTGATTCTTGTTTGAGATAGATTAATAAGTTTCTTTTGTTAAACTCTTATCCTACTTTGTATAGTTTTAAATGCCAAAATCGAAACGAGATGTCCCAGTCGCAAATGGCCCACCTCGCAAAAAGACAAGAGTCCCAAAGGTGCCTGATAAAACTGGGTTCAAACAACACGACCGGAAGCTTA
>Ga0078894_10002731_pt1 | contig 13349 bp, 14 predicted proteins | sample LauGreSu1BDMLBSD_2_FD_67506 | JGI IMG/M metagenome (GOLD analysis project Ga0078894, IMG submission 67506) | Freshwater lake microbial communities from Lake Michigan, USA - Su13.BD.MLB.SD (version 4) (version 4) | ecosystem: Environmental > Aquatic > Freshwater > Lake | place: Lake Michigan...
GATGACATGGGTTCAAGCCGACGAGGGAGGCGCTAACTCCTAGAGCTTGTAATAGCACCGCAGGGGCGGCGAGAAAACTGCACGAGGAGGCGAAGTTTAAGCTAACACGTCATTTTCAGATCTAAGCTGTCCGTTTCGGGAAACCTGTGTCAGTCATGACCGACACCACTTTGCCCAAGGCGCCGCACTAGCTCCGTCTCAAGGGATTGCGGCAGCCCACCAAAAGATCCGTTCGACATCACCACGATGACATCATTAGAACCCACGCGGGAGAGAAGGAACTCCTCAATCGCTTTCGGATCAGGGAGCGCGCGCGATGAGATACCTCCCTCCCCTATCTTGGCGCTCAACGTATCAACATCGAGCAACTCTTGATTGGCGTCGATCTCGCGAGAGACTACCTGACACAACACCACCTCATCGGCGTTCTTGAACGCTGAGACGTAGGGCTCTTGAAACACTTTTCGACGACTGGTGTTAGACCGGGGCTCGAATACGCCCCAGATCTTCCTTCCTGGAAACGCTTCCCGAATGCCTGAGAGCGTCTCGTGCACCGCGGTTGGATGGTGGGCGAAATCCTCGATCAGGGTCACTCCATGTTTATCATAGCGCACCTCTTGTCGCCGCTTCACAGCTTTAAAGGTAGCGACTGCCTCGGAAGCCTTCTCAAGTGGGTAACCGCTCATAATCGCGACCACGATCGTAACAAGCGCGTTCTTCGCGTTATAGACCCCGCTCATAGGAATTGAGAAGGCAAACTCACCGTGCGTCGCACTTCGAGCGGTGACACGTTGCGAGAGTCCGACCTGCTCTCTTCGCAGGATCGAGATATCGGCGTCGGGTGAGGTTCCAAACGTAACGATTCGGGCAGCAACCTTCCCCTTTAATTCCTCCACGAGGTTCTTCACGTGTGGATAGTCGGTACAACACAACACGGTGCCGTACCCCGGCATCTTTGCCACCATATCGCGAAACACGGCGATGATACTATCGATGTTCGGATAGATATCAGCGTGGTCGTACTCGATCGCGTTAATTACGCAGATATCGGGATGATAAAACGAGAACTTTGGAACCTTCGCGAAGAAGGCGCTATCATACTCATCCCCCTCAACCACGCTGTAGGCGCCATTCCCCCGAGTGAGACTCATCGGAAGGTCCTGCGCGATGCCTCCCACGAAGTAGCTTGGGTCTCCCCCTAGCTTTAAAAGCGTCGAGGCGATAAGCGCTGTGGTGGTGGACTTACCGTGCGTGCCGGTTACAACGATTGATTGCTTCCCCTCGATAATCGCCTCATGAAGCATTCGGGGAAAACATGAGTAGGGAAGGTTTCTCCCCTCAACAACCCCTACCTCAACGTTTTCGTAGCTTACGGCGTTACCGATCACCACAAGGTCAACGGACGAAGGAACGTTCGTCGCGTCGTATCCCTTAAACAGGGTGACCGATGAGTTTCGAAGGAAACTTCCCATCGGTTCGTAGAAATCTTTATCACTACCCGAGACGAGAAATCCCTGCTTGGTGAGCTCAACCGCGAGCTGCGCCATGGCGACACCGGCAACGCCGATGACGTGGATTCTTCCACCTTTAGGAACATTTGAGAGGGGGGTAACACTATCGATCGAGAAGTGACTCTTTGGCATACGACTTACACTACCATGTTACGCGCTTCGCGAGCTCAGAGATATCTTTAACGTGGGAGTAGGCGTTCCTGGCCTCATTGACCTGCCGCATAACCTGGTCCTTGAGGTGCGGATTGTACTGGATGACGCCGTATCCGATACCGGCGACGACACCGATCAGCAATAAACATACTAGGGTTATCTGTCGCAATGCCGCCGAGGCAGAAACAAAGAGCGCGTACGGGATGCTACCGATGACGGTGAAGATCAGGAGCGCAAGCAGCCAGAGGATCTTACCGCCTCGCCCCAGGAGGGATGTTCCGCACACCTCAACGAAGGCCCAGATGGGCTGTACGAGCACCACAAAGAGAAAGGTTGGAACGAGAACCAGTGCACATCCGGCGAGGATAATAAGCGCTGTGGTCACGGAAGGCCTCCTTATTACAACAACTTCACTAGTGTGATCCTAGCGCACATTACAAGACGAGCGGTAGTAGGAGACATAGCCCATCTCCATGGGCTTGCTCAGTTTCCGTAATCCCGCTCTTACGTTATGGTCACACCTATGAATACCCTCGTTGGCATCGTATCTGACACGCACGAAGACGTTCGAATGATCATCAAAGCCGTTAAGGTTTTTAAGGAACGTTCACCCTCTCTCGTCATTCACTGCGGTGATATCATCTCCCCTCCCATTCTTGAGCGATTCGCTGGACTGCCCCTCAAACTCGTCTTTGGAAACAATGACGGAGAGCGATCAGGTTTAAAGAAGAAATGTGGCGAGCTCGACTTCTCGCAGATCGAAGATACCCTCACCTTCGAGCACGCGGGAAAGACTTTTTTCGTAAACCACGGAACGAGCATGCGGGTAATCGATGAGGCGGTCGCCGCACAACGATACGACTACGTGCTGCACGGACACACGCACATCCCCCGAGATGAGGTTGTGGGAAGAACCCGAATCATAAACCCCGGGGCTCTCTTCTCGGCTGATAGGTACACTATCGCGTTTTTGCAACCAGAGACCGGCGCGGTAGAATTTGTGGAGATCCCTGAGTAGCACCTCAAGTGTATTCTCAAGCCCCTCTCCAGAGGCGATGCGGGGATGCGTGGCCGCCCGACTTTTACCTATAAACGACCGAGCATAACCCCCTAGAAAGAGGGGCGTGTTGTTCCGAAATTGAATACCCGATACATTTTCAGGGATACAGACGATTACAGGGCTTCCCATGCATAACCTCAGCAAGTCATTCGCGCTCTTCGCCTTCCTAGCGTTCTCATCAAGTTGTTGCTTCGCGTGTCCCTCTGTCGGGAGATTGCCAGATGTTAATTGCGATGGCACGGCGCGAGTTGTTGTTGTCGGAGATAGCGTGGTGTACGGAGTTGGCGACGTCCGAAATGGTGGCAAAGGTGGGTATGTCCTCCGGATCGCTCAAAAGTTTCCGACCGCGACCTTTGACAACCGAGGGACTCCTGGAGAGGAGGTGCGACGAGTTTTAGGCATCATACAGGATTCATTCAATGGCGTGGGCGATACCACCTTCGCCTCAAGCTTGACGAACGCTGATATCATCATCCTCGACATCGGCCGAAACGATTGGTGGAAGTTCCGTCCCGCGATCGTGACATGGAGAAATTTAAAGCGTCTTCGCGAGCTGATTCAAACTGAAGTTAATTCTGTATCCGGACACAAGCCTCTCGTCGTAACGGCACAACTTATGGGAGCGAACCGAACTGGACAGGGCGCATGGATACTAGAGCTTAATAAATACATAGCCGCCAACAGCAAATCACTCACCCCCGGCGATCTTCGGTTTAACTCGGTCAGCAAAAAACTTCTTATTGACCGCGTTCATCCAAGCTCTCTTGGCTACGACGCAATCGCTAAGATCCTGTATACCTACCTCACCGAAACCCTTCTGAAGCACATCTCTATCTTCCGACAGGATAGTGACCATGACGGTTTGTACGACGAGTATGAGACCGAACGATTCGGAACCTCCCCCTCCAATCCTGACACAGACGGCGACGGAATCCGTGATGGTAAGGACGGGACTCCGGCCTAGCGCTGTATAGCCGTAGCGATCATCCTAGTAAGAGCGTCGTAACCCACGGTATTTGGGTGGAGCCCTTCGGGAAGGTTGTAGTAAGGACACGTTGACAGATCAGGACAGTCTCGCAAAAAATCCTGCTCAAGATCGATAACGAGAATTCCATTCATCGCGCCGAGCCCTCGAATAGTCTCCGAGTAGAGCGCTGCGGTCGGAGCTAAGATCCCGCGCTCCACGGTTGGAGGCAAGAGGGTCGCGATGGCGACATTTTTATTGTCTGCTCGCGCCACATTGATCATCTTTTGATACCCGGCCTCAAGCTCCGTCGCCGAAATATCGTAACGAGCGTCGTTGATCCCCTCAAAGATAATAACAAGGTCCGCGGTGCCGCCAACAGCAACCTCAGGAAACCGAACAACTCCCGCGACTCGAGGCCCCGGAATACCAATGACCGTCTCACCTGGGACGCCCGCGTTGAGCACAGGAACCGCCAGCACCGAGGAGAGTCTAAGAGGATAGCCCCGTGGGTCCCCCACCTCATCTATCTGGCTGACGTATTGCCCCGGCTCCGTCCCATCACCTACGCCATAGGTGATGCTATCTCCGAAGGCGATGACCTCGATCTGGCCATCGTTGTTGCGGTCTGAGAGGGGCGACCCCTCGGCCAAAGCCCGTTCAGATCGGGAGACGATTGAGATAAAGATCAGACAAAAAATTAGGTTCCAGCGGATCATCCTAAACTCCGAACGCGACCGTATACACTACATCTTGAACTGAAGTTGGAGAGCCGTAAAGATCGGAGCAGCATAACGAAGGCCAGCGTCGCACACACCGTTATGGATTGAGCGGATTTGGATCGAATCCGTCAAGAACACCATCCCCATCGGTATCGGGCTTGAGGGGATCGGTCCCAAATCGACTCGCTTCAAAGATATCGTAGAGCCCGTCGTGGTCCCTATCTTTGCGCAATCTCTTAACATGTTCGGGATACGTCCGGGTAATATACTTGATAAAGTTTCCAGCCAGGCGATCGTAGCCCTTAGAGGTTGGATGGATACGATCAGGGCCGCAGAGCTTCCAAGGAACAGCGTCAAAGCGAAGATCGGCGGGAGTCGACGGTGAGTTTGAGGCGGCGATGTATCGATTCAACTCCGCGATCCAGGCGCCCTTCTTGAGAGTTCGGGTTATCATGAGTACCGCCGTTACCACAAGCGGCCTGTGTCCTGCGACCTCCCTCACATCATCCTCAATATCTGCGCGCAGCTTTTTAAGAGCGGCCGCTGTTTCACCGTAGGACTTAGACCACTCATCGTTTCTACCAACATCGATAACGATAAAGTCGGATTTTACCATCGCCTCAGCGAGAGCGCTTAAGCCTCTTTTTCCGAAGGCTCTCTTGATCTTGGCGATGAGCGCGATCGTCGTCACTCCGGGATAACCGAAATTGTGGATGGTGATTCCTGGCAACGATTCCTGGGCGCGAAGGACGTAGCCACCATACCCATCGTTGCGAGCATCTCCGGTCCCATAGACGAGACTATCTCCGAGAACGGAGATGACGAGCTCCCCGTCACAGTTGTAGTCAGGCAAGCCGGAGATAAGAGGACATGCGTGCGACATCGCTGGCGCGCATAGCGCACAACACAGAACAACAAGCGTGGTTAAAAGCGGTCTCATCGATGCATTCCCAGTTCCGGATCAGGCCCATCTTGTAACAAAGCTTTACGAGCTCAATCAACTTTCGGGGATATCGGCTAAAAACCACGAGTTCTTGAGGACAAGCTAAGCACCTAAAAACACTCACGATATTAGGATTCTAGGACACCTAAGGGAAAATCCCCTCACCTTCGAACAAAGACCGCTGTGATATCGAACCCGGGGCCGGGTTGCGACATAGAGCGATCGATCATCAGGTGCTGGGCACCATGCGTTTCAAAAGTAAATCCAGCAGCCCGAGCGATCTCTTTGATTCGTTGATAATTCTCGGAGCCTTGAATGTGCAGAAGCTCATCGCCCGGACCAGCGCTTCGAAACGGAAAGAGATGCACGCGATCGGCGGCTACTCTCAAAAGCTCCGGCAACTCATCCTGAAGAAATATCTCCGTCGCGCAATATTTGGGCACGCCGTGATGTGAGAATACTACCGCATAGGATCGGTCAGGAGCTCGTCGATAATCCGGTCCTAGTATTTGGGACGCGGCGCATTCGATTAGTGTGCCATTCACTCGGGCTATCGCCTCGTCTATGCACGATTCCCATACCTCAGGGGGAAATCGTTCAGACGTAAACCCTAATGGTAATTCAGTGCCCTCCGCATAGGCCGGGCCGAATGCTAAGAGTCGCGCGCGAATTGAATCTATAAATCTATCTCTGTTTCTGATCGGAGGAAGCTCTGTTGAGTGTATCTCCACATTACGCAGGGCGCCTTCAGCCGCCACCGTAGAGACGCTAGCTCCTACGTCTAAAGCTGGCAGGCCGAAGCGTTGACACGACGCCTTAATCGAATCAAAAGTCAGTCCGAGAGGAGGCAAGACCTCCAGCGCGCAGTGATTCCCACTGAAGGCCTTTGGATTAGCGAGTCGCTCATGACCACCTGGCTCGACAAGACGACGATGGGGGAGAGAAGGCGCTGAGTTCTCCGTATGTGATAGATGGCCGAGTTGAAGCAGCCGCTCGGCATACATGCCAGGTATCATATATTCCCCATTACAGCGATGAAGACTTCTCGCCTTACTATGTAGTGGTATGCGGTTCGCCCTTCCCTTTGTTTCCTATCGAAAGATCGAAATTCCATTGTTATTTTAGAGCGTTGCGCAAAAACGTGGCATAATTGGACGATTCATACGCCAGCTTTCAAAGAATTTAAGGCGTAGAAACAAAAAAAGCGGCGTATGAGTATCCCCACACACCGCCTTTCTAATCACCAACCGTACAATTAGTGATGTGCCGAACCGCTTGGCGCCGCTGGAGGAGCCGCCTGTTGCCCTTGAGCGCCGAACGGAAGGGGATGAGCGCGGAACGGATCATCAGTGAACACCCCGCCGATCATGATAGCGAGCAAGATGAATGGGATTAGAATATAAGTCCAGATGATCTTATTCTCGTACTTACCGTGCATAAAGATAGCGATAACGAGGCTCGCCTTCACGGAAGCGATAACAAGCGCGCCTACGATATTCCACTTTCCTAGGTCAACTTGCGCTGCAAGCACCGTGATAACGGTGAGCACAAGGAGGGCGATGAGAACCTTGAGGAAGGTGCTCTCAGGAACTACGTGACCGATCTCCTCGTGACCGTGTGAATGTGAGTGTGAGTGTGTCATGTGTAGAATCTCCTAGAGCTATCCAACCAAGTAGAGGAGCGGGAAGAGGTAGATCCAGATAAGATCCACCAAGTGCCAGTAAAGAGCGCCGAGCTCCACAGGTGTGTAATATTTCCCTGAGAAGCGGCCTTTCGTAGCTGGTCGAATTCCGTACCAGTAGAGGATCGCCATACCGATGATAACGTGAAGGGCGTGAAGTCCCGACATGCAGAAGTAGAGGCCGAGGAAGTTCTTGTAGTGGTAGAAATCAGAGTTCCACACGAACGGAAACATTCCGTGGTGTGCCTTCTCTGAGTACTCGTATCCCTTCACACAAAGGAAGATAAGTCCGCAGAAAAGGCTGATGGCGAAGTTCTTAACAACCCCCGCATTATCTCCCTTCTGAGCCTTGGTAACGGCGACCGCCGCGGTGAAGCTCGAGATGAGGAGCACGATGGTGTTGAATCCACCCGCCCAAAGGTTCAAGTGCTTGCTCGCGTCATGGAACTCAGCCAAGTGGTAGTACCGCATGATGGCGAAGCTGCAGAACATGACCGCGAAGAGCAAAATTTCGGTAGCGAGGAAGAGCCACATACCGAGCTTCGCGGCTCCGTATGCCGTAACCGGATCCATGTGGTGGATATGGGGTGGCTCCCCTGCGGGCACGTTGTGATCAACGATTGGATGGGCGACTGCACTCATAACATCCCTGTTAAATAGTAAACCTTTCTTAAGCTCTTAGTGACCACGTCCCGTGGGAGTTCCGTAACTGTACGGATCTTCGGTAACAACCGGAATCTCCGCGAAGTTCTCATGGATAGGAGGAGACTGCGTCTGCCACTCTAAGCTATGAGAGTTGTACGGATTACGAGGGGCCTTCACCTTACCGAAGAGCGCTGTCCAGAGAAGGTTCACGAGAGCGAACGTGTAACCGAATCCGTTGAGGTATGCGCCAATTGTCGAGATAGTGTGTAGGGTCTGATACTGCGCTGGATAGTCGTAGTAACGACGGGGCATACCATCCATACCAAGGATAAACTGTGGAATGAAGGTGAGGTTGAAGCCGATGAAGAGCGCGGCGAACGCGAACTTCGAAACGGTCTCGTTGTACATCTTGCCCGTCATCTTCGGGAACCAGAAGTGGAGCGCCGCGATAAGTCCGATAACCGCGCCACCCTGAATCGTGTAGTGGAAGTGCGCTACTACGAAATACGTATCGTGGTAGTACACGTCAACTCCAAGCATCGCGAGGTAGATACCGGTAGTTCCCGCTACCATGAAGAGAAATACGAACGCCATCGCGTAGAGCATCGGGGTCTTGAAGGAGATAGAGCCCTTGTACATCGTGCTCACCCAGTTGAACACCTTAATGGCGGTCGGGATAGCTACGAGGAAGGTCACAATTGAGAAGAACTTAGCGGAGAAATCGGAGATGCCCGCTACGAACATGTGGTGAGCCCACACGATGAATCCAACGGCGGCGATCGCCATCGAGGATACCACCACCATCTTGTAGCCGAAGAGTGGCTTACGTGAGAACACCGGGATGATCTCGCCAACCACGCCGAACGCTGGAAGCACCATGATGTATACTACTGGGTGAGAGTAGAACCAGAAGAGATGTTCCATAAGTACTGGGTCACCACCCTTCGATGGGTCGAAGATACCAGCACCGAACGCGCGCTCAGCGATGATAAGGAGGAGGGTCATTCCCACTACTGGGGTCGCAACCGTCTGAATAACGGCGGTCGCGTAGGATGCCCAGATGAATACTGGGAGTCGCATCCAGGTCATACCAGGAGCGCGAAGCTGGTGGATCGTAACGATGAAGTTAAGTCCGGTAAGGATCGATGAGAATCCAAGGACGAAAGCGGCAAGCACCATCAAACTCACGGATGTCCCGGTCGTCGTGCTGTAGGGCGCGTAGAAGGTCCATCCAGTATCAACTGGGTTGAACATCGCGATCGCGCCGATAAGCGCGCCGATAACGTACACGTAGTAGCTGAAGAGGTTCAGACGAGGGAACGCCACGTCCTTAGCTCCGATCATGAGCGGAATAAGGAAGTTTCCAAGGGTTGCGGGAATTCCTGGAACGACGAAGAGGAAGATCATGAACACACCGTGCATCGTGAAGAGCACGTTGTAGGTGTGAGGATCCGTGATAATCGTTGGTCCCGCGAATGCCAACTCCGTTCGTACCAAGAGAGCGGCCACGCCACCCGCAAGGAAGAAGAGGAGGATGGTGAAGAGATATAAGAAGCAGATGCGCTTATGGTCAGTGGATGTAAGCCATGACCAGATGCCCTTCTGCCAATTGAGGTAGTTTAACTCCTCGTTCACTGCTGCTGATACGTGCGCTGCCATAGTTACTACCCTTTATTTGAGCGTCTTAATGTACTCGATAATATCTGCCACGTCTTGATCCGAGAGCTTGCCCTCGTACATAGCCGGCATTACAGGACCGTATCCTTGGACGATCTTGGCCGCAGGCTTGTAGATCGACTCCTTGATGTACGCGTCGTCAACGGTGACTTCACTACCATCGCTGATCTTTTCCTTACGTCCGTAGAGACCCTTGAAGGATGGGCCGACCATCGCAGAGCCATCGATGCTGTGGCATGTGGCACAAAGGTTGCCCGAATCGTTAACAAGAGCTTTGCCTCGCTCCGCGGGTGTCATGCCAGCTGTGGACGCGGCGCTCTTCTTTGGAAGAGCTGGCGCAACCTCAACCTTCTGAGTTCCATCGAGTGTCTTCATGAACTCGATGAGGCCGGTGATGTCGTCATCCGAAAGCTGCCCTTGGTAGCTCGGCATGCCCATCGCTGGGTACCCTTGAACAACTTTGGCCTGAGGTTGAAGGATCGACTCACGAATGTAGTTCTCATCAACCTTGTAGGTCGAACCGTCCGCGAGCTTACCTTCCTTGCCGAAGATCTTAAGCCACGACGGACCTACTCGCTGTGAGCCATCCAAGCTGTGACACGTTACACACTGCTTGGAAACGTAAAGCTCTTTTCCGCGATCGGATGGCTTGAGCGAAGCTAGCTTGCGAGCTTGGCTGTCATCAGCGAGCCATCGCTCGAACTCAGCCTTTGGGAGAACCTTGAGGCGAGCCATCATCCTCGAATGCTCGTTGCCGCAGTACTCGGTGCAGAATACTTGGAAATCCCCGGTCTGGATCGGACGGAACCACTCGTAGGTGTACCGTCCTGGAATAACATCCGCCTTTGTCCGCATAACTGGAACGAAAAAGGAGTGAAGAACATCCTTGGCGGTCATGACAAGCTTCACTGGCTCATCAACTGGAACAACGAGCTCGCCCGTTGTCTTCTTTCCATTCTTGTAGGTGAAGTCCCAAGCCCATTTACGCCCGGTAACGTTGATCTCCATGGCGTTTGCGGGAGGAGTGCGCAGGTCAACGAAAGAATCGTAGCCGAGCCACGCAACCCAGATACACACGAGGGTCGGGAATACAGTCCAGATGACCTCAAGGGTGTTATTTCCCTCAATGCGAGGCGTCTCGTGATCCTTACCATCACGCTGACGATAGATGACGGCGAAGTATATCATTACGCCTACGATCGCTACCGTGCAGATGACGGAGATGATCGTAACTACATCATGGGCGTAATCTACCTTGTGTGCAAAGTCAGAGCCTTGCTGTCCTAACAGTCCCAACATACCAGTCTCTATCGTTACTCCTAAAAAATCCTTCCGGTCTCACTAACTTGCTGCAGAACCTCGGCGATTCCTGACAAAGAAATAATACACAAGACCGAGACCGATGAGCGTAAGCGCGCCTCCAACTCGAAGCAATCCTATAACCGCCCACGTGTATCTACCTTTGACGGCATCAAATCGGAAGCAGTAGAGCAAAAAATGATCTATAGCGGTACCGATACCACCTTTAGAGGCCTCGACTAGCGAGAGGCGCACGTCCCACGACGGGAATATTATCCCGGTGAAATATTGCGAGATGAGACCGCTTGAGGTCAATATCATAACCGCCGCCGAGTGAGCAAAATCTACCCCATCTTTCACGAACTTAAACCCTAGTTCGTTCATGAGCGCCGAGACGTTTTCCGGCGTTCCCACTACATAGTGTATCGCCCCGCTCCCCTTAAGAGCATTACCCTCCAGTCGTGCGTTAAATTTATCCATCACCGCTTTGGCGTCTGCCGGAGTCTCGGTTGGGTCAAACCCCACCACCAGAACCGAGTAATCGTTGGATAGCTTCAACGGAAGCTCATTAAGGAGGTCATAAACCCCGTTCAGGAGGAGCCCACACAACCGGGGACATTTGTAGTAAACGGGAGCGATAACGATAGGCTTGCCCGGAAGTGCGAAATCCTTAAGTGGTTTTGTGACGCCGTTAACATCCGTGAAGGGCCGATTGAGATCAACTTGAGCGCCTAATTGTGTAAATATACCAGCATCTTGAGCAGCCATGGCCCCTGGGTCTTCAATCGCCTGTGCCCTAATCGGAGCAAGGATCACCGCACAGCAGCACAACACCACAACGAAAAGGGTGCGTCCGGCGTATGCTGTGAGGGCGGGGCCATAGGTTGCCATGCTTAGTAAATCATCGGCCAAATACAAAATCTTTTCAACAAACTGGCTCGCCCTATCGGCTCTTTATACCAAACATAACTCTCACCAAACTATCATTACCCACAGGCCAACAAATGCTTGACATACATAACTACCATTAGTAGTCTCCCAACTATAGTTGAGTAGTTTTATCAACTATAGATCTCCACGAAACGATCGCCCCTCCGGCGCAACAAGCTCAGAGGGCCCTTAGTGAAGAGGTAAGGTAATGGATATTTGGAAGAAGTTCGAAGAGAACAATATTACCCACAGTGCCGCTCATCACCTTCTCGCAATCCTTGAGCTACGAGAGAAGCGCGGGTATGCCCGCGTAACGGATGTAGCTCGCGAGCTCAACATCACCACGGGAAGCGCCTCCATCAACTTAAAGTCTCTCAAGGCCAAGAACCTTATTCTTGAGGACGAGAACAAATTTCTCGCGCTTTCCGAGGAAGGCGAAGCCGTCGCTCGGGCCGTACTGATGAGAAAGAACATCCTGTACGATTTTTTGGCGAACATACTCAACGTACGACCAGAGCAAGCTGAGATAGACTCATGCAAAACGGAGCATCTTATCAGCGCCGAGACGGCGAAGAAGCTCCAGGAATTCATCGAGGGATATCGCAAGGAGTAGTCGGTTGCTGTTTTGAAACCTAAAGGATAAGACCACACACCATGAAAGCAACTCTCAAAGAAGCGCTCAAAAGCGCGATGAAAGCTCAAGATAAACTTCGACTTGAAACTATCCGCTCGGTACTCACTGAGATGCAGTACGAAGAGATGCAGAAATCCGTGGATGAGCTTGGACCAACAGAGATCCTTCAAATCGTGCAACGCGAGGTGAAGAAGCGCCTAGAGGCGATTCAATTTGAGGAGCAAGCAGGCCGAGCAGCGCAGAAAGCGAAGCTTCAAGCTGAGATAGCTATCCTTGAAGAGTTCCTGCCGAAACAACTCTCGGCTGATGATCTTGAGAAGATCATCGTAACCTTGAAAGAAAGCACCCCAGGACTCGCTCTTAACGTTGTCATGAAACACCTCAAGGACAACTACGCTGGCCAATACGATGGCAAGAGCGCGAGCGAGATCGCGAAACGCGTTGTAGGATAATCCCTTTGGATACGCCGACCTTTTGCTGGGAAAGTGCGCTTCCTCACTCTCCGGCGGAGGTCTTCGCGTGGCACACACGAGAGGGCGCCTTTGAGCGATTCAATCCTCCGTGGCGCCCGGTTCGCGTCATTCAAGCGCCGAGCTCCCTGCGCGACGGTTCCCGAGTTCATATCGAAGTCCCTCTCGTGGGCCCGTTCGGGATCTCCTGGAAGCTCATCCACAAGGAATATCGTGAGAGCGAGCAGTTCTGCGACGAGCAAACACAAGGACCATTTCGTTCGTGGAAGCACTATCATCGGTTCATTACGGAGCCTGCCCAGTCGTGCCGCTTGCGCGACGAGATACACTTTACGCTCCCATATGGTATGAGCCTTGGGTTACCGTTTGTAAGGCGTGAACTGACGCGCCTCTTTCGATACCGACACATGATCCTAAAGAACGATTTGGGGCTTCACGCTCGCTTCAAAGACGTGCCCCGTAAAACGATTCTCATAAGTGGCTCCTCCGGATTTATCGGTTCAGCCCTCTGCGCCTTTCTCTCAACTGCTGGGCACAACGTGATACGACTCGTTCGGCGGCCCTCTAGAAACTCAACAGAACGCACCTGGAATCCCGAAAGCGCGACACTTGATCCGTCTGTGTTTGATGGAGTTGATGTTCTCATCCACCTCGGTGGTG
>Ga0078894_10002732_pt1 | contig 13343 bp, 10 predicted proteins | sample LauGreSu1BDMLBSD_2_FD_67506 | JGI IMG/M metagenome (GOLD analysis project Ga0078894, IMG submission 67506) | Freshwater lake microbial communities from Lake Michigan, USA - Su13.BD.MLB.SD (version 4) (version 4) | ecosystem: Environmental > Aquatic > Freshwater > Lake | place: Lake Michigan...
AATTTAGGAATGATTAGTTGGCGCTTAAAAAATTGATCTTGGGAAAAGGCTATACCAACCCCCACCCCATTCGCTAACATATCACTCCCTGAAAACCCCCAACCCGAACTAAAGCCATCCATAATTTCTAACGCGCTTAAATATGAAAGCGCATATACAGCGCCTACCCAAGGTTGACGCTTCCCTGCAGCCCAATTATGCAAACGATTGAGTTCATTGGTAATCATATATCCAGTGAATGCATGTCCGAGTTTATCCATTTGCATCCATTGCTCGGAATCATTAAAAAAATGAAACTTTTCTGTTGTGTAAGGAGCGTACCATACCTGATTCAAGGCTAACAGTGAACCGGCAGCCGAGGAACTTAAGACCGCATGCGTAATCCCCTTTCGTACTTTTAAACTATCTGCACCCTGCGCATTCATACAAAAAGCCAAAAATAAGGATACGGTTATGTAAATTCTACGCATTAAACGAAAGTAGGAATTAACAAAATAAAGCAATGCATATCGGAAGCAAATTTTACTTTTGTAAAAAAACTCCCATGGATCATAGTAGAAAGGATTGGAACGAAATTAAAAGCAACGACAGCTGGTCGATATTCAAAATAATGTCAGAATTTGTAGAGGCCTATGACCGGATGGCGAAAATTGGACCTTGCGTTTCTATCTTTGGATCAGCGCGAACCAAACCAGACAATCCATACTATCAACTTTCAGAACAGCTTGCTGAACGTCTTGCATCCAAGGGTTTTGGAATTATCTCCGGTGGGGGTCCCGGAATTATGGAGGCTGCAAATAAAGGCGCACAACAGGGCAATGGACCTTCAGTTGGTCTTAACATTGATTTACCTTTTGAACAGAATCACAATCCATACATTGACCAAGAACACAACTTAGAATTTAATTATTTCTTTGTGCGCAAAGTAGTTTTTGTTAAATACTCCCAAGCCTTTGTAATTATGCCGGGAGGCTTTGGCACCTTGGATGAGTTTTTTGAAGCGATGACCCTCATTCAAACAAAGAAAATCAGGCGACGACCAATTGTATTATTCGGTTCTGAATATTGGAATGGAATGTTACAATGGGTTGAAAGTACCATGTTAATGAAAGAACAAAATATATCTGCAGGCGATTTAGAATTATTTAAAGTAGTTGACGATGTAGACTCCGCGGTATCTTATATTGAACGCTTCTTTGAGGATCATCCGTTAAGTCCTAATTTTTAATCAGTATATTTGTTTAGATGAATTCGCTTTTTGCTCAGATAAAGGCTTTTGTATTGTCCAAGTACTTTTTAAAGCAACTTGGTTTAGTTATCTTATTCTACCTTTCGGTGGTCTTTATTATGATGGTATTTTTGCGATTTTCTACCAACCATGGCGAGCGCATTGAAGTACCTAACTTGGTCGGTAAAAACGCAGAGGAGGCAAAGGTGATTTTAGAGGATTTAGGCTTAGAATATCAAATCTTAGACTCTATTTACGACCCATCAAAACCAGCTGGAACTATTGTTTCGCAAAATCCAAAATCAACGGCTTTTTCCTTGCTCTTTGTGAAATCAGGTCGTACCATTGCACTACGTGTGACCAAGAAAACCGACATGGTAGAAATGCCAAGCCTTATCCACAGGCAACTAAAATTTGCTGAAAACACGCTACAAAGCAGGGGCCTAAAATGGATTATTCGATACAAGCCTACCAACGATGCGAATGGCTCCGTACTAGAACAACTTTACAAAGGAAATCGAATCAAAGAAGGTGCTCGTATTCCGGTTGGAGCAACCATTATTTTAATTGTTGGAGAAAACGATGAAGGTGAACCCATCAGCATTCCTGACTTCTTTGGCTTAACCTATGGCGATGCGAAATACATTATTGATACCCTTGGGGTTTCAGTAAATTATATTTGTAATGATTGCATTACCAGAGAGGACACCCTAGCATCGCGGGTAATTATTCAGAGTCCTGAATACATTGAAGGAGAAACCGTACCGAAATCTACCCCATTTACCATTCACCTTCGCAAAGATTTCAACGGTTACATTGAAAACGAAGAACAATAATGCGCAGTAACTTTTTAATCTTTGGACTTTTGTGCCTTGTCCATAGTTTTGGTCAAGAACTGGAATATCACACCGGAAAGAACATTGGTTTTGAACCAATTTATGGAATAATAAAACCGAATTCCACAGAAAAATCAATAGGCATCGACAGCACCTTTATTTTTGCTTCGGATACCTTGTCCCTTCCCCTATTCGATGATTTTTCCACAAGCAAGTTTCAGGTATTTCAAGGGGTTTATAACGCCCCCGGCAATACACAACAAACGTACTATCGCTTGGTGAATCCGTCAACAAACCTTCCGTTGGCCAATGGATTAAGCTATACAAACCAGGCAACCTTTCGAAGAACCTATGATATTGCAACAGAAACCACAACCGATGTGACCTTCCCGGCATTGAATGTTACTGAAAATAATTTAACGACCTATCCCCCTGTAGGCACTCCAATTTCTCTATATCCTCCATATTATATTTATGATACGGTTGGGGTGCAAGACCAAAGCGACACGATTTGGATAAGCAATCCCGCATATACCCAAGATTCCGCTACGGTGTTTTTTCAAACCCTTGAGGATTCCACAAAGATTTGGATAGATCGAATGGCCTATCACAACATGCGTTATGGGTTTAATCCTCGTTCCCTGGGTGTTGCAACCTTTGATGGATTAGATGAGGATGGATATCCCTATCAGTTTGGAAGTGCGGTAACTAATTACGGAGACCGTTTAACCTCTAAATGCATCGATCTCTCAAACTATAATGCAGGAGACTCCTTGTATTTTAGTTTTTTATATCAACCTGCAGGTCTGGGGGATGTACCCGAAGCCGGTGATTCCTTAATTCTTGAGTTTTATGCAGAAGACCTTGACCAATGGAAGCACATCTGGAGCGTATCCGGAACAAGTGTACATCCATTTAAACCGGTTCATATTCCCGTAGTTGAAGATGAGTTTTTTCGGGACGGATTCAAGATTCGATTTAAAAACTATGGTGCATTAAGCGGTTCATTAGATCATTTCCATATTGATTATGTGCATTTGCGTGCATTATCAGATTACACAGATACCTTGTTTAAAGATTTTGCCTTGTGTTATCCGCTTAATACCTTATTGCAAGACTACACAAGCGTTCCCTGGGACCATTACAAAAATACCTCAGCCAGTATGATGACTAATGGCTTAGAAGTAAAAGTATTTAACGGAAGTAATTCCGCAGAGAACTATCAAAATGGTCAAGTTGTCGTCGAACACAACGGTTCACAAGTTGGGAATTTTACATTACCCGGATTTTTGTTAGCCGAAGGGAATATAAATTATAATCCCAATACCCTTTTCACATCTTACCATGATTTATCTGCAGGGTATGAATACGATAGAACCTTACCCGGAAATCAACAGGTATTCACGGTGAATGCGTCTGTTTCTGCGCAATTTCCCAACTTAATCAGTAACGACACCTGCGAATTTCTTCAAGGGTTTTATAATTATTACAGTTACGATGACGGGTCAGCAGAGGCCGCGTTTGGTCCAACTGGAGTTCAATCCATGCTGGCTGTTCACTTCAATGTGTATGAGCCCGATTCTTTACTTGGTGTTTACCTCCATTTTGTGCCGTCTGTAACGGATGTTTCAACCAAGTTGTTCTACCTGACTGTTTGGGAAGATTTGAATGGTGAACCTGGAGCCGTGTTGTTTGAAGACGATGCATTTTCACCAAGACAACCCACCTATGCCAATGGATTAAATAACTTCAATGCCTATTACTTTCCGAATGGTCAGAAAATCCCTGTTGGTAGCTCCTTTTTTATTGGATGGAGACAAGTGGATGCTGTTCGATATAATCTTGGTTTAGACCGAAACATTGATCACTCGCAAGAAATTTTCTACAGTGTTGATTTTGGTGCCACGTGGGAAAACCCTCCGTTCCCAGGTTCTGCCATGCTACGTCCAATCGTTTCCACAGCACTTGATGGAGAACTTGGTGTTGAGCAGATACAAACGCTTAAATATGCCGTATATCCGAATCCAACCCAATCAGTGATTCATATTGTTAGTCCATACAGCGATGAAAAGGGGTTTGAATTATACGATATACAAGGTCGTTTCATCAATAAAAATCAAGACAACATGATGGATTTAAGCGGCCTAAACTCTGGGTATTACATCATCCGATCTATACAACATCCTGATCAAGTAATGAAAATCCTACGGTGTGAATGAGGATATTGAATTGCAGGATTCCGAGCAGGATGAGGAGGAATTATATGAACACCATCGCTTTCAGGTAGACCCCGGACAAAGCATTGTTAGAATTGATAAGTTCCTGATCGACCGGATGCCAAAAACATCTCGGAATCGTATTCAGGTTGCCGCTAGAAACGGGAATGTACTCGTAAATAAAAAGGCGGTAAAACCGAATTATCGAATAAAACCATTGGATGATATTTCCATTGTAATGCCCTACCCTGTTCGTGAAATCGAGTTGATTCCTCAGAACATTCCCTTAGATATTGTATACGAAGATAACGAGCTGTTGGTAGTTAATAAACCGGTTGGATTAGTAGTTCATCCGGGATATGGTAATTACTCTGGGACCTTAGTGAATGCGTTGGTTTATCATTTTAATCACTTGCCATCCCTTCCAAATAATTATTATGGTCGTCCAGGATTAGTGCACCGCATCGATAAAAATACTGCGGGTTTACTAGTCGTTGCTAAAACAGAACATGCCTTAACGCACCTAGCTAAACAATTTTACGAAAAGACAACTAAGCGTATTTATTGGGCATTGGTATGGGGAGATGTGTCGGAGCCGGGCACTGTAAATAAACATGTAGGCCGTTCCCCAAAAAACAGAAAAGTAATGACCACTTTTGAAGGGGAAGATCAAGGAAAACATGCAGTAACGCATTACAAACCGCTAACTCGTTTTGGATGGGTAACCTTAGTTGAATGTCAACTTGAAACGGGAAGAACCCATCAAATCCGGGTGCATATGCAATCCATTGGGCATCCCTTGTTTAATGATTTCGAATACGGTGGAGATAAAATACGTACCGGAACGAATACGGGAGCTTTTAAATCCTTCGTAGAAAAGGGCTTTGAAATGTTACCTGGACAAGCATTACAGGCTAAAACCTTAGGGTTCATTCACCCGGAAACCGGAGAAATCTTACATTTTGAAAAAGAGGTAAACCATGGACTGGAACAGTTGCTACTTCATTGGAAAGAATGTCCCTTTGGATATTAATATTATTTTCCTAATTTTGTTAGCAAACTGCAAGTTACAAACCAAAGACTAACTATGAAAAACGCACTTATTCTTACGCTTTCAATGTTTATGTTGGCCACTGTATTTGGTCAAACTAATCAACCAAAATACATTACTGAAGCGTTAAAGGCATATGACTCCGGTAAATATTTTGAAGCTATGCCCAAGTTAGAGGCAGCGTACAACAAAATGACAAACAAAGGTAAGTCAATCTCAGAAAAAGGTGGAATGGCTTACAAGTTAGCAGATTGCTACCGTCGCATGGAACAATTCGATAAAGCAGCTCAGTGGTATGGGTCGAGTATTGAGTTAAAATACTATGAAATCGATCCGAAAGTGTACTATTTTCATGGGGAAATGCTTCGAATGAATGGTGATTTGAAAAAAGCAAGCGAAAGCTACACCAGCTATAAAAATAAGCGAGGCAAGGATACATCAATCGACATTGATTTACTTATCGAATCATGTAAAGAATCTGCCCTTGTTCATGATGAAGAGTCCAAATATGTGGTAAAAGCAGAGGACAAATTAAATCGCAAAGAATTTGACATGGCTCCGTTCCTTTCGGATAAGAAAGAGTCTCAAGTGTTTTTCGGAACACAACGTGAAGAGGTAGTAAATCCGGCTCGTGATCCAATTACAGGTGAGAAATTCATGGATATTTGGATGGCCGAATTCAATGAAAAAGGAGATTTCGTTAGTGCTAAAAGCATTGATAATACAAACCAAATAAACACAAAAGACAACGAAGGAACAGCTATCATGGATAGAAAAGGCAAAACGTTATATTTTACACGTTGTCCTTCCATGCCAAAGCAAAATCTCGGTTGTGAAATTTGGATGGCAGATAAAAACGGTGAAGAGTGGGAGAACGTTCGTGAAATCAACCTCGAGGCTGCGTTAAATGCACAGATATCCAAATCAAAAGATTCCACATTCAGTAAATCATCAGAAATCTCAATTGGTCACCCATGCTTAACTGCGGATGGTCAAATGCTCATTTTTGCTTCGAACATGCCGGGTGGATTAGGCGGAAAAGACCTTTGGTATATCACTTACGATAAGAAAGCCAAGGGTTGGGATACAACTAAGGTATACAACATGGGCGCTGGAATTAATACTGCAGGTAATGAATTATTTCCTTCGTTATCGCCAAACGATAGCTTATTATTTTTCGCAAGTGACGGGCACCCTGGCGTTGGTGGTTTAGACATCTTTAAAGCTGCGATTAAAACCGCAACAACGGAACCGTTAAAAAAATGGGGTGCTGCTCAAAACATGTTGAAGCCTATAAACTCATCTGCTAATGATTACGCGCTAACCATTAGAAAAGATCTGAAAAGCGGTTATTTCACTTCTGAACGTTCAACGGCTAAAAACAGAACATATACGCCTGATATTTATTCTTTTACGACCCCACCAGTAACGTATGATTTAACGGTGATTGTTTATGAATTAGGAAACAAATCCAAGAAATTAATTGATGCTCGAGTAACCGTGAATGAAGTATCGGGTCAGAACTGGGATGGTCTTACCAATAAGTATGGAAAGACCGTCAAGTGGGCAGACCGAAAAGGAGACAAGGCAAATCCGAGATATATTAACGGAGGATTTGATTATCAAATTAAAGCATCCAAAGAACGATATTTCCCAATGTCCCGAGCTACGGTAATTTCTACTAAAGGTGAAGGCGGACAAGGCGTGTTAGAAAATTCTCAAAGTTTTGTGGTTGAGATCCCTTTAATTCCAATTGAACTTAGAACGCCTGAGATTCGTTACCACTTAGATAAATGGACTTTTGTTAACGACAACACTATTAAATCAAACGACTCTTTACAATTCCTTGTAGATTTATTGAAAGATAATCCAGACATCGTAATTGAATTGTATTCACACACAGATAGTCGTGACACCGAAATCCACAATCAAGCGCTTTCTGAAAACCGTGCTAAAGCGGTGTTTAATTACTTAGTTGGAATTGACCCAAAGAATGCATGTAGAATCAAACCTTTCGGTAAAGGTGAAAGCGAACCAGCAAAATACACAGATGACAAGGGCGTAGAACAAACCTTGACCGATGATTACATTAACCAATTTAAAGCGGACAAGGTTAAATTTGAAGCCTTACATCAGTTGAATCGTAGAACTACGGTTAAAATTGTAATGGAACCAGGAACGCAAAATCCTGTGATTTTCGATTACAACGCACCTTGTACTCCGGATGCAAATTATTTCAAATACACAGATCCATTACCGAGGTAATTACTTGGATTGAGACTTAAAAGCCGGCAAATGCCGGCTTTTTTTGTATCTTTAAGTGTGCGAGAAGATGGATTGCAATGGGCATGGAGTAAGGGCTTAATATCAGGAGTCGATGCAAACTCTAAGCATCCAATTCTAATTATCCATACCGGTACCTGGAATCGCTTTGCGCCAGGACCCGATTTTCAGAATGCATGCATACGCATTGGAGAGATAACGTGGTATGGAGATGTCGAAATTCATGTTAAATCCTCTGATTGGGTAAGGCATAAACATCAAACAGATCCAAAATACCGTAACGTTATTCTGCATGTGGTCGCGGAAAATGATCAACCTCTTGCATTTAATGAGGAACTTATTCCAACCCTTGTTGTGGAAACACGGGTGATTTCAAATCTTACCTATTGGAATAAAAAAGATGAATACCTTCTGCCTTGTAGGTTTGGTCAACATACCTTCTCAACAGATTTCATGTATAGCTATTGGCGAATGCGGATGATTCGCAAACACCATGAATATTCCAATGAAAAAGAAATAGCCGCTTATATCCTGAAGCAAAATTCCTGCTTGTATGTACACAAGAGAAATGCACGTCAAAGGCAGGTAATCACCCTTGAAGCTGCGTTAACACGACTCAGAAATACCACGACCTTAGAAAAACAGAACCCTTTGTTATCAGAACTTAAAACCCTAAAAGATGATTTTACGGCGAATCTTACAGCATTTGAAGCACAAACCATCCTCATCAATGGGGTTATTCCATACCTTTGGAATCCACAAAATGAGGCTAAACTATACGCCTTTGCCAAAACAATTCCACCCGAAAAAAACAGAATAATTAGTCAGTTCAAACACATCCTACCAACAACTAAAAATGCATACGAAACACAAGCGCTTCTCGAAATAAATCGCCAACTTTGTAGTACGAATAAATGTTTAAGGTGTGAAGTTGGAAGGAAGATATTAAGCTCATGAAACGTCAATTACAAAAATTAATCTTTTTTTTTGAATTACATTCCTACGGAGTATGTTTGTGGTGGGCACGAAAACTAGGTATTAATCCATACAAGGTCCGCTTAGGATTTATTTATTTCTCTTTTATTGGTCTGGGTTCACCGATCTTGTTATATCTTATTATGGCATGGATTTTAGAACACCAACACTATTTCAAATTGCAAGCTAAACCTAAAAAAACCATTTGGGAGCTATGAAACTACTGATCACTGGTTCCAATGGCTTGCTCGGTCAGAAATTAGTAGCCGACTGCATCGCTCAACGCATCGATTTTCTTGCCGTTTCATCCGGTGAAAACCGAAACCCTGAGTGTCCAAACACCCACTACACGTCAATTGATATTACTGATTACAGCGAAGTAACCCGTTTTTTGGACCTAAGTTCATGCTCGCACATTATGCATACCGCAGCCATGACCAATGTCGATGCCTGTGAGTTGAATCCAGATGAATGCTACCAGGTAAATCACCTTGCTAGCCAACATTTATTTGAAATTGCAAAAGAAAAAAAACTTCATTTTACCCTGCTATCTACGGACTTTATTTTCGATGGTAAAATTGGGAATTACGCTGAAACAGACCTTCCAAATCCACTCAGTGTTTATGGGAATTCAAAATGGTTGGCTGAACAAGTGCTAATAAACTCAGATTATACCCATTGGGCGATCGCAAGAACGATAATTGTGTACGGTGTCGGCTACAGCCTAAACAAATCCAATATTTTTTCGTGGTTAATTAACGAATTAACTCAGGGAAAAGAGGTTTCCTTGATTACCGATCACTTCAGGGCACCTACATGGGCAGAGGATTTAGCTGCCGGTTGCATGGCAATAGCTAAAAATGACCATACAGGTATTTATCATCTATGTGGTCCGGAAACCCTTTCCGTCTTTGATATTGGTATTCGTGTTGCGAGGTTTTTGGGCGTCTCTGAAACATTAGTCAAAGCCATCGACTCTAACACACTAAATCAACCCGCACCGAGGCCACCTCACACGGGATTCAACCTAAACAAAGCCAAAACAGAACTTGGCTATGAACCACATACCATAGAACAAACCCTTGAGTTCTTGCAGAATAAATTGATAATCGGTTAATATTCGGGTTAAAATAATATATTTGTTAACCTAAAAAACGATACGATGTCTATTTGGAGAAAAAAGGATTTAGCCGCAATGCTTGCTGATGCGGAAGGAGGAGAAAAATCATTAAAGCGGTCACTTGGTGCATTCCAATTGGTTGCGCTTGGTGTTGGTGCGATTATTGGCGCTGGATTATTTGTAAGAACGGCTGCTGCTGCCGCAGAAGCTTCTGGAAACGGTGTTACTTTATCCTTTGTTGTCGCAGCAATTGGATGTGCATTTGCCGGGTTATGTTATGCGGAATTTGCTGCTATGATACCGATTTCAGGTAGTGCCTACGCCTATTCATTTGTTACCATGGGTGAATTAGTCGCATGGATAATTGGCTGGGCCTTAGTTATGGAGTATGCCCTCGGAGCAGCTACCGTATCCATCGCATGGAGCGAATACCTCAACAACCTCTTTGGCGGTGCCATACCTTATGAATGGTGCCATTCTCCCTTTGAAAGCATTAAATACCTTACAGGTGATGCCATGCACAAAGCAACTGTGATGTTTCCCGAATTCACTAAATCAATTCATCATGGAAAATTGGTATTATCCACAGCGCAATTAAACAAGATGCCTGATCTGGCAAACGCGGTACAAAGTGCTTCTGGGATTATTAATGCACCCGCATTGATTATTCTCTTTATGTTGACGGCACTTTTAATTCGTGGAACCAAAGAATCTGCGTTTGTTAACGCGATTATTGTATTTCTCAAAGTGGCTATCGTATTGGTATTTATCGTTATTGGATGGCAATTTATCAACCCTGAGCATTATTCTCCGTACTTAATCCCTGAAGGAATTAAAGGACATGAAGGATTTTTTGATTGGGGATGGGGTGGCGTTCTTGGCGGTGCTGGAATTGTTTTCTTTGCCTTTATTGGATTTGATGCCGTATCTACAGCAGCCCAAGAGGCTAAGAATCCAAAACGCGATATGCCTATAGGAATCCTAGGGTCATTGGTTGTATGTACCTTGTTGTATATTCTCTTTGGGCATGTATTAACCGGTGTTGCTCCTTGGTCTGATTTCGGTGATCCAGCACTAGGAAAAGAAGCATCCGTTACGTATACGATTAGCACCTATATGAAAGGCTATGAGTGGTTGGCAACCGGTGTTAATGTGGCGATATTAGCTGGATTTTCAAGCGTAATATTAGTGATGCTGATGGGGCAAAGCCGTGTGTTTTACTCCATGAGTAACGACGGATTATTGCCGAAAGCTTTTGGCGAATTGCATCCAAAGTTCCAAACACCATTTAAAGCCAATTGGATCTTGTTTGTATTTGTTGGATTATTCGCAGCGTTCGTACCCGGAAGTGTGGCCGGAGACCTTACATCGTTCGGCACCCTGTTTGCGTTTATTTTAGTGAGCGCAGGAGTTTGGATTATGCGTGTAAAAAACCCAGAATTTGTTCGTCCATTTAAAACACCCTTGGTTCCTTTGGTTCCAATTTTGGGAATCCTTGTCTGCACGGCAATGATTGTTTCTTTGGATATTCAAACCCTTAAAGTTGCCGGCGCATGGATGGCTCTGGGGTTAATCATCTATTTTGCATACAGCAGAAAGAACTCTCATTTGCATAAATAGGAACCCTTTAATTTACCGCCATCTATGGGCAATGTCCCGCAGAAATCTTTAGGACTCCTTGATGCTACCCTGCTTGTTGCCGGGTCTATGATCGGGTCAGGGATATTCATCGTATCCTCGATTATGATGAATGACATCGGTTCACCCGCATGGATGCTTGTCTTGTGGGTTTTAACCGGTATCATTACAATTTTGGCAGCCCTAAGTTATGGTGAATTGGCGGGGATGATGCCAAATGCAGGTGGACAATACGTCTACATTCAGCGGGCCTTTGGAAGGTTGCTATCGTTTCTATATGGATGGACTGTATTTACGGTTATTCAAACCGGTGTAATTGCCGCGGTGGCCGTTGCCTTTGCAAAATATACCGCCGTATTTTTCCCTTCTTTAAACGATGTGATATTGGATATCTCATTCCTTAAACTTACCTATGGGCATGTAGTAGCCATTGGGTCTGTGGTGGTCCTGACCTATTCAAACGCTCAAGGATTAAAAAATGGTAAAATCATTCAATTTGTTTTTACATCCGCGAAGTTGTTTGCCCTATTTGCCCTCATCATTTTAGGGATTTACTTGGGTTGCAAAACAAATGTGTTTGCCTTAAATATGACGGATGCGTGGAAGGCGTTTAAGACAAGTAATGAGGCTGGCGTAATAAGCACAACACCACTAATGGGTTGGTCATTGGTGGGAGCACTCGGAGCAACAATCATAAATTCGCTGTTCTCCGCTGATGCTTGGAACAATGTAACGTTTATTGCAGGGGAAATAAGAGATCCTAAAAAAAATATACCCCGAAGTTTGTTCTTAGGCACACTGATAGTAACCGTAATTTATGTGTTAGCGAATATAGCCTACCTCATGTTATTGCCCAATCAAGATATTATGAATGCCCCAAGCAACCGGGTTGGTGCAGCGGCGGCTCATGTGATTTTTGGTGAACCTGGTGTATTAATAATGGCCGGCTTAATTATGATTTCAACCTTCGGGTGCAACAACGGACTAATTCTTGCGGGTTCCCGTTTATATCATGCCATGGCCAAAGATGGTTTGTTTTTCAAAAAAGCAAATGAACTGAATACACATGGGATTCCAAGCGCCGCCTTATGGATTCAATGCCTTTGGGCATCTGTCTTGTGTTTATCAGGGAAATACGAAGACCTACTCACCTACAGTACCTTTGCCAGTTTATTGTTTTACATTTTGACGATCGCTGGTATTTTTCGTTTACGTAAAACAGAACCTAATACACCTCGTCCATACCGAGCAGTTGGTTACCCACTTCTCCCCTTACTCTATATTGGAATTACTAGCAGTATTTGTTTAATTCTTTTAATTTATAGTCCTGTAAATACCTTAATGGGACTCTTCATTGTGGGAATAGGTGTTCCTATTTACTTTCTTACTGCCAAAAAACAATAGGACGCTTAAAAACTACGTTTGGGTAGGCTATGAGTCAACAACCTAAACTAACGCAGCGAACAAAATCAGGTCTAATCGCGTGGAGTATCCTAGCCCTTGGGATTGTACTTACCCCCCGAATTATTAGAACTTGCTTTCCAGGAGAACCTATTAAAATCGAGATAAAAACACTGAATAAGATCAAGCGATTCATAAAGGCAGAACGAAAGAAACAATGGTATTACAAACGGAATAGATATCACACTCCGCCGTCGAAATTCAACCCAAATGACTATTCCTTAAGCCAATGGATGGCACTCGGGTTATCCGAAAAACAAGCCAACGTGGTGTTGAAATTCTGTAAATATCCTCTTAAATCAAATGAGGATTTAAAACGAATTTTTGTGATCCCAGAAGCCCTGTATCAACGAATTAAAGATTCCACCATATATCCCAGCAAAGCACCCAACCATAACACTACAAACGCATTAACCCTTCAACCGGAAAAACAACCAAAGCGTATCACTATTGGTGCGATCGATAGCGCCAAATTAGTTTCTATTAAAGGAATTGGTCCATTTTATGCCAAAATGATCATGCGTTACGAGCGGGC
>Ga0078894_10002733_pt1 | contig 13343 bp, 11 predicted proteins | sample LauGreSu1BDMLBSD_2_FD_67506 | JGI IMG/M metagenome (GOLD analysis project Ga0078894, IMG submission 67506) | Freshwater lake microbial communities from Lake Michigan, USA - Su13.BD.MLB.SD (version 4) (version 4) | ecosystem: Environmental > Aquatic > Freshwater > Lake | place: Lake Michigan...
TTGTTATTGTCAAAAAAGGATCAGGTGGGCACGCTGGCTTATCAGGTAATGCCTACAGCCTCGGAGCGCGAGCTGATCATCGAGGCCCAAGATCAACTTAATACCACTTATACTCAGTTCCGCGCCGATATTCGATACGATCATATTCCTGCGCTCAGCTATTTTATGCCAGCCGCAGTACAGGTAAAAAAGATCGATCTGCAAACAAGAGGTAAAAAGATTGGTTATATCGAAGGAGCCGGAGATAAGATACCCGATGCGTTGATCCGGATGGGTTATGAGGTCCTCTTATTGCAAGAGAAGGATATGACCCCGGCGCAATTGCAGCAATGTGATGCCATCATTACCGGCGTAAGGGCCTATAACACGCATGAGTGGTTGAACAGAGTCTACGATCGGTTGATGCAGTATGTAGAAAAAGGGGGAAACCTAATCGTACAATACAATACCAGCAGTCAGATTGGTCCGGTAAAAGCGCAGATCGGTCCTCATCCCTTTACGATTTCTCGTAACCGGATCACCGACGAAAAAGCTACGGTTGTTTTTTCTGATTCCTCTCATGCTGTTTTCAATTTTCCTAACCGATTAGGTCCTGCCGATTTTAAAGATTGGGTTCAAGAGAGAAGTATTTATCATGCAGCCTCCGGTGCTCAGGGATATCAATATTTGCTTCGCATGCAGGATCCCGATGAGAAAGCCGATGAGGGGAGCTTGCTTGTTACTTCCTACGGAAAAGGATGGTTTACCTACACGGGCTTAGCGCTTTTTCGTCAACTGCCCGCCGGTGTCAACGGGGCATATCGCTTACTGGCGAATCTGATCGCGCTTAATCAACGAGACAAACATGGATTCTGATCATTCTCGCCATAAAAGTAGCCGCTCCGATATTGCATTCTATGTGGCCATTGTCGGGGGGCTGGTATTGGGTATCCTGATCAAGAAAGTAAGGGTGGGGGTCTTGATAGGATTGGCGTTGGCGGCCATGATCGTTTTTACCGGCTGGGTTAAAACCAAACGTAATCGGTAGGATATGGATAATAACGAAAAACCACCTTTTTTTAAACAATGGTCAGGATGGTACCTTTCGGTGCTCGTCTTCTTGGTATTGTTGATAGTGATCTTCAAATGGCTTACTGATTATTTTGCATGAGTACCCTCGATTGGATTGTATTGGTCTTGACGCTTGCCGTCATCGTAGTTTACGGACTTTACAAAAGTCGTACCACGAAAAATTTGGACGGTTACTTTCGCTCTAACCGAAATCTTTCGTGGGGTTTGGTCTTGTTAAGCATTATGGGTACGCAGGCTAGTGCCATCACCTTTCTATCGGCGCCCGGCCAGGCCTATACCGATGGGATCCGTTTCGTACAATACTATTTTGGTATTCCATTGGCCATGGTAGTCATCTGCATCTTCTTTGTTCCCATTTTTAGAAAGGGGAATTATTATACTGCCTACGAATATCTCGAACAACGCTTTAACGGCGGGACCCGCACTCTGACCTCTTTCTTATTTTTATTGCAGCGAGGTCTTTCTACCGGTATCAGTGTGTTTGCCCCCTCACTTATATTGTCTTCGCTGATGGGTTGGGATATTACCTGGACCAATATTTTTCTAGGCGGCTTACTGATCATTTACACCATATCGGGGGGCGCTCGTGCCGTTGCCTACACGCAACAACTTCAATTGATCATCGTGTTTACCGGTATGTTTTTAGCGGGTTGGATGGTGGTTCATTTATTGCCTGAGGGAGTTGGGTTCACCGATGCATTGGCCATTGGGGGACAACTTGGTAAATTCAATGCGATCTCCTCAGGTATGGTCAATGGAAAATTCGATTGGAGCGACCAGTACAATATCTGGAGTGGTCTAATAGGTGGTTTCTTTTTAGCACTTTCTTATTTTGGTACAGACCAAAGCCAGGTAGGTCGTTACCTGACTGCCCAGTCCCTAAAGGAGAGCCGTATGGGGTTATTGATGAATGGGTTTGTAAAAGTCCCCATGCAATTTTTGATCTTACTGGTTGGCGTATTGGTCTTTTCCTTTTATCAATTTCAGCAAGCCCCGATCTTTTTTAACCAGGTACAAATTGATAAATTAAGGTCTTCTGAAGCCTATGGAGATTCGCTGCGAATAGCAGAAGATATCTATAGCCGGCTGGGCCTGCAAAAAAAAGAAATGGTCTTACAGTACGCAAAGAGTCGATCGGCTTCTGGTACATCTTCCATCTCTGCCGAGGATCAAATGGTTCCGTTGCCCCCATTGCGACAGGAAGTGCTGATCGATTCTATACGGCAATTGCAATATCGCTCTGATAGTATTCGAGGGCGCGTCAAGTATTGGATCGGCACAAAAATTCCGGATGGAGATAGCAACGATACGAATTATATTTTTTTGCGTTTTGTGGTCGATCAATTACCGCCCGGTCTTGTGGGATTATTGATAGCTATTATTTTTTTAGCCTCATGGGGCAGTATTGCCGCTGCCATTAATTCGCTGGCCTCTTCTACCATGATCGATTTTCATAGGCGATTTACCAGCCGTACTGAGCGCCCTGAGCAAGAGTACAGGATTTCGAAGTGGTATACGTTGGGGTGGGGTATTTTTTGTATCGCGGTGGCCATGTTTACCTATAACATTGGAAATAGTTTGATAGAAGCTGTCAATGTGTTGGGTTCTTTGTTCTACGGGGTGGTGCTGGGTATTTTCTTGGTGGCCTTTTTTATGCCGCGTGTTACTAGCGGAAAAAAGGTTTTTTGGGCCGCTCTCTTGGCCGAGTTGGTGGTGATCGCTGTATTTATTTTCTCAAAGCTTGGGTGGATCAAGTTGGCTTTTCTCTGGCTTAACCCTTTGGGGGCATTGCTGGTCTTGTTTCTGACGGCCCTGTTGCAAATGGGGACAAAAAAAAATCGCCCCGATCAAGGAGCGATTTTTAAAACGGAGTAAACAGCTTTATTTCAATTCAGCGAGTAACTTTTCATTGAGCTTTACATAATCCATATTTTTTGCAGCCAAAGCCAGCTCCTTCGATTTTTCTGCGGCGGCTCTAGCTTCAGCGCTCTTTCCCAGTTTGGCCAAACAGTTGGCGCGTTGGTGGTGTACCCAATAAGCACCCGGTGTGGCTTCGATAGCTTTATCGAACCATGCGAGAGCTTGGTTTAGGTCTTTGCCATTATCCATATAATACATAGCGGCATTGTAGTAGGGTGGTTTTTCTCCCTGCATCACCTTGGCGATATTGCTCATGATCTTGCTATCGATATCGGTGGTGATGGGCAGATTAACTTGGGTCTTATCCCAGGAGAGACTCAACTGGCAGCTATTTGGTTTAATGTCATTTATGGCAATGGTGAAATTTTCGATAGTATACTTTAATTTTTCAACGGAAGCCGTTACGCGTACCAGGTCCATTTCGGGTTTATAGGCGCTGGGGCTGGTTACATCAGTTTGCTTACTGATGATCAGTGTCCATTTGTCTTTATCAGGAATACTTAAGAGTCCATATTTGCCAGGGGCCAGTGTAACCCCACCAATGCTAACCTCGTCAGAGAACTGAAGCGTAGTGGCATTGTTGGCTCCTGTGCGCCAAATGGCTCCATAGGGTACCAGGTCTCCAAATACCTTGCGTCCTTTAACAGCGGGACGAGAATAATTGATTTCGATACTGCCAAGTCCAAAGTCTTGTTTAAGGGTTTGAGTCGGACTTGGGGCAGGTGTTTTAAGTTGTGCCTGGGCGCTTGTCAGAAAAGCGAGACAGCCGAACAGCCATAAGATCTTTTTCATGTGTCAAGTAATTTTAAGAGTGTAAAATTAGGGCAATCCCGGTACTTGGCCACCTCTCCAGAAAAGGGCCATCTATTTTTTAAATCCCGGGTGAAATTGTTCAAGGGTTTTGCGCAGAAAGTCCCTGTCGAGGTGAGTATAGATCTCGGTGGTCGTAATACTGGCATGCCCCAGCATTTCTTGTACGGCACGAAGGTCTGCGCCTCCCTCAACCAGGTGGGTAGCAAAGGAGTGTCGTAAGGTATGGGGTGAAACCGATTTTTTGATCCCTGCCGCCGCGGCCTGCTCCTTAATAATATAAAATATCATAACTCGCGATAGGGCGCTTCCTCGTTTATTCAGAAATAAAATATCTTCCATTCCTTTTATTGGACGCAGATGCGAACGAACCTGCTCACGGTAAATTTTAATATAACGAGCAGCCTCTTTTCCAATCGGGACCAATCTTTCTTTGTCACCTTTCCCCCTGACGCGTATATAATCGAGATCGAGATATAGTTGGGATATCCGCAGTCCGATCAGTTCACTTACGCGCAGCCCGCAACTGTAGAGTGTCTCCAGTATGGCTTTGTTGCGTGTGCCCTCGGGTTTGCTAAGGTCAATGGCGGCGATCATAGCCTCGATCTCTTCGAAACTGAGCGTGTCGGGCAAGGATCTTTTCTGTTTAGGGGTCTCCAGCAGGGTAGTCGGATCCTTATCCACGATCTGCTCTAGTACGCAATAGCGAAAAAACGATTTGACGCCCGATATGATCCTGGATTGAGAGCGCGCCGATAAGCCGATGGCGGCGATCCATTGAATAAACTGGCGCAGTATCTCTGATGTAATGTCGGCGGGTCGTGGGGAATTAGTCTCCAGCTGCAAATAGCGAGTCAGCAATTCGATGTCTCTTCCATAGGCTTCCACGGAGTGATCGGACAAGGAGCGCTCCAGTTGCAGCCAGGCCTTGTATCCTTTTTTGTAGGGCTCCCACATAATGTATTACTCCAGCACGATATTTTTTTCTTTTTCTACCCACTTGTTCTTACTCTTAAATCGCACCCATATTCGGGTATCGGTGATATGTACCGAGTCGAGGTGGTCATGGATCAGGTCGTAATCGATGGGGATTTTTTCGCCAAAGGTCATCATGGCCTTTTTCCCGGTAAAGGCATCTTCGACATAAATATTGCCGCGATCGGTGTTGACGATCAGCTGTTCGGCAATAGAAAATTTTGGATCGAATGAATTGATTCCGCTCGATCTGATCGCGAACTTTTCGGTTTTGTCATAGGGGAGTTTCAATTGAAAACCCCTACCTGTTAGGCAGTCATTGAATAGAACCCAGACATAGCTGTTATCCTTGAATTTAGCCGTTATAAAGTTTTTATTAATTCTAACGGATTGTTCGATCAGATACAAAAATCCTGTCTTGGTGTAGGAGTCCATGCCGGCATGATTCCACTGGATGGTGTCCGGCAGACAATTTTTCATGGAAATGCTGACCAGGGGGGCGCTTTGGTGCGAGCCAACGAATCGTATCGTATCGTTTGAACAGGTGGTATCGCAAAAAGTAGGTGCGCTGCTGGCTCCACCGTTACAGGAGGTAATTGAAAATGAGAAGAGGGTAATACCCAGTAAGATGAAGAAGCTGGTTGCTTTCATGGTAATCTGCGTTTCTACAAATTTAGACCGTTTGATTGATTATATTTGGCCTCTATGTCAAAGACTCCAGTCGTATTACGTTCCTTTCGGGCAAAAGCCAGACATCGCAAGACAGCGCTCAGACGATTTTTGACCCGTCTTGAAAAAAATCCGGTGCCCGGTCTTCAGTCGTTGGTAGAGCGTACTGAAAAAAAAGTATGGGCCGAAACAGATTGCTTGACTTGTGCCAACTGTTGCAAGACGATGACGCCTACCTATACGCCTGCCGATTTGAATCGCATTGCTCGTTATTTCGGAATGACGGTTGCAGCTGTAAAAAAGAAGTGGTTGAAACAAGAAAGGGGAGGCGACCGTGATTGGATGAATCGTTCTACGCCTTGTCAATTTTTGAACAAATCGAATAATAAGTGCCGTATCTATTCCATTCGGCCTGCGGATTGTGCCGGTTTTCCTCACTTGGGCAAGCGATTTCGTGATTTTGTTCATATACACAAGCAAAATGTGGAAAGTTGCCCGGCGGCCTTTGCCTTGGTAGAGAAGTTAAAGGAACAGGTAAACAAGTAGTTCTACGGTTTCAACTGCAACCAAGATCTTCGATTAGCTCAATGAAGGGGAGATCCCCTTTTTCCCAGGTAATGGCCACTACATCGTACTGTAGCCATTGACGGCCATACGTACGTAATAATCCCGTTGCCGCCCGCTGTAGTATGCTCATTTTTTGGGGAGTGACGCGTTGTTCAGGTGAGCCCCATTTATTGCTGCTGTTGGTCTTGACTTCTATAATGTGCAGCCATTCACCTTTAAGGGCCACAATATCTATCTCTGTTTTTCCCCACCTGAAATTTCTTTCGACAATCGTATATCCCTTTTGTTGCAGCCAATCCGCTGCCGCGGATTCTCCGGCTTTCCCTAGCGCAAGATGCTTGCTCATGCTGTATCTTTATCCAAGTATAAACCATGGAAAAAATGGATGCAATATTTCCACTGCAAGGAGTAACAAAATATTATGACTGGGGAGGATATCAGTATATCGCGAAGATGTTATTGCAAGACAATCCCGGTCAAAAACCCTTTGCGGAATATTGGATGGGGACACATCCTCAAGGCATGGCCCAGGTAGAAACGGCTGCAGGGGAGCAGTGGCCCTTGGAAAGAGTAACAGGTCAGCTCTCTTTTTTATTCAAGGTATTGGATGTGCGATCCATGTTATCGATCCAGGTGCATCCCTCTAAAAAATCAGCCCTAATTGAATTTGAAAGGGAGAATCAACTTAATATTCCCCTCGATGCTCCTTTTAGAAATTACAAAGATGCTAATCACAAGCCCGAGTTGATGGTTGCCCTGAGCCCTTTTTGGCTTTTACATGGTTTTCAGGATCCGGTCTTATTGCGAAAGACACTTACCGCCAAAAAGCCCCTTGAATTCTTGTTGCCTGTTTTTGAAAAAGGTGGATATGAGGCCCTTTATCGGTTGGTCATGGAGATGACACAAGAGCAGGTAGCATATCATCTTCGGGAGCACTTGGATACCATTGTGCCCTTGTACCAGCAGGGACAACTGAGTAAGGACGATCCCGATTTTTGGGCCGCCCGCGCTACGCTTGATTTTTCGCAAGGGGAGGCCATTGATCGTGGCATATTTTCTATCTATCTCTTTAACCTGGTGCATCTACTGCCTGGCGAGGCCATCTTCCAAGATGCTGGGGTGCCACATGCCTATCTCGAGGGACAAAATGTCGAGATCATGGCCAATTCTGACAATGTGCTTCGAGGAGGGCTCACCAATAAGCATATCGATCTGGGCGAGTTGATGAAACATATTCGTTTCGAACCGGTGACGCCCCAGATCCTCAACGCTCAGCCCGAGGATGGAACTTTCGAAACGCCAGTCGATGATTTTAAGCTAGCCCAGCTCAGCTTATCAAAAGGGGAGAAGCGAACTTTTCAGTCCGTAACACCTAGCCTTTTGCTTTGTATGGACGGTAGCGTAGAGGTGGTTGCCGGCTCCCAAACCATCGGGCTTAAACAAGGCCAACCGTCCGCCTTACTGATGCCGGGACAAGAAGTGACCCTTAGTGCCTCAACGGAGGCCCTGCTTTTTCAGGCTACGGGGACTATCCACAGCCGTTGATAATTCAATATCCAAATTGAGGCATTTGAGTTACTTTTGTTAATAGACCTTTCTTAAATCAAAGCCATGAGTAGCGCCATAAAATTCAGTCTTATTACCCTCGTGCTGGTAAGTATCACTACTGCCTGTAAATTTTTCTTTGGGCCCGAGATTGCCTTTTCCGGGTTTTCTCCCGTACTGGCGATTGCACTTTTTTCAGGGTATGTCTTTCAAAAGAAGGAAGGTATGTTCTTGTTGCCGCTACTTTCGCTGGTGCTGAGCGATCTGTTCATTCAGGGGCTTTATTTGCAAGGGTCTTTCGATTATCCCGGATTTTACGGAGGGCAATGGAAGAATTATCTCTTGCTTTTAAGTGTAACCTTTTTGGGTGTGCTACTGCGGGCCAGAAGTCATCGTTCACTTGTGGCCGGTGTATTTGGGGCTCCCACTCTCTATTTTATTATTTCTAATTTGATGGTATGGCTATCCGCTACCGAGGCGGTCTACGCAAAGACTTTTGCCGGATTGACCACTTGCTATACTGCGGGCTTACCCTTTTATCGTAATTCTTTAGTGGGCACCTTGGTCTTTTTGCCTGTTATTTTGTTCCTGTTCAATTATCTGGAGCGTAAGAAAGCGGTGTTGGTCTTGGCACGTTAAGAGAGGGTCTCTTCGTAACCTGTATCGATCTTTAGCCTTCTTCCTTCTGCGGCGCGCGTGGCCAATTGGTCACAACGATTGTTGTACTCATTGTCGGCGTGTCCTTTTACCCAGTGAAAATGGAGGTGCTGTTGTTGGCTTAATTGATGGAAAATGCGCCACAAGTCTGCGTTCTTTTTTCCGCCTCTGAAATCGGTCGCCATCCATTTTTTTAACCAGCCTTCTTTGACGGCCTTGACCACATATTGGCTGTCGGAGTAGATCTGTACCTGTAAATTCTCTTTTTTCAGTGCTTGCAGTGCCGCTATAACCGCCATTAACTCCATTCGGTTATTGGTAGTTAAGCGATACCCCTGCGAAAGCTCCAATTGATGATCTCCACTCATCAGGATAGCACCATATCCGCCTGGTCCGGGGTTTCCTTTTGCAGATCCGTCTGTATAGATAATGATGGGTTGTGCCATGGATATGAATGACTACACCTGAAAGACACCGGTCCTAAGCTCCGCTATTTCGGGATTGTGATCGGCGGCAGCAATTCCTTCTGCTACCATTCTGCGTGTCTGAGCCGGATCGATGATCTCATCTACCCAAAGTCTGGCGGCTGCGTAGTAAGGGGACGTTTCTTTTTCGTAACGACTTTTGATATCGTTCAACATCTTTTCTTCGGTTTGCGAATCGATCGTTTTTCCTTGCGCTTTAAGCGAGGCGACTTCGATCTGTAGCAGTGTTTTTGCTGCGGCCTCTCCTCCCATTACAGCGATCTTTGCCGTAGGCCATGCATAAATAAAACGGGGGTCATATGCCTTTCCACACATGGCATAATTACCGGCGCCAAAGGAATTGCCCATGATGATCGTGATCTTGGGAACCACCGAATTGGACACGGCATTAACGAGTTTAGCACCATCTTTTATGATGCCGGATTGCTCGCTGCGGCTACCGACCATAAAACCCGTTACGTCCTGTAAAAAAAGTAGCGGTATTTTCTTTTGATTACAATTCAATATAAAGCGAGCGGCCTTGTCGGCACTGTCATTATAGATAACCCCACCCATCTGCATTTCGCCTTTTCCGCTTTTGACGATCTTGCGCTGATTGGCTACGATCCCTACGGCCCAACCCTCTATGCGGGCATATCCACAGACAATTGTTTTGCCATATCCGGTCTTGAAAGGAGAGAAACTACCTGCGTCTACAATACAGTCAATGATCTCTTGTACGTCGTAAGGCTTTCCGTCTTTTGGAAAAAGACCATAGATATCGGTGGAGGGTCTGACAGGGGCAATGGGTTTAATCCGGTCAAAGCCTGCGCTGGACGATTTACCAAGCAAGGACATGGTCTTTTTTATGTGATCGAGACAAGCCTCTTCTGTGGCAAACGTGTAATCGGCGGTACCACTGATCGTGGCATGCATGGTTGCCCCGCCCAAACTTTCGTTATCGATGTCTTCGCCAATGGCAGCTTTTACTAAGTATGATCCGGCTAAGAATACCGAACCGTTTTCCTCTACCATCAGGGTCTCATCACTCATAATAGGTAAGTAGGCCCCACCGGCAACGCAAGCTCCCATTACGGCGGCAATTTGTGTAATACCCATACTGCTCATCTTGGCATTGTTGCGGAACACTCTTCCGAAATGTTCTTTATCGGCGAAGATCTGATCTTGCATGGGCAAATACACCCCCGCGCTATCCACTAGGTATATAATCGGTAATCGATTCTCGATGGCTATTTCTTGTAGGCGCAGATTTTTTTTTCCGGTTATGGGGAACCAAGCACCCGCCTTAACCGTTTGATCGTTGGCTACGATGATCGCTTGTCGGCCACTGATATATCCTATCCCGGCAACAGTACCTCCAGCAGGACATCCACCTTGGTCTTGGTAAAGTTCATATCCGGCAAATAAACCCAACTCAATAAAGGAACTATCCTTGTCTACGAGATATTCAATTCTTTCTCTGGCTGTTTTTTTGCCTTTCGCCTTTTGTTTTTCGATGGCTTTTTTACCTCCTCCCAAGCGAATCTGCGCCGCTCGCTGCTCACACAAGCTCAATAAGCTGCGTAGATGGTCTTCGTTTTGGTTAAAGGTTAAATCCATTTTATTTGTATTTGGTCTCTATTTCGGCTAGTACTAACAGGAGTCGTTCGTTGATCGGCTCCTCAGCACCTTGAAACTGTGGGTAGGCTTTTGGTCTTTTTGCGCTGATGTACTTATAGTATTTTTCTTGTTGCTCCAGATCAGTTTTGATGGCCGTTCCGACCTGAGCGGCCAGTTCTTTCATTCCGGCCTTATAGCAAGCCTCCAGATAGATCAGTGCGGTCTGGTTATGGCTATTGTAACGGCTTACCATCGCGTAGGGGAGAGCAGTAGCTGGGATCTCTTTTTCTATCTTTCCCATCAGGGCCTTGGCCTCCGTCATTTTACCGGCATCAGCCAAATTACCTGCAGCCTCGGCATAGATCTCTCTGATGTTGAGCATATGTCTGCGATTTTCTTCATCAAAGTACATTCCGTTGATGGAGGCTCCACCAAAACGATACTTCTCCATCAGATTCGTGTAAATCACAGCCAAATTATTATCACGGATAGGAGTGCCTCCCAGTCCGTTCGAGCGCATGGCCTGATCGGTTACCCAGTTCATTTGAGAATAGGCGGGTTTTACGGGGACCAATCGGTAGGCCAGCCCTTCTTTGCGCAAGAAAGGTCCAAAACCAAGCTCACCGTACGGAGAGGTAAAGTAGATGGGGCGTTTCCATTTGTTGGAAGCGATGATATTTAAAATGATTAATTCATTCTTCATTAGCCCTCTCTCCGGTAGTTCAAATCCAAAATCGGTAAAGATGCTGTCTTCGGGATTGGCTGTTCCGTTTTGCAGTACGGTGGCGCGGTCTACGGGTACTACTACCTTATTGATCGGTAGCATATTGAGGGCCTCTCCTCTGCTATTATCCATGCGCGAGGGATCGTCGCTACCCACATAATTTTTCATGACATCATAGAGGTCATAATAGGCATCTTGATCGATGCCTTCGATGGGCGTATAGGAGACATAGTTTCTGGTATTACCTTGAATTTTCTCGGGGCCCCATAATACATCAAGTGAATCAGCATCGTTGATCTTGTATCGCAATTGGTTTATGTACCAATCGATGCCGAGTAAACTGTTGTTTATAACCCGCACATCGGTACGAACGCCCTCTACCTCTTGTGCATACCAGAGCGGATAGGTATCGTTATCTCCAAATGAGAATATGATGGCATTGGGCGCACAGCTTTCTAGGTAATTACGCGCAAGGTCAGGTGCGGTCGTTTTTTGACTGCGGTCATGATCGTCCCAGTTTTGGTTGGCCATTAGGGCGGGTACGGCCAAGCAACAAACCGTCGCCAGGCTAACCAGCAGGTTGTACTTCTTTCCTCCATTTGATACAAGACCAAGTAATAAACTAAGGGCTCCGCCTATGAAAGCCGTTATACCGGCTGCCGCTACGGCATTAATGACCGGACCCCAGCCATTGCTTGGAAATGAGCTCATAAAGGTTATCCAAAATGCTAAGAAGGCCGATAGTCCAATGACAGCCGTTTGGCGCACTACATCAATTCGCTGCGCAGCGGCCTGTACAAAGGCGATTAGAGCAAGACCGATCCAAATGGCAAAGGCATAGAAAGATCCTACATAGGCATAATCTCGCTCACGAGGCTGATTACCGGGTTGATTTAGGTAAAGTACAATGGCAATCCCGGTAAAGAAGAATAATAGGAAACTAACGATCCAGTCTTTTGGTCGTTGAACCGCTTGAAAAACGAAGCCAATAACACCCAATACGAAGGGAAGTAAAAAGTAATAATTGGTCCCGGCATTAGGGCGCATACTGCTGGGTAACTTCGACTGATCGCCTAGGCGAGCATTGTCCAGAAAACTAATCCCGGTAACCCAGTTGCCGTCTCGCACATTACCCATTCCCTGGATATCATTTTGTTTGCCGGCAAAATTCCACATAAAGTAACGCCAATACATCCAGCTCATTTGATAAGAGAAGAACCAGCTAATATTGTCAGATAAACGAGGGGCATTGTAGCTTCCATCCTCTGGATTCCGAAGGCCCAACCACTCGGCGTAGAATTGGGCATGATATTGATCGTCACTTGAATCCCAGACGCGCGGAAAGAGTTGTTTGACGCGATCACTATACCTATATTCTTTTGATCTTCCTATGGGAATATATCGCTTATCGCCCTTTACATACTTCATCTCGCTTTTGATGAAGTATGCATCATCTATTAATGCGGTATAGACGCTATCCTTAATTTGTTCAAATGTCCTGCCGGCGCGAAGCTCTTCAGATTGATGAATGTTAGAGGCCTCTGTTTGGCTCTTTGCTCTTATTTTTTCTATGACACCTTCTTCTTGAATCACCAGGTCTTTAGAGGGGTCTGCTGCAAAATGAGGACCGTATACTAACGGGGCGCTTCCATATTGCTCGCGACTCAAATAATAGACCAGGTTAATAGGGTTATCGACATTGTTCATGTCGATGCCAGGATTGGCATTCGATCTGATCAGTGTCGTAAAATACAAGCAATAACCCAGCATGATAAAGGCGTAGGACCATAGTGAAAGTTTGAGAATGCGCAAGCCGATGGGTTTGAAAAAAGCAATCAACAGCCCTGCAAAGATCATCAGTGCGAGAATGCCCCAAATTTTGAGTCCATCGCCAGGCACCACTATTGAGGGGGTAAGAAGTAAAAACAAAAAGGCCACTGCCCATGCGGCAAACAGGGGCCTATTAAATTGAGACTCTTTGAACTGTAATCCTACTAAGATTAGCGTAGCCAGGGCTACAAAGTAGAAAGCAAATCCATAGAAGAAAGGTTGACCTAATTGGTTGACGAAAAAGATATCAAATTCTCCGGCTGCTTTCATGGAGTATTGAATGACTCCCACTTGTACAAGTCCAGTTATGGCACAGCCGATCAGAAAGGCCAGGATGGTTCCTGCTACGCTGAACTTGAAACGACGGAAATAATAGATCATCACGATGGCCGGGATGGTCAGTAGATTCAGCAAATGCACTCCAATGGACAAACCCATCATGAAAAACAGGAATACGATCCAGCGGTCGGCACGTAACTGCAGTGAGCGAT
>Ga0078894_10002734_pt1 | contig 13339 bp, 14 predicted proteins | sample LauGreSu1BDMLBSD_2_FD_67506 | JGI IMG/M metagenome (GOLD analysis project Ga0078894, IMG submission 67506) | Freshwater lake microbial communities from Lake Michigan, USA - Su13.BD.MLB.SD (version 4) (version 4) | ecosystem: Environmental > Aquatic > Freshwater > Lake | place: Lake Michigan...
ATGTAGGCGAATGTCGCGGCCGAAGGTGCCATCGCTGGCTGCCACCAGCACTTCTTGCCAGTCGCGGGCGTAGCTGCCGCGGCGGGCCTGCAGGTGCTTGCCCTGCCGTTGCAACTGATCGGTGCCCTCCAGCAGGCGAGCGGTGGCTTCCTTGAGCTCGGGGCAGCGCTGAAGCCAGTCGGCTTTGGTAGCCGCGAAATCGCGCAGGCCAGGCAGCCCCTCAAAACCGCTGCGGCCGCTGCTACCAGGGGCCAGACCGAGCATGCCCAGGGCCTGCTCGAGGGCGCGGCGCAAGCCGGCAGGGCTGAGGTCGTTGGTGCTGACAAACCCGTCGCGTTTGCCCAGGAACACCCGGATGCCAGCTCCCATGCCGAAGGCGGGGGTCACACTGGTGATCGTGTCTTGCTCTGCCAGCACGCCCAGGTGATCGGTGCGCTCGAGAAACACCTCCACCAGATCGGCACCGGCGGAGCGGCCGCAGGCCAGCAGATCTTCGAGGGTTGGGCTCCAGTGGCTGTCGAGGACGCCAGTTGTTGGCGGTGCTGTGGCGATCACGCGGTAGCGGGTGGTGAGGGTGGAGCCCTGCCGGGCTTAAAGCTGTTGATTTCCTAGCAAAAAGGCCCCAGCCGCAGGGGCTGGGGCCTCGAGCGCAGAGGTGCAGCTGCGGTGATCAGCGCACGGCGGGCTGGTATTGCTCGCTGCGGATCGGGCTCATCAGGAAGAGCTTGGCCATCTCGGCGGCGTTGGCCACCCAGTAGGGCAGCTTGCGCAGCAGCTTCAGCGGGGCAATGGCGTTGCTCTCGTCGGCGGCAGCGAGTTGGGCGTTGTTGCGTACCAGCTGCTCAAGGCGCTCGTAGAACTTGGGGTGATCCACGTTGAGCACCACCGGGAAGACGCGGGCGGAGGTCTCGTTGGTCTTGGCGATCACGTACTTGTCGTATTCGCGGGCATCGAGACCCAGCGCTTCGTAGAACTCCTTGCGGGCTACGTCACGCACGTACATGGTGGCGAACACGGCGAGCAGGAAGAAGCGGCACCACAGGCGTGCCTTGAGGCCGGTCACGCTCTTGGGCTGAGCCTTCATCAGGGCATCGAAGAAGTCGCCGTGGCGGTTCTCGTCTTGGCACCAGTTCTCGAAGAAGTTGAAGATCGGGAAGATCTTGCTGTCGGGGTTCTTCTGGAGATGGCGGAAGATGGCGATGTAGCGCCAGTAGCCGATCTTCTCGCTCAGGTAGGTGGCGTAGAAGATGTATTCGGGCTTGAAATAGGTGTAAGCCTTGCTGGCGGTGAGGAAGCCCAGATCCAGCTGGAGGCCGAAATCGCTCATCGCCTTGTTGAGGAAGCCGGCGTGGCGGGCCTCATCGCGGGCCATGTGCGCAAAGCACTCAGCCAGCAGCGGGTTCTTCTCTTTGATGCGGCGGCTCAGCTCCTTGTAGAGCAGAAAGCCGGAGAACTCGGAGGTGCAGCTCTGCTCGAGGAACTCCACGAACACGCGGCGGGTCTCGGGATCGAGCTTGTCGGCCGCGCCTTCAAATTCTTCGTTGCGAACGAAGTGATGGCGGTTGTAGTCCTTGCGGAACTCTTCGCAGATGGCTTCCAGCTCAGCCTCGTTCGGGCTGAGATCCATGGCCGCCATGGCCTCGAAATCTGTGGTGTAGAAGCGTGGGGTGAGGATCGTGTCCCTTACCGGATCCTTGATGGCTGGCGCGTCGGGTGTGCCGATGGCTGTTGCGGTATCGGGCGTAGCAACGGCGGGAGGCACCATCGGGATGCAACGTGGACGGAGTGACCATCGTAGGGGGACCTGAGGCTGCGCCGAGGCCCAGCTTCACCAGCTGGAACTGAGAGCCGGGCCATGGCGCAGGCTTGGCGCGCCTAGTTGGCTCCCAACCATTTCTGGCCGTTGAGGCGTTGCACCAGGCGAGACACCAGCAGCGCCTGAGTCATCTTCTTCTCATCAATCAGGAACGACTCCAGCAGGCTCGGTTCGGCGCCGGCTTCGGCCACGGCAATGGTTTTGGCCGAGCTGATCGAATCGCTGGTGAAGCACAACCAGAAGCGGCGTGCCTGGGGCAGTTCGCCGATCACCATCCAGCAGGGGCTTCCCACCACGGGCATCGATCCCTGCTCGAAGCGCAGTTCACAGCTGGGTCCGCCATAGGCCTCGATCTCCTTAGCGATCGCCGGGATCAGCAGGTTGGGAACGAAGTCGGCAAAAGGTTTGTCCTCCGGGGCTGGGGGTTTGGCCGGCTTGACAGCGGCCGCTTCAGCCGGCTTGCTCTGGGCGGGCTGGGCGGAATCGGTCACCGTCGCAGGCCTCGTGAAAGACGCAGTCGAACTTTAGAGATCACCAGTCCTCGCTGAGGGGGGTGTTCCAGTCATTGGCATCACTGCTGGCAGCTGGCGGGGCGGCTGCCGCAGGGCTGCTTGTGGTGGACGATCCCTTGCGGATTACCCGAAAAGGAATCGACACCGTCGGTGCTGGCTCCCCGGCGCTGCGGGCCGGGCCGGCCCATGCGGCGGCTGGCCGGGGAGGGTCCGCTGGCGGCTCGTCCCAGTTTTCGCTGCGCCGGCGCACCTGACGGCTGGGTGGTGCTGCACCAGCCTGCCCCTGCAGTGCCAGCGCTGCCCCGCCAGCGCTCATGGCTGCCCCCAGGACGGAGGCGGCAGCCAGCCAGCCTCCGAGGGGCCAGGCGGGGGAACTCCAGGTGAGCAGGCGCACGCTCACCGCTGGCTTCGGGTTGATTGCCGCCACCAGCAGCACCGCCAGCAAGGGGGAGAGCAGCGGGAGCAGCAGGATGCGTTGCAGCACGATCAAGGGGACGGGGGCTCAGGGCTGAATCGGGCCGCTCCAGCGCTGCAGATTGCCCAGGTCATAGCCGAGGCAATCGAACACCCTGATCACCAGAAAGTCCACCATCTCCTCGATGGTCTTGGGTTGGTGGTACCAGGCGGGCACCGGCGGAGCAATGCGGGCTCCGGCTTCCGCCAACGCGGTGAGGTTGCGCAGATGCACCAGGTTCCAGGGTGTCTCCCGCGGACAGATCACCAGCGGCCGGCCTTCTTTGAGGTGCACATCGGCGCAGCGCTCCAGCAGATCCGTGGCCACGCCGGAGGCAATGCGCCCCACCGCTCCCATGGAACAGGGCAGGATCACCATCCCGCGGGTGCGGTAGCTGCCGCTGGCGATGCCTGTGGCCTGATCGTTCCAGCGGTGGCAGCGCAGGGATCCGGTGCGGCAGCCCGTGCGCGCTCTCCAGAACTGCTCCTGGGCTTCGGGCTCATTGGGCACGCGCACGCCCAGTTCTGCTTGCCACACGCCGATCGCCCCTCGGCTTACCACCAGTTCCACCCGTTCCTCGGCCTGCAGCAGCAGCTGTAGGGCCCGCTCAGCCAGGGGCTGGGCGCTGGCACCGGAGACCGCCAGAACGATGGGATCGTGGGCTTGAGCGTCGCTCAATCGATCACTCCTCGCCCGTGTCGCCGTTGGACTCGTGGTCGTGGTGGGTGTCGTTGTCGCCGTCGGGCACGTATTCCTCGTAGCCCTCCGGCAGCACCACCGCCAGATCGATCTGGTGGCGCAGCACATCCACCTTCTGGATGGTCACTTCCACCGCGTCACCGAGCATGTAAGTGCGGCGGTTCTTGCGTCCTACGAGCCGGTTCTGGCGAGAGCGGTACTCGTACCAGTCGTCCTTGAGGGAGCTCACGTGCACCAGACCCTCCACCTGAGAGGGGGGCACCTCCACGAAGAAGCCGTAGCTCTGCACGCCGCTGATCACACCGGTGAGGGTCTGACCCACCAGCGGTTCGGCCTGGCGGGCCTGGGCCATCGCCAGGGCATCGGCTTGCAGGTCTGCGGCGAAGCGGCAGCGGCCGTTGAGGCGATGCAGCAGCGCTGCGCTGCGGCCCTCCTCGAGGGGTTGGATTTGGCTGGGGGGCATCAGCGGCCAATCGATCAGGCCGTGGCTGCTGTCACCGGCGATGTCCACCCTCGTTTTGTGGCGTACAGACGGCCTGTCTTTGCCTTCGCTCAGCAGCAGGCTGAGCACGTGCTGGTTCCAGAGATCGGCGTAGTGCAGGCCGGGGCAACACCAGGGCGCCAGAGCCAGCGCTTCGCCGGCCAGGGCGTTGGCGCCGGCCTCGCTCGTGAAGGTGACGGGCTTGAGCGGCTCGCGCAGTTGCTGTTGCAGCACCCGGCAGCGATCGCTGCCGGCAAAGGCCTGAGCCAACTCCTGGGCGGTGGCGTTGCCATCGGCGGAGAGCTCCAGGGGGATCTCCAGGGCCAGGGCCGCCTTGGCCACATCGTTGAGGGCCTCGGCATCGGGGGCCGGGTTCACCGCGAAGATCGCGGGCAGCTCCAGCGCTGCGAGGTGGCGGCCGAGGGCGCGATGGGCGGGTAGCACCAGTTCGCGCAGCAAGCCGGAGGGCTCGGTGGCGGGATCGAGCTGCACCAGCCAACCCTGCCGGCTTTCGTCCGGTTCGGGAATGGCCAGATCGGCTAGATCGTCGATGGCGGGCATCGCCAGATCGAGATCAATCGAGCCGCTGGCCAGGCGTTGCTGACGCAGCAGCTGGGCCAGCTCGATCAATTGCTCCAGCAGCGGCAGGTGATCCTTGAGGGCCTTCAGGGCGGCCGGGGTGGTGCGGGCTTTGGGTTTGCGTTCGGCCAGCGCCTGCAGTGCCTTGGCATCCACCACGGCATCCACCCGAATGGTGCTGCGGCAGAAGCGGTAATGCTCCAGTCCGCCCTCCGCGTTGAGCTCCAGCACCACCGAGAGCGCGGCTTCACTGCCGCCTGGCTTGAAGGCTGCGGCTTTGGTGAGGGCGGCTGGCAGCAGGGGCAGCCAACTGCTGCCGAGGCAGAGAGCTTCGGCCTGCTCGCGCAGATGCAGATCGAGTGCGCTGGCGAAGCCAAAACGTTCGGCCACGGCTGGGGCGTGCACCCAAAGGCGGTGACCCGTTTCGCTGCTTTCCAGGGACACCGCCGGCAGGATCGGTGCCTCGGCGCTGCTCCAGGGCTGCAGCAGCAGGGTTGGAAGCGCCGTGAGGTTGTCTCTGTCCTTGGCCTCGAGGCTCTTGATCGTTGCCTTGGGGGCGGCTGGCTGGTCGCGCAGGCCGTGTTTGGTGATCAGCAGATCCAGGTCGGCTTCTGGCCCGGCATTCACCGGCAGGCTGCGGGCCACATGACCCTGGGAGTGCAGCTGGCCTACCGGATAGCGATCCACCTTCACCTCCACCACCGCTTCATCGGCGGGTTTGAGGTATTGGCTGTCGCTGGCGGGCAGCTCAATGGTGGCGAGCAGCCGGTCATCGAGGGGAACAGCGAGCAGGCGCTCGTTCTGTTGCTCCACCTGGGCCAGAAGGCTGGTGGTGTTGCGCTCGAGGATGCACTGCACCCCACCTTCGGGTGAGCGACGCCGGCCGCCTTCGCGGGTGATCCGCACGAGCACACGATCGCCATTCCAGGCGTGGTTGAGCTGGTTGTCGCGGATGTAGATGTCTTCGCCGCCGTCGTCCCGCAGGGCGAAGCAGAACCCCTTGCTGCTGCAGCGCAGACGGGCTTCGATCAGTCCCTCATCTTCGACGCGGCTGATGCCCGCTTCCGTTTCTTCGAGCACCCCCACGCGCACCAGGGCGGTGAGGGCGATGCGCAGTTGCTCCTGATCGGCTTTGCTGCCGAGCCCTAGGGCTTTCTCTAAGGCGCTGAGGCTGCGTTGCTCCTGGGCTGGGAGCTGGTCGATCAGGTCGGCGACCGTGAATTTCATGATGTTCAGGGGGCATCGGTGGCCTTGACGCCCCGACGATCTGGGTGCCTGGTTCTGGAGACGGCCAACGCCCCCGGAACTGCACGAACTCCATCAATCTAGAGCGCGATCAACCTTCCGGCTCGGAGTTCTGCCCGGCCTTGAGCAGCAGGCGGGTGCCGATCACCAGAAAACCCACAGAAGCGGCCAGCTGCAGGGCATCGGCGGGAATCACGGCCGAGAGGGATCCCCCCGCTCCGGCGCCGAGCAGGCTGGCCAACACCAGGGCGGCGGAGCTGCCGGCGAACACGGCGCCGCTGCGGCTGGAGGTGCCGCTGATCGTCACGATCGCCAGCTGGGTTTTGTCGCCCAGCTCAGCCAGAAACACCGTGGCGAAGGTGGAGGCCAGAAGCGGCAACTGCATGGTGAGGGAGCTCAAGGGCTGCGTTGAGTTGGATCAGGCGAGAGGGAACATGCTCATGGCAGCCTGCCGACCCAGCCAGAGGCCCAGGCCGATCATCAGGATTCCTGCTAAGCGCTCCAGTTGTTGCGGTGGCAGCACGCGCGATAGCCATCGCCCCAGCAATACGCCCACCAGGCTGGAGCTGATCAGGGCCAGAGAAGCACCCACGAACACCAGCACCGGCCGGCCTGATTCAGCTGAGAGCAGCAGTGCCGCCAGCTGGGTCTTGTCGCCCAGTTCCGCGAGGAAAACCGTGGTGAAGGTGGTGAGGAACACCGCCCCGAAGCTGCCTGCCTTGTCGGCGTCGCTGCTCGCCTCGGACGCGGCCTCGACAGTTCCCTCGTTTTCGGCCTGAGGCCTGGTGGCGGGCTTGGGCTCGTCGCTGGGTTCGGCCATCGGCGGGGCTGGAGGTGGCGCGGATCTCAGGGAGCCGGCTGGCGGATCGCCTGTTCGAATCGCTTCATCACCATGCCACGACCGCCGTGTTCGCAGCGGATCTGCTGCCGGCAGCAGGCGATGGCGAAATCGTTGGCCTCCTCAGCGGCAACCCCGAACAGGCCAGCAAGGTTGTCCACCCGGCAGAAGAAGGGACGGTCGTCATAGATGCGGCAACTGCTGGATCCGGTGTCGTAGTGGATGCACCAGCCATCTGGGCCCACCATCTCGAGGTATTGCTGCTGCTGCTCGGGGCTTAGGGCCTCCAGGGCCTCGTTGCGTTCGCCCGGATCGAGCCGGCAGCAGGAACCGCAACCGCTGATGCAGCGCCAGTGCAGCGTTTCGCTCATCGGCCCAGCTGTGACAACCCGTCACAGCAGCTTGCAACAGCGCTGGTTTGGCAGGAGTGCGGACCGTAGGCTGGTGGACGAACGTTCAGTTTGCAGAGCCGCTCACCCATGGGAATCGATTTCCATCTGATCGCCAACTTTGCGGCCCTGTTCTTGATCACGATCGCCGGACCTGCCGTGATCTTCATCCTCTTCTACCGCCGTGGTGCGCTCTGAGCTGCGCTCAGCCATCCCGTCACCCAGTTGCCCCAGGTTCCAGACGGGACCTGGGGTTTTTACTGCAGCAGAGCTAGGCCGCCAGCCCCATCGCCATGGCGGCGTCTTGCAGCAGGGCCTGCACGTAAGGATGCGTGCCGCTGGGGTGGTCGCTATGGATCGTGCAACCACCCGCGTGATCCGGCAGGCCCCGCAGCTCCTCACCGGCGGCATTGCGGATCACCAGCGCCTCGCCGTCGCGGCTCACCCAGTAGCGGCGGTTGCAGCGCTCCAGCATGAGGCCATCGCCCGAGCTGGCTCGTAGGGCAGCGAGCTCGAGCTGCAGCTGTTCGGTGCCATTCCAGCGGTTGAGTCGCAGCTGGAAGGCCACATCCACTTCCTGAGGCAGGCTTTCCTCACTACCCCAACGCCAGGCGATGGCCCGCATCGCGGCATCGCCCTGGCGCAGGGTGAGCTGCAGATGGCCGCCGCGCAGCAGCCGCTGTTGGCTGATACGGCAGCGGCTGCTCCAGAACAGCGGAGCGGGGTGGCCACTGCCAAAGGGTTCGAGCCTCTGCAGCTGTTGCCAGAACTGCGGCGTCAGCTCGTGGAGCTGCACCAGGGCTTCCGGTTCCACCAAGCGCAGGCCACCCTGTTGCTTGAGCCAGGTGCCTGCCCGTTCATTCAGGCGTGCATGCAGGGCCGTGATCTGCTCGGCCCGCACGGTGAAGCCGCCGGCGGCCGGGTGGCCGCCGTGGCGTTCCAGCAGATCGCTGCAGGCTTGCAGGGCTGCATCCACAGCGAAACCCCGTGGGGCGCGCACGGAGGCCCGCAGGCGGCCATCCCCTTCTGAGGCCAGGAGGGCTACCGGTAGCCCAAAGGCGTCCACCAGCCGTGCCGCCACGATGCCGATCACCCCGTGATGCCAGTGGCTCTGGGCCAGCAGCAGGAAGGGGCTGCGCAGCTCGCCGTCAGCCTCCACTAGCGCCCGCGCTTCCGCTTCGATGGCATCGCAGAGGTCGCGGCGCTGGCGGTTGAACTGCTCGCATTGCCGCGCCAGCTCCAGGGCCTCCTCTTCATCAGCGGTGGTGAGTAGATCCACCACCAGTTGCGGGTCCCCGAGCCGCCCCACGGCGTTGATCCGCGGAGCGATCTGAAAGCCCACGGCCCCGGCATCCACCGGCGCATCCTCCAAGCCGGCCACCTGCTGCAGCGCCTGCAGGCCGGCCAGGCCGCTGCGCTTGAGCGCCGGCAGGCCATCGATCAACCAGCGCCGGTTCACCCCCTGCAGCGGAGCCATGTCGGCGATGGTGCCGATACAGAAGAGGTCGCGGGCCATGGCCAGCCCCTGCTCGGAGCGGCAGTTGCGGGCCAGGGCCATGGCCAGCACGTAGGCCAGCCCCACCCCCGCCAGCCCCCTGTAAGGCGAGTTCTCAGGGGTGCAGGCGGGGTGGAGCAAGGCCAGCAGGGGCGGCAGCTCCTCCGGCAGGGTGTGGTGATCGGTCACCACCACGTCCATCTCCAGCTGCTGGGCCCGCAACAGGGCTTCGCGCGCGGCTATGCCGTTGTCCACCGTGACGAGCAGACGGATTCCGTCGGCGGCCAGCCGTTCCACCATGCCGCTGTTGAGGCCGTAGCCGTCGTCGAGCCGGCTGGGGATCTCCGCTTGTGGTTGTGCGCCCAGATGGCGCAGAACCCCCACCAGCAGTGCGGTGCTGGTCATGCCGTCGGCGTCGTAATCGCCGCAGATGGCCAGGCGCTCTCCTTGTTTGCAGGCCTGGCGCAACCGCTGCACGGCCTTGCCGAGATCAGGGAAATGGCGGCGGGGGTCCGGGGCGGGGGCCGGATTGAGCAAGGCTTCGATCGCTGCGCCGTCGCCGTAGCCGCGGCGTTGGAGCACAGCCAGCAACGGATCACACAAACCGCTGCTGCGCAGTTCGGGATTGATCTGAACCGGAGCGGGTAACTGCCAGCGTTGCTCGGAGGGAAGAGGGAGCAACACCAGCAGCTCGGACCACTGCCATTCTGCGGGGCGCAGCAGCAGCGTCCACAGGCTTGGGCTCACGACTGTCCCACTCCTTAGCCTGCTGGACTGATAGAGCTGGAGATGGTGAGAGGGCCTTCTGCGCTGCTCTGGGATGTGGATGGCACCCTCGCCGAAACGGAGCTGGAGGGTCACCGCCTGGCTTTCAACCACGCCTTTGCTGAGGCGGGCCTGAGCTGGCAGTGGGATGTGGCCCTCTACCAGCAGTTGGTGCGCATCAGCGGTGGCCGCGAGCGCATCAGCGCTTACCTCAGCGAGGTGGAAGGGGCCGTGCCCGATTCAGAACGGGTGGAGAAGCTGCAGCTGGCCAAAAAACGCCACTACAACGCGCTTGTGGAGCAGGGCGCCCTGCGCTTGCGCCCCGGAGTGGAGCGTCTGGTCCGCAGTGCCCGCGAGGCGGGTCTGCCTCAGGCGATCGTGACCACCAGCAGCCGCCAGGCGGTGCAGGCCCTGTTGGATCGGCTGTTGCCCGATCACGCTGCCTGTTTTGGCCTGTGGGTGTGTGGTGAGGATGTGCCGCGCAAGAAGCCTGATCCCGCCGCCTATGCCCTGGCGTTGGCCCGGCTGGATCTGTCTGCCCAGGGTGTGATCGCGCTGGAGGATTCCGGCAATGGTGTAGCTGCCGCCACTGGGGCTGGCATCACCACGGTGGTGACCCGCAGTGGCTCTAGTGCCACAGAAGCTCCGGAAGCCTTTATGGCTGCTGCCGTTGTGCTGGATCATCTGGGCGATGCGGAGCAACCGAATTGCGCGCTGCGCGGCCCCGCTTGCCCCCAGGGCCAGCTCACGCTCTCCTATCTGCAGCAGCTGCTGCTGGCCTGATGACGCTTCCGCTTCAGCGCACCCGTTTTGATGGTTTGCAGCGCCGGCTGAGTGGGCTAGTGCTTGGGGGTTTCCAGGGCAGTTGGCGGCGGCGCAGCCTGGCGGTACTGGCTCTATTGCTCGGCTTCTACGCCGGAGAGAACATCACGGCGCTGTGGCTGGATCGGGTGGGGCAGCGGCCGGTGGTTGTGCTGTTGCTGGTGTTGATGCTGGAGCTGTTGGTGCGGCTCCGCACCCGCCTGGTTGGAGAGCGGCCCGGGCTGGGCTGGATCCTCACCGACAACCTGCGCCTGGGCGTGGTGTACGCCGTGGTGCTGGAAGCGTTCAAGCTCGGCTCATGAGCCTGGAGGATGCCCTGCTGGCCTGGTGCCAACAGGAAACCCGCCGCGGCCGCCGGTTGGTCATCGGCTTGAACGGCCCGGTGGGTGCCGGCAAGAGCACCCTGGCCCGCCGCCTGCAGCAGCGCTTTGCGGCCGCTGATCTGCGGTTGGCGGTGGCCTCCATCGACGACGCCTATCTCCCCTGGCAGGAGCGGCTGGAAGCCATGGCGGGCAATCCCTACGGCGTGAACCGGGTTCCACCCGGCAGCCATGATCCCGCTGCGCTGCTGGCGGGGGTGCGTCAGTGGCGCAGCGGCGGTGACCAGACGCTGGAGTTACCTCGCTTCGACAAAACCCTGCGGGATGGTCAGGGTGATCGCGTGGCTCCCTGGCGCGGCGAGGCCGATGCGCTGCTGCTGGAGGGGTGGATGCTGGGCTGTCAGCCCTTGTCCGACCTGCAGGTCTCATCGGAGGCTTTGCAGGGCCGGAAGCCGGAGTTGAACCAGGCGGAGCTGGCCTGGCTGCGGCGCTGCAACCAAGCCCTGGAGGCTTATCAGCCGCTCTGGAAGGAGCTTGATCAGCTGCTGGTGCTCTGGCCGAGCGACTGGCGATGGCCGCGCCGCTGGCGGTTGCAGGCCGAGGCGCGGCAACGCCGCAGCGGCGGCGGTTGGATGCCCGCAGCAGAGCTGGACTGTCTGGTGAAGGCCACGTTGCAGTCGTTGCCCCCGGATCTGTATCAGTGCCCCGTGTTGGCTCGTGCCAATGGCGTACGGGTGCTGGATGGCCGTAGGCGGTATGTGTGGGAGGGCAGCGGTGAAGCTGCCCTGCAGCGCTGGGCTCAGCCCTGCTCGGTCTCGTCCTCAGCCACGGGGTAGACGAAGCCCTGAGCGCGGCCGCTCAGCACGGATTTTCCGATGGACAGGGCTTTCTGGGCGGCAACGGCAGCCTTGCCCTTCCAGGTGGCATGGCGCTGGTTGCGCTTGCCCTTGGACGTTTTCTTCTTGGGAACAGCCATCCCGCTTGATTTCAGCCAAACCAAGAGTTTCCATCGCCACCTTCCCTTTCGTCAAATCGCTAAGCTCAAAACCAAGATTCCGACCGGTGTGAGCAGCAGCGTTTCCTCTGATCTGCCGGTGAATTTGGGCCTGGTGCGTGCACCACAGCCCAGTTACACCCAGCTGTTGCAGCAGCTACGCGCTGGAACGGTGAAAGAGCTGTTGCTCTCTCCTGGCCAGCGGCAGGTGAAGGTCACCTATGCCGATGGCAAACAGGTGACCGTGCCGGTCTTCAGCAACGACCAACTGTTGTTGCGTACGGCCCAGGAGGCTCGGGTTCCTCTCACTGTCCGTGATGAACGCCAGGACCAGGCCACGGCAAGCCTTGTGTCGAACGGGTTGTTGCTGCTGCTGTTGTTCGGCGGCCTGGCACTGCTGCTGCGTCGCTCCGCCCAGGTAGCCAACCGCGCCATGGGCTTTGGCCGCAGCAAGGCGCGCATGGCCCAGAGCGAAGCCGCGGTGGCGGTGCGCTTTGAGGATGTGGCGGGTATTCAGGAGGCGAAAGAGGAACTCCAGGAAGTTGTGGCGTTCCTGAAGGAGCCGGAGCGGTTCACCGCCGTGGGTGCCCGCATTCCCAAAGGTGTGCTGCTGGTGGGTCCTCCGGGCACGGGCAAAACCCTCCTCGCCAAGGCGATCGCCGGGGAAGCGGGGGTGCCGTTTTTTTCCATGGCCGCTTCCGAATTCGTGGAGCTGTTTGTGGGTGTGGGCGCCAGCCGTGTGCGCGATCTGTTCCGCCAGGCCAAAGAAAAGGCTCCCTGCATCGTGTTCATCGATGAGATCGATGCGGTGGGCCGCCAGCGCGGCGCAGGCATCGGCGGCGGCAACGATGAGCGTGAGCAAACGCTTAACCAGCTGCTCACCGAGATGGATGGCTTCGCCGAAAACTCGGGCGTGATCCTGCTGGCTGCCACCAACCGTCCGGATGTGCTCGATGCGGCCTTGATGCGGCCGGGGCGTTTCGATCGCCGCATCCATGTGGATCTACCCGATCGACGCGGTCGCGAGGCGATCTTGGCGGTGCATGCCCGCTCCAGACCCCTCGACCCGGGGGTGCGGCTGGCTGACTGGGCCAGCCGCACCCCCGGCTTCTCCGGAGCCGATCTCTCCAACCTTCTCAATGAAGCGGCCATCCTCACAGCCCGACGTGAGCGCAGCTGTATCGATGACGCGGCCATTGGCGATGCCCTCGAGCGCATCACCATGGGCCTCACCGCAGCTCCCCTGCAGGACAGCGCCAAGAAGCGCCTGATCGCGTATCACGAGATCGGCCATGCCCTGCTCACCTCCCTGCTGCCTGCCGCCGATCGGCTCGACAAGGTCACCTTGTTGCCGCGGGCCGGTGGCGTGGGCGGCTTTGCTCGCACGATGCCGGATGAAGACGTGCTCGATTCCGGGTTGATCAGCAAGGCCTACCTGCAGGCTCGCCTCGTTGTGGCGATGGGTGGTCGTGCGGCCGAACTGGTGGTGTTTGGCCCGAGCGAGGTCACCCAGGGTGCTGCCGGTGATCTGGAGATGGTGAGCCGCATCGGCCGCGAGATGGTGACCCGCTACGGCTTTTCATCTTTGGGTCCCGTGTCGCTGGAAGGTGAGGGGCATGAGGTGTTTCTCGGCCGTGATTGGCTGCGTTCCGAGCCTCACTACTCCCAGGAAACGGGAAGCCGCATTGATGCGCAGGTGCAGCAGCTAGCCCGGGCTTCGCTTGATCAGGCTGTGGCGCTGCTGCAGCCCCGCCGCGAGCTGATGGATGTGCTGGTGGATCTGTTGATCCAACGCGAAACGATTGAAGGAGCGGAATTCACCGCACTAGTGGAACAGCACGAGCAGCGCCAGAGCGAAGCGGTCGTGGCCTAGGCGAAACGGATGTCGAGGCTGCGCAGGTAGGTGTGCAGGCCGGCATCCTGAATCGGC
>Ga0078894_10002735_pt1 | contig 13330 bp, 19 predicted proteins | sample LauGreSu1BDMLBSD_2_FD_67506 | JGI IMG/M metagenome (GOLD analysis project Ga0078894, IMG submission 67506) | Freshwater lake microbial communities from Lake Michigan, USA - Su13.BD.MLB.SD (version 4) (version 4) | ecosystem: Environmental > Aquatic > Freshwater > Lake | place: Lake Michigan...
GTTGATAACTATTTTGTTTGTATATTTGTAAAAATAAAACTCGCAAGATGAACATCAAAGAAAAATTCCTAGAATTAACAAAGAGAACCTACCCACACGGAACGGAAGCAGAGATATTTCCTTTATTAGGGGAAGGATTACAAGCAGATGAATTCGGAAACCTATTCATTAAAATAGGTGAGAGTGATGTTATGTTTACTGCACACTTAGATACTGCAACTACTGCACTTACTGATGTGGTTCATGTTATTGAAAATAATATAATTAAAACAGACGGAAAATCTATATTAGGTGCTGACGACAAAGCAGGTGTCACTATCATGTTAAATATGATTGAAAATAACATACCTGGATTATACTACTTCTTTTTAGGTGAAGAAGTTGGTTGTATCGGTTCTAGAAAAGTTGCCGCTGTTCAAAAAGAAAAGAAAATTGAAGGAATAAATAAAGTAATATCTTTCGACCGTAGAGGAAATAATTCAATCATAACATATCAAAGTGGTGCTAGATGTTGCTCTGAAACTTTCGGTTCTGCTTTAGCTAAAGCTTTGAATGACGTAGAATCAACTTTTAAATACGCAAACGACGATACCGGAATTTTGACTGACTCTGTTCAGTTCGTTAGTATCTATCCAGAGTGTACTAACATATCAGTAGGATACCAACACGAACACACATTTTCTGAAAAACAAGACATTGAACACTTGACTAAACTTGCAGAAGCTTGTTTGAAAGTAGATTGGAATGCATTACCAGTTGAAAGAGATCCAAGTACAACTGAATACAAATCTTATGGATCTTATGGTGCTTGGAGCAGATACGACGATGAATATGACTATACTGGATACCGTACATCAAACTGGGCAACAAAAGTAGAAAAGACAGAACCTATTTGGTTCTATGACAACAAATACAGTTATGTTTCTAACATAGAGATAAACTCTGTTACTAAAAAAGTAGTGAAAGTTGATCTTTGTACTGCACGAAAAAAATACGAAAAAGTTCTTATAGAGGATTTACTTAGATCTTTAGAGATAGAGTTCTTAGCAACTGAATGGGACGGAATGAACCTTACTGCTTACTACAAAAATGGTAGCCACAAAACCGAATGTACAAGAAACGACCTTTTAGAGTTTCTTCCAGAAATCGACTATTCAAATGGATGTGATTTAGGAGAATATAAAGGACAGAACATGAGTGACTACGCAGACAACTACGGATACTGTGATGATATATGGGATTAAAAAACAAAGGAGATGTCGAATGAAAAATTACCGTACGATATAATTTTTCTAAAAAGAAGATTAAATGTCGTAGTAGAAAAAGAAGAATATGAAAAAGCAGCTATCATAAAAAGATGGATAGATGAACTTATGATATTCTATAAAGTTGGAGAAAAATCAAACAAAATATCAAAATAGTTTTGTATATTTGTGGTATGGATAAACCTCTAAACAAACCGAAATGTCAATGTCTCTATGAAATAGAGAATGGAATGCCAAGAACTAAGTTCTGTTTGACACCATGTATTGGTCAAAAAGAAATGTTAAGAGATAAAAATCAACCAATTGAAAAGATTATAGAAGATTTAGAGATTTCTATAAAAGATAATCGATATAATAAAGATGCAGTTCAAGTATTGTCTGGTACATTATCAGTCGCTAAAAATTTAAAAAAATGAACTTAAAAGAAATTTACGAAGCCAAACGAGATATTAGAGAATCTGAAATTCCTGAAATCTGGAAAGATAGTTTTAATCGATTTATGTTTGGTCAAACCTGTTGTGCAGAAACAAACGAAGATGGTTCTATGAAAGAATTCATCTACTATGCATGTGATTTTAGAATTTGGTATAACCAAAACAAAGCGGCAATCGAAAGAGACCTTAAAATCGAAGAGACCTTAAAGAAATAAGACATGTATCCATATAGTAAAAATTTAGGAGTAAACTTTTTGAGAAGTTGGGAATTTGAATTTAAATTCAAAAGAGTTCCTAAAAAATGGAGCTTTAAAGATCTACACGACCTTTATATTCGTGCTAAAGAAAGATCCGATAGGAGAAGAAAGGAATTTACCGATTTCATCGACATGATAATCAAGGAAGTAGAGCCAAACGAAAAAGGAGAGCATAATGTATATTTAGAAAGAGAAAACGGAACTTACATGTACTCTATAAGAAAAGACGAAAATTTTGGCTGGTCTTATTCCACAAACTACGTAACTTTTTCAAAAGATGTTGTAATGGCGAGAGAAGAAAAGATAGATTTCGTACTGACCAACCAAAGGCAATTCGAGCTTGGTGAAAAGCTTAGAAAACTTGACAGAATGAAGTCTAGCTTCGACCGACATGTATTTGGAATAATTGAAGAAGCAATGGATGAAGAGCTACGTAAAAAATACAAAAAAGTAAAAAACTATGAAGTACCAAAAGTTTTAAAAGTAAATATTGGTGGAACTATATACTATGCTGCCTTAGACAAAGAATCAAGAAACTCTGGATACGACTGGAAAAAATTCGAAATTTTAGGAAAAGAAGAAAGTAATATTATAGAATTATAAGTATAAGTTATATCATGATGTTACATGTTTTTTCAAATTTAATATATACAATATGAAACAAGTCTACCAAATAAAATTTACAAAAACTTCCTACGAGCTCGATAAGGATTATGAAAGACTTTCCGAGCATGAAAAGGTTGATATTTCTTCAATGACTCCCGACTCATTCTTTGACTTTAACAATAATGATGGTCATTATACTCTTTACCTTATATTTTCACCATTGGAAGTCGAAAGGTATTCTAAGATACTACAAAATAATTTGATTGAACATTCAATTTCTAATCTTTCCGATGGTGTTTTGTGTAACGATTTTAGTATTGAGACAAATCTTAGACCATTTGTTAATGCTTTAAATAGGTTTAGATGGAATTCCTATAAAGATAAACTTGATGAATGGATTTATAACAATTTAGATATGGATCTCGTACTCGATAGAATAGGACAATGTGGGATGGATAATTTAAGACCGGTAGAAAAAAAATTTCTTAGAAACTTTCAAAACTAAATGTTATGGACATTTTACAATCAATAAAAATAGTAATGGCTATGAAAGAACATCTTAAAATCATCGAGGACTATTGTAGAAATGATTTCTACGCATCCGAGGTTTACCATAAAAACAGGTCTGTTCATTCAGGAACCTGGTGTAGCTATCACACTTATGAGATAGTTGACGAAAAACAACTCAAAGTATTCTACAAATACGGATACGGCGACTATGAATACACTAACTCTTACATAATAAACCTTGGTAACGAATATCGCGATAAAGTTATATCAAAAATACTTTCAAACGAATAAATTTCCGTATCTTTGTTAAAAATCAAATATTATGAAAACTAAACTAAAACAAATCGCAAAATTCATTGGACAGATTTATGCCAACTTTATAATTGATAAATTATCAAATTGTACGAATCTTTTCGAATATGAACAATTGATGCAACAAGCAGTTTTATTAGATTATTGCTTCACCGAATATTTAGATATTTACTTAGATTAAAATGAACTTATTTTTAGACGACATCCGATCTGCAAACATGGCACACAACTCTTCCAAAGGGTTGGGTTTGTCGTATTCAAAAGATTCTAACTGGACTATTGTTAGAACTTATGACGATTTTGTGGACGTTATAAACACACAATTCGACTACATTGATTTGATTTCTTTCGATCACGATTTGGCTTGTTTTGATATGGACGGAAATGAAATGACTGGAAAGAATGCAGTTGATTATGTAATCGGATATTGTTTAGATAATGATAAACCATTTCCTAAAAGTTGGTATGTTCACTCCGACAATACTAATGGTCGTCAAAACATAATCGGTGCAATCACCAATTATTTAGATAAAGTTGAAGGAATTACTTATCCTGATTTTAGAGGATATCACAAAGGAGTTTTAGACGGAAAAGCGGTATGAATTTCATAAAAGCACACCTTGTATCAAGGATAAAGATAATTTACAAAAAGAACGAAAATCTTGGTGACAGGAATTTTCTTTACCTGGACAATCCAATCGATGTCGATGGTAAGAGAAGAATCAACAGATTGAACCAATGGTATCCTTTTTGTGAGGAAGAGTTGGTTCATTCCGGCTGGCACGACCTTTCTGGAAACATACTCAAAGAAATATACTTTTCTATGAGAGACGGAAAGTTCTATGGTTACAAAATCATAGAAGGTAAAAAATATAAATTAAGAAGAAGATGCTCAAAGACATAACATTTCAATATAACGGTGTTTACGTAGACTATAGTTATAGCTACGACTGTGAAAGTTATGGTTGTGACGAAGAAGGTATATGTAGATGTGGTAGTATACATAATGAACATGTTGATTCAGTTGATGTTTCTTCAATAGTTAAAAAAATATACGACGACTTTTTCGAACAAGGAAAAGCAGCTGATCGAAACAATGCGATAAACGAAGTTCTCTATGGTATCGGAAAGGACATAGACATCTATACGATTGATAGAATAATTAGATCCTACAAAATATGGGAAAATGAAAACTGGAATATCGAAGTTGAAGGTGGTTATTACGGTCAAGAAGTAGGAGACGTTACTATAAAAGAATCTATCGCAGATAAAATTGAAGAAGAACTTTTAACAGTATTTTCCTTACCAAGTTTAAAAGAAAAGATTGAGTATCTTTTGAAATTAGAATATGGTAAGATTCTTCCAGAGATTGCAGACTCAAGCTATGAGTCCATGGTAATCGACAAAGACGACATTATATTTGGTGTTGAAAAACATCTAAAGAAAGTAATGAAAAAAGACTTAGATTTTTATTCCGACAAAAACTATAATAGTATTAGAGGAATTGTTAAAAAGTCAGGAGATAAATGGCAAGTCATTGACGGTTACCATCGAATATTTAGTACAAAGTTTCCAAGAGTAAAAGTTTTAGTTGCTAAAAAATAAAAGCCGGTACATAGAATTTGAATATATATAAAAAAAAAATTTTTTATGAGTGGCAAATTCAGAATACTATCTTTAGATGGTGGTGGTCTAAGAGGACTTACACAATTAATAATTCTTAAAAGAATCGAAGAAAAAACAGGAAAGAGAATACACGAACTTTTCGACCTTATTATAGGAACATCAACTGGTGCTATTATAGCAGCAGGATTAACAGCAACTAAAAACAATAAACCTTGTCTAACTATAGATAAACTTATTGACCTTTACTTTGATCACGGTGATAAAATTTTCCCCACACAATCAAACTACTTTAAAAGGTTTTTGAGAACCGTAAGAACACTTGGTAGTAGTAAATATAAAGTAGATGGACTGAAAGGTCAGTTGGAAAAGTATTTTGGCGACATCAGACTTTCCGAAACTATAAAACCTATCATCGCTACTTCTTATGATGTTGAAAACAATGAGGTAATCATGTTTAAAACTAGAAGAACCGACGAATTTGAATACGACCTTTCTTTAGTGGATGTTTGTCTTTCTTCAACTGCAGCACCAAGCTACTTTCCACCACACGAAATGAATTGGATGGGAGTTAATGGAGTTTTTGTGGATGGTGGTATCTATATCAACAATCCATCTATGGCGGCTGTAGCGGATGCATTAAGATACAATTATGGACGTGAGGATCTAAAAATAGAAGACATACAACTTCTTTCAATCGGAACAGGAATTTACTCTAAAAAGATTAAATCCGACAGCAAAGACTGGGGAATTGCAAAATGGGCTGTTAATATAACAGGTATAATGATGCATTCTACATCAAAATCTGTTGAATATGAGTGTGAACAAATGCCGTTTGATAAATATCTAAGACTACAATTTGTGTTGGAAGAAAAGGAATATATCGAAATGGACGATTCCAGAAAATCAACACTTAAAGAACTTATTAGTTATGTGAACAACCAAATACTTAATAAAAGGTTTTCCGAAATAGAAAGTTTTTTTGAATAGAAAAACAAAAGCCGAAGAGAAATCTTCGGCTTTTCTATTATTCCCCATTATAATTATTTGGCATTCTTTCCCAGATTCTATCTCGTCTATCTATATACATCTGTAACATATCTTTTTCACCTTCATCTGCGATTCTTTCAGTATTTGGTATAAGTTCATTTATCAACTTATCTAATAAAACAGATAGAAGTCCTGCTTCTTTAAGTCTTAAATGATATTCAAAATCATTAAGTTCATCTTTTTCATCTTTGTCATACTCCATACCCAATATTTTAGCATCTCTTGGTGTTAAATAAACATCATCTTTTGTTTTGTAAACAAACACATTGTATACCTTAGGGTGGTTTTTACTAGTTAGTAAATTAGACTTAATAGCATCTACACTTTTCCAATCATCATTTTTATCACAAAGAACTTTATACCAAGTTGAATCTTTTGAGTATAATATAAACAAATCATTATCATCTTTGTGATACCAGCTTGTTTCGATGCTGTCGCCTTCTTTGGATATCTCATATACACCTAATACTGCGTTTCTCTTCAGTATGTATTCATCTTTGTCGTCGGAATATACACAGTCGTCCGTGTGTATATACTCGTCTTCCCAGTCTGAATAGTAGATGTATTCGTCATCTTCCGGAAACGATCCGACATGCTCTCTTCCTGGTCTCGGTTCTATATAAATAGACCTGCTGTCGTAGAGCCAATCTTGATAGGCGTCCGACCAAACTGCGTCACGTTCTGGAATATGTTCACCATAGTATTCCGACCATTTTCCTTCTTCTATTTCCGTGTAGTCACCATCAGTATCTTCTAAGATGTATTGGCCTTCGTTGTGTGATTTATCTGTGTCGTTGAAAAGTTTTCCTGTCTTTGGGTCGAACCTTTTGAATGTATCCATATAAGGATATGTGTCGTAGTCTTCTATCTTTACATTTACCACCATATTACAACTCTTTTCCTCGCCGTTGAAGGTTATGTTTGAGTAGCTATGATGGTTGTTGTATGTTTTGTAGGCCCAACCTTTTTCTTTTGCGTAATTGGTAAACTTTACGACATCCGATTGTAATATTGTGTATTGTCTGTCCATAAAGTATTCAATCTTGTTTGGACCACTATTTCTTTCCAGCTTCCATATAAGAGACCTTCCTATTACTTTGTCGTTTTCTAAAAGAACTAAAAGTCTACATACATCTGGATTTTGAACGTATATGTTAAATAACTTCTTCTTTTTGGCCATACATGATCTTCCTAAATCTCCTGCCATTTCTTTATAGTTTTCGTGCCAATAGTATTTCTCAATCTCTTCGCCTTCGACCAATATAAATCTTTCACTTACTTTCTCTTCGGATCCTTTGAAGGCGTTCACGAACTTTTCGATATCTACATCAGAATACTTACCTGGGAATATCTGCCTTACGAGTCTTCCTATCTTTATAGGGTTTCTTGATTGTTTCCAGAATTCGGGTTCGTTGTTATTGAGCATCCTGGAAATGTCGATTGCTGCGAAGGCTGACCTGTGCTTAGGCTTTTCTAGGTCTTCTATAAACTTTGGACCGTAAAGATCACTCAGCTTTTTGACCGCGTTCTTCATCGTAATGAAAGTAAGTTCTCCTTCCTTTTCACTTTCGTCCAGGAAAGTTACGTCAGGTTTTATGTCTTGTCCAAGCTGAGATATAATGTCTTTAGATATATCGCTGTCGATGTCTTGAAGTCTTTTGAGTATTTTTGGAGAAACGTATAGAGTTGATTCGTTAAGTACTTTTTCCAAAATGAAGTTATTGTATTTCGATATCATTTTCATTTCAATTTTAATAAAATTTTACTCCTGCAATCTTTGTTGCTAAATTGTAGTATATAGTTCCTAATTGAGATTTTCCTGTCAATGGATCTGTAGAACAACATCCGTCAACTGCAGGAGAGTTTGTTTTTGTAAAACTTTCTATCACCGTTCCATTTGATGTTATCACATTGTTGATTATAGTCATTGTTCCCCCTATATAGGTTGTTACATTGATGTTTGTAATATCACCACTCATTTGACCTGTTTTCAGACACCACCCTGCATAAAGTTCTACTCTAACATCGTTATTTAGACTTATTGCATCTAGTTCCATCTGTTTGAAGTTTATAACTATAGATTCACCTAATCCGTTTCCTACGTCATCACCTGCTTGGTAAAGATATGAGTTGTTTATAGTTCTGGTTGCATTTGGTGTTATATATTGACCTTGTCCACAACCTACTCTTTTATAATCTTCAACAGTTCCAGTATTCATAAAGAATGTTGCCGAGTCCAAATCTCTTCGGTAGTCATCCGATCTGTACTGATAGGTAACAATAATATAGTCGAAAGGTAGTAGTGGAGTCAGTATTCCGTTGACTTTTAATACCCTCTTTGATATTGCATCATAGTTTCTGTTTATTTCTTCTAAAGAAAGTGCTCTATTATAAACCGAAAGTGCCATCAATCTTCCATTCATGTGGTATAAGTTTGATGCCATTCCTACATAAAGAGTATTCACACCGAATGATGTAGTTCCATTTCCTGCAGTAACTTTTCTCATTCCCGGCATGTGTAGTGTATCCGACTTTTCTACTTTTGCTATATTATTCACTTCTATGAATCTGTTTGTTTCAGTGACAGATATACTCCATTCATTTCCCCTTTTTATACCAACTGCGTTGTACCAACCACCATTTGCAGTTGCACCATTAAGTCCCATATTTGATTGTTTTATTAAAAAACTTGAGGTTGCAAAAATGAATTCGGATGAATTCTCTCTACCACCAAACCAAACGACACCATTATCGTTGTATGCGAGTTCCCATCCATTTGCTGCCGTTATGTTGCTATATCTAGCTGCAATAATACTTGTCGGCGTTTTGAATTTGTTAACATAGAACCATGCAGAGACTGTTATATCGGTCAATCCCGTCATCTCTGGAGTGTTTCCAAAATCTATATAGTCATCTACTCCATCAAACTCTATGTTTCCATAAAAAGTTCCTATTCCCGTGTTGTTGAATCCAGAAGATGAGTATAAATTCGACATTGTATATAATTCACCTGCAGCTACAGAATCTAATTCGGATGTAAATGTCTGTACAACGTCTATTTTTAGTCCGGATGGTGCTGCTTTGTAAAATGGAAGTGAAAATGCATAATACGATGCACCTATGTATGATAGGTTCGGAGTTGAGTGATAACTTGGATCGTAGATGTTGGTGTCCGATGCGGAAAGAACCCCGTTCACGTATATCCTACTTCTTGTGTTTACTTTCCTGGTCACAAGTACATGATTCCATTGGTTTACCTGAAAGGCGTTGTTTCCGGTTGTAAGTGATATTGAGTAGTATTGTGAACTTGGATTTCCGGGTGCACCCATCTTTATTCCGATAAAGAAGTTTATTGATTTCGCGGTGTTGTTGTACGTGATACCCCATCCATTGTATTCGGTATAGTCTCCGGTGTTATGAAAAGAAGATATAAGATATGAATCTGTTAAACCTGCAGGTACGTAAAACCATAAACTTACTGAAAAATCACGCGGGTATTCATAAGGATGAACGTATGTAGTGAACTTTAAAGTATTTTCAGGTAAGGTGATGAAATTACTACCATTAAATGAAAATGCACCAGATCCTACTTTTCCACTTTGATAAGTCATTGTTGATGGTGAAAAGTTTTGTCCCGAAGGAGTTACTACACTTCCATGTGCAGTTCCTTTTGAGTCAAGTGCATCTCCATTGGCATCCCAAGAATGTTCTAATGTACTCCATACAGGAGAAGAGTTTCTAGTATCTGACGGAATCATATCTACACTACCTGGTTTATTCCAATAAGGTGAATAGTAAGGTGTTAGATGATAGGGTACAAAGTTACTAAACGTTGCTCCGTTTATAATTGATCCTGTTGCATTCAATGTAGATGGACTTTTTGAAGTGTCTGCAAAATCTATGAAAAGGTTGTTATTTCCGTTTTGCATATACCTCAATCCTCTTTTTGCATATGACTCTTGTTTTGCTGCGTCGATGTGGAATACCAATCCGTCTAAGACCACTCCTCCGTAATATGATGTTCTTCCTGCCATTTTAAATTTCTAATTTTGATTTACCTTTTTTGTAGATATTGAGTATCTCTTCATTACTTAAAGTTTTATTCCACATCGCCACAGATGACATTCTTCCGTTGAAAAATGATCCAAATACACCCGTTTGTAACCTAGCACCTAATACTAAATAATCAACAAACGAATTTTTCTCAACATCAACACTTGTACCGGGTGTTGTCAATTTTTTTTCACCATTAAGATATACGGCATAACTTGTAGATTCCCAGTTAATTATTATATTGTTCCAAGTGTCTCCCGTTATTGTTATATCAGTGACTGCAGTTCTTGAAATTGGTGAACTCGTAGACAATGTTATTACTTCATTTGTCACTAAACCTGTAACATTTCCCAAATAAAGTTCCATAGCATATGAACTACCATTTCTCACTTGAAAAAGAGTACCACCTGTACTACTAGCATTAATATTACTATTTGGTTTAAACCATATACTTGCACTATTCATACTGAAGGTCGTACTTATTGTTCCTTGTATATAATCTTCTTTACTTGAGTTGAAGATAATACAACCATTATTCTCTGGTGAGAAATTTGCAGATTTGGTATAAATGATGTCGTTTAGTGAAGTGTTATGACCGTTGTATCCATTTGTCATCAGGTTTTTGACTGGTTCCGGCATTGATAGTAATTGTTGTATAGTTGGTTCTGTTCCGTCTACTAAATCTACTCTCGGATAAACAAAAGATTGTGTTGCCACTATATCTTCGGAATAGAAAAGGTATGTTCTAAGAAGTGTTTGTGAGCTTGTTGCGTTCCATATCCAATCACCGATGTAAAGGTTTCCAACTTTGTGCCCACTTTGTGTCCATATTCCTGAATCTTGATGATTATAGTTTAGTGGTAACCCGTTGACATCGGATCCTATCACCAGACTCGCTGTCGGAGTGGATGCTGGCCAAACATGTCCAACTACGAGAGTCCAAACATCCATACCACCAAGATTAGGCGGATTGACACTACTTAACGCACCTGCTGCACTGGTGTAGTGAAAATATGCATTGGAGGCTGTAGCACCATTTGACTTTAATTTAATTTGTTGAAATAATGAGTCTTGACCATATGAATAAAATCCAAGATAAAAAGCACCTGATTGAGATCCTATCGTCATTCCGGTTCTTTTTGTCCAAACTGAAAACCTATACATTTTATTAGGATCTATTGTGAATCGAGATCCATTCCACCCACCATCTCCTGAACTAGTTAAAGAGGTTGATCCTACAATAAGTCTTCCTGATATATCATCCATTGAACTTGACTTCCATATAATGGAATTATTACCAAATGGATCAGTATCAATAACTCTAATATTTTCATCTCCACTACCATTTAAAGAGAACCCATTCGATCCATATATAGTGGAATTTTGTGATATTCCACCTAATCCGGTCGTCCAGGTTGAGTAGTTTATCATATTTGGTGAGAATGATTTCTTATTTGTAAAATCAACATAGAACGCCAACTCATCATTTATAAATCTACCACTGCCTTCGAATGTACTCATATGGACATTTTTTATTTTTTATAAGTTATATATTAAATTTTGTCGGTCAAAAAAGATTTGCTATCTTTGAAGTATGAAAAATATTAAAGAACCATTTGTGATGATGTTGATTGGACCAACTCTTTCTGGTAAGTCTACATACATAAAAAATAATTATCCAAATACACAGGTAATTTCTCGTGACGAAATTGTTATGGAAGTTTTCGGATCAAGAGACTACAATCTTGCATTCAAAGAAGTGGATCAAAAAGAAGTTGATAGAGTATTAGCAGAGAGATTAAAAGAAGCAAATGATTTAAAGACCAGTGTTATAATTGACATGACCAACATGACGGTCAAAAGAAGAATGGTAACTCTAAGAAACTTTGGAAAAGACTTTACTAGAATTGCAGTTGTTTTTCCAATATTGTCAGATGAAGAATACACAAAAAGAAACATCGACCGAAATGCAAAAGAAAATAAATGGATACCTCCATTTGTAATAAAATCGATGATTGATTCGTATCAAGAACCAACTTTAGAAGAAGGATACGATAGAATAGTTATAATATAGAACGATGAACACAGCAGAACTATTGAAGACACTTTCGGACGCGGTAACCGCATCTGGAAAGAAATTAGGTGAGATTGGAAAGGAACCAATATTTGAGTTTCTAAAACGAAATGAAACACCAAGTAATCTTTGGGAAGGAATATACGAAAAGCTGAGGCAACTACATGAACCTTACAACCCTCCAAAAGTAGACTACACGGATAACTCTCACAACGATGTAAAACATCGAGAGCCACGAAAGAAAGTTTTCTCGGAAATAAAAAAAATAGCTGGATAGATTTTTCTATTCGGCATTTGTTGCTTATATTTGTAGAAAGAAAAACGATATGAGCTTAGACCAAACATACACAATCGACTTCAATAACTTATCATTCTATGATGGTGATTTCAAAAAATCCGACGACTTCAGTGATTTGATATATGAAAACGAAGGTTCTGTTTGTTTAGAAGAAGAGTGGATTTCATTCATTCCGGTTGGAAACGACGATGTGAATATCACTGTTGAATACTCACTTGAGTTAAGAGGATACTTCGACGAATGTCCCGGTGACTATTGGACACCACCTGCTTGTGATTTTTGTTTAGATGAAGCAACCGTTTCTATAAACAGATTTTTTATTGACGATGTTGAAGTAGAACTTTTTTCCGAGATAGAAAAAATTTTAATGACCTTAGTTGAAAATAAAATAGGAATATAATATGTTGGTTAAAGTAATATCGGAAAATACGGAAATAAAAGACTTTTGTTATGAACCTCTTAGATCCGGTAAAATCTACAATGCCGAATTTATAAATAAACACTATACTAAAGTATTCTTTTTTATTGACGGTGAAGAATATGAAATAAATGTGCATAATAGACATCTTAAAGAATTGAATTTGGATGAAATAAGAGAGTACAAACTTAACAAAATAGGAATATGAAAAAAGTATATTTTGAAGTTGATTCAAAAAGCTGGGTGCTAGATGATCTTGACGAAATGTATTCGTTTAAGTACATCGACATAATGACCAATGAAGAGAACACCGGAATACTTACTTGGGTAAAAGGTGTGGATCGTGTTGATATGGGAGTTGGTGAAGAAGAACGTCTTTACGGTGTCGAACTTTTTGGAGAAGAATACTTCTTTTTAGAAAGTTATAAAG
>Ga0078894_10002736_pt1 | contig 13325 bp, 18 predicted proteins | sample LauGreSu1BDMLBSD_2_FD_67506 | JGI IMG/M metagenome (GOLD analysis project Ga0078894, IMG submission 67506) | Freshwater lake microbial communities from Lake Michigan, USA - Su13.BD.MLB.SD (version 4) (version 4) | ecosystem: Environmental > Aquatic > Freshwater > Lake | place: Lake Michigan...
ACCGTAAACAGTCGGGTTGCCCATTCCAAGGCTAGTTCCATCAAACGTCAGCGCCGTCCCACTCGTCGCCACCTTGCTGCCGTTCAGATACAGCACGCCGTTGGCGGTGCCGCCGGAGAGGGTCAACGCGTTAAGCGTCGCAACATCCGTGGTTTTGTTATAGGTAAACCCGGCATCGCCACCGATAGCGCCGCTGTCGTTAAACAGCACTTGCGTATCGCTGCCGCCGACGGTCGGAGTCTCACCCGGTACGCCTTGGATACCCTGCACACCTTGCGGACCAGTTGGACCTATGCTGCCCGATGCGCCTGTCGGGCCCGTAGGACCGGCCGCACCAGCATCGCCTTGCGGTCCCGTTGGGCCAGTCGGTCCCGCGTCGCCTTGCGGCCCTTGCGGTCCAGTAGGACCGGCTGCACCCGCTGGCCCAGTATCGCCCTGTGTGCCTTGAATACCCTGAACGCCCTGCGGCCCTGTGGGACCGGCCACGCCTTGGATACCCTGCGGTCCGGTCGGTCCGGTCGCTCCAGCGGCTCCAGCGTCACCTTGCGGCCCGGTAGGTCCGGTCGCGCCAGCATCGCCCTGTAACCCTTGCGGTCCGGTAGGACCAGTCGGGCCAGCCTCACCCTGTATGCCCTGCACACCTTGGATGCCCTGCGGACCAGTCGGCCCGACTTCGCCCTGTATTCCCTGTGGACCCGTGGGGCCAGTTGGACCGGCGACGGTTGAGGCTGCGCCAGTTGGACCAGTTGGGCCTTGCGCTCCTGTCGGGCCAATTAATCCAATTGATTGAATAACAACAATCAGTTGATGATTGTTAGCAAAATTGGTTGTGCCTGTGCCGCCCGAAGTGACTAGCGTAACGGGAACCGAAACATAACTATTCGATACAACCGTCGGCGTTCCGTTGACTTCCCATTTTTGGAAATTAGCCGAATTGTCCCGGTCTTGAAGAACGATAACGTCGCCGTCCTTCAAAATACCTAGGAAAATATCAATGTCTAAATTGTTTTGCTCCAGATGGCTTAAAACAATGCTAGTCGCGGAAATCTGCGTTGCGTTGTTCCAATACAAATGCCCGGCGGTAGGGACGCCGCTTGTGGCGGTAGTGTCTGCTTGATATTCGTAGAAACTCGACGATTGACCGTCGACGCCTTGCGGACCAGTCGGCCCCGTAGGACCGGCAACGGTAGACGCCGCGCCTGTAGGGCCAGTCGGGCCAATATCACCCGTCGGGCCGGTCGGACCAGCGACGCCTTGCACGCCCTGTATACCTTGTGGCCCCTGTGGTCCGGTCGGGCCAACTTCGCCTTGGATACCTTGGATGCCCTGCGCTCCGGTCGGGCCTGTCGGACCGGCGACAGTAGACGCCGCGCCAGTTGGTCCCGTCGGGCCGACTTCGCCTTGCAAGCCCTGCGGACCAGTCGGGCCAGTGCTACCTTGTGCGCCAGCCTCACCTTGGATGCCTTGCACACCCTGTGGGCCAGTAGGACCAATGACACCTTGGATGCCTTGGCTACCTGTAGGGCCGATAATGCCTTGCGGACCAGTAGGGCCAATATCGCCAGTTGGTCCCGTCGGACCGATAACGCCTTGGATACCCTGCGTACCAGTTGGGCCGATTTCGCCCTGTACACCCTGTATACCTTGGACACCTTGCGATCCGGTCGGGCCAATGTGACCCTGCGCGCCTTGACTACCCGTTGCGCCCGTCGGCCCTGTCGGTCCTAATCCACCGGCAAGCGCGGCTGATCGCACGATAACCGTATTGGTGGTTTCTTCGACAACGACGTTATTTAGCGTTTCATCGACAATAACGGTTGTGTTCGTCATCGTGTCACCTCGGCATCAACCGTGAATTGCCCTTGCACCAAACGATAAACGGTTGCGCCATTCACTAATTCGATGTCGTACACATAGCAACCCGCCGCGACTGCTGCGGTCTGCGTGGCTGTTGCGGTAACGGAGACGGTCCCCGCTGTGCCGCCTAGTAATATGCCGCCGTTTTCCGTAGTCAACGACAACAAAGTGGACGCCGATGTAACCGTCTCTCTAACTTGCATTCGCGCCGTGTAGCCACCCAAATTGATAGGCACTGCGGCTGAATCCTGCCAAGTGAAAACTCGACTAAATGTTGCGCCTTGATCGCAAACCAAATCATGTATGCCTGCCACAGTTAGACCTCCTGCACAGGTGCTTGAGGAGCAGAAGCAATGTTGACCCCATACGAGGCAATTATTTCATCCTCTGCTTGACGCTCTCGCATTACATCTTCCACATCTAATCCACGCTCTGCGAGGGCTTGCGTTCTTGTCATCAAGCCATTGTTAATTGCAAGAATCTGCGCCTCTGCTTCGCTGCGAGGATCAACCCATTGCCAGCCGCGCGGAACCCAAGTCGTATTGCTGAACTTGAAGAATTTGTTTGACGGCAAATTAACAACGCCTGAGTCAAGCGTTTGGCGCAGCCATCGCAAATAAACGGGCTGACAAAAATGCTCAATCACCCAATGCTGCACAGTTCTCCAATGATCGCGCTCCTCGAGTAATCCTTGACGAATTGAAGAATACGAAACAGCCTCGAGATCATTAGCAAGTGACGTATACGAAACGCCGAGGCCCGACGCGATACCACGCAGCATAGCCTTTTCAAAGTCACGAAATGCGGTAGACGGATGCTGCGGATCGTAACTCTTAAAATCTACGCCAGCCGGAAGTTGAGAGAACTGACCCGGTTGAACATCCATATTCAACGTGCCGTCTGGATTTGTTCCGTCTCCCTGATATTCATCTCCTGATTCAGAGACAAAAAATCCCATCTTAGAGGCCGACACTCGAGCGGCTACTAGTTCAGCCTCTTCGTAACCACCGAGCATTTTCAAGCGAGTCATCGCAGTGGCTGTCCAAGGAGTTCCGCGATTCTGCCCAATGCGATCTACACGGAAAGCGTGAATCATGCGGTCGGCAGGGATGCGTTCCGTTTTAGGACTTGTGTTGCCGATTTGATAATCATCCGGTGGTCTGACGCGAACGTGATAGGCGACCGGCTTACCGGAGGCATCGATCTCAATACCCATGCGGATTTGGCCTCCATTAGCCAGAATCTCATTCTTGTCTTGGTCGATAAGATCGGCGTCAATAAACTGGATACGGAACCGGAACGGGTTAGCATTATCCTCGACGAAAAGAACAAAGCACTCTCCGTCTCGCGCAACGCTTTCGATAAATACGCGCTGTGCATCTACCCAAGAGAGTCGTCCGTCTACGGTGCAAACTCCCGGCTGACCCCACGCATAGAAAGCGGTCTCGAGTTGCTGGTTCGCTACCTGATCAAGAATTCCGTTATTTTCTCGAGCGCGTACTTGCAGAGTTATGCCTTTTGGACCAACGACGTTAGTCGCAACAAGGTCTAAGTATCTCCGAGCATAATCGTTGTTCTGGCACAGATCGCGCGAACGTGCGCGCATTGCTTTAAGCGCATAACGTATATCGCTATCAGCAGTTTTTGTTTGCACTAACCAGTCGGAGAAAAGTCGCCCCGTGTTAGCAGCCTCAAAAGATCGCTTCTGAGGCTTTGGCTTCTGTCGTTTGAAATAATCTAATAGACTCATGCCGTAAACCTCACTCGAATTGTGGCGTTTGTTCCAAGCCCTCGTGCGATTTGCTCCGCACGACGCTCTCGGACCACCTCACCTTTTAGCCTCTCGCGCTCTGTTAAAAGGTCAGCGCGATTCCAACGAGAAAGCGATCTGCCGGCGATGGAGTAGGATGCCGCAGAGATATTTGTCGGATCTTTTAGATAAGCCTCAATATTGTCGAGCGCAATCTGTGCGAATGATCGCGGATCTTCTGAGGATGTAGACCGATTTGGCACAACATCAAAAACGCCCTTGCTTACCTCAATTCTTGCCGAATCAGAGGTGCGCGTGATGTATGCGACCCAGTGATAGCGACCAGACTGATAGTTCGCCGTCGTTGCCGAACTAACTGCTACCGTATAGGCCTCTGCCGAACCTGTTGATGAGATGGCAATGCGCTCTCCGGTAATCTCGCGTCGCGCAACATACGAAAGACTATAAGCCGACGAGGGATAATCGGAGACTAAATCGGTGCGCTTCCATGCCCATAGATCACCTGCTTGCAGCGAATCTGGTTCGCGCGTTGGGTAGTTAGCACTATCAAATTGATTTGCCATATTATCTCCATCCGTTCATCCAGCCGCCGCGCACAGGAGCCGGTCGACGCATCGGATTCTGTTGTTGCGGTGTGACCTTCTGCTCGACAACTGGTTCCACCTTACGGTTTGGCAGAACCATAGGCCCATGCCTTCCTATAAAGGCGGCATAAGCATAGACGAGACAGTCTAAGGCTTCCGTCCTACTTCCAGCAGAGCGAGGCTTATATGACCTCACCCGTCGTCCCTGCACCATACGATAGATCAACGTCTCGGCGGTCAACTGGTCGAAATAGACTTCATCGACCGAAACAGGAAAATGAATGTATCCTGCTCCCGGCTGGTGCACCCGCTTCAAGCGACCGAATAGAACGTCCTTCGCGGTATCTACACCGACTATGAATACCTGCGCCGAGGTTTTTCCCGCCCGTCCTGCTGACTTCGGCCAGATCAACCGACCGAAGCCACCCGCTCCCTTAATTGCCCAAACTCGTCGCGCTTTTCGTTTAGCGCAATGAGCGTAAACCTGTTGCGTGAAGTGACCGCCAGAGTCGATAGCAGCCGCTTCGATGAGCAGCGGTCTACCGTCTTCGGTCTCACGCTTTCTCGCTAGATAGCCGTCTAGGTCGTTCCAGAGCGAATCGGAGCCAGGATCGCCACGCAAGACTGCGTGATCTATAACCCACATCTCTTCATCGCGCCCGTAACCGACGACGGTCACCTCGAGCCGATCATCCTGTACGTCAACTCCCGCCGTCAGCATCAATACCTGTTGCGGTATTGATTGCGCTGTATAAGGTTCTCGACGTTGCGATAGCCCAACAGTTTCAACTTCCTCGCCTCGTTCCTCGAAAGTCTCCCCGAGTGAGGTATTGATCCACGTTTGTAAGGTCTCTGGAAACTTCTTCGCCTGTACAAAGGCAACCGCCATATCTGCCCAAGTAGACCAAGGTGAGTAGAGTTCGCTGATATGAAAAGATGCTATGCCGTTAAACGGCTTCGTCCCTCTCCACTCTCCGGCCTGTAGCATCTCGGCTTTGTCGGCTTCAGTGAGTATGGCGCCACACGCTACACAAACGTATTCGGCTAACTCAGGCTGACCTTCTGGCCACTTAACTTGTGCCCAGACTAATCTTTGAAATTCTCCGCAATGCAAACAAGGGACAAAATAGAATCTCTGGTCACCTGACTCGAATCCCGCCTCTACACGGCTCGATCCTTTAATCGTAGGCGTCGATCCTGCCAAAACTTTGCGACTCCAAAAGGTAGCCGTTCGCTTGCGACCGAGCGAGATCGGATCTCCCTCCGTCCCTGCGCTCGATGGGTATCGATCCACTTCGTCGAATAGCACGATGCGAATCGGACGCGATGCTAGTCCCGATGGGCTATTCGCACCGGCTACAGTTAAGTGCCCACCCGTAAACTTTTTATGTAGCAGCGTATTTCCGCTATCTCGTGCCTTCGGGTCAGCAATCCGTTCTGCGAGAACCGTCGTGTCTCGAATCATCGGAGCGAATCTGTCTTTGCTCCACGACTCGGCCATCTCTAACGTCGGCTGCACTAGCAGCATCGGCGCAGGATCTTGGTGAACGTGATACGCGATTACGTTATTGAGGATTTCGGTCCATCCTACCTGTGCAGATTTTTGAATCCACACCTCTCGGATATTCTCATCCGTGACCGCATCCATAATGCCACGCTGATACGGAGCGCGAGAAGTTCGCCAAACACCCGGCTCTGCAGCACTCTCGCTAGAGAGTTTGCGATAACGATCAGCCCATTCCGAGATCGTCAGTTTCGGCGGTGGTTTCCATGCCGCTGTCGCTTTCTTCAATACTTCCGATATGCTGATACTCGTCTCGATCTTCGGAGAGTTCGTCGAGAGCAGCGTCGATTTCTTCCCTGATTCTAGTTGCGATGACATTTGCATTTGATTGGCTTACCAGTTGCGGCGCGAGTTTCGTTGGCATAGCCAACAGTTTTGCTCTAGCACTCGCAATGTGATCTGCCCAAGTTTGCACTACGTCATTGACGTAGACCAACTCTCCTCGTTTAATGGAGTTCTCAATCGCTAGTTTGTCGCCCTGCTCTCGAGCCAGTCTCGTCTTTTCGGCTAAAAGGTCAGGCGTATCCGGGTTGACATTAGGGCCGCGCTTCTCGAGAGCATTTTGCAAATAGCGTATATACCACGCCATGCAAGGGCCGAGTTCATACTGCCCTCTACCTACCGTTGGCAGTCCCTCTGCCTTTAATTGGTGAACCCTTCGCGTAGTGAGATTTAACGCCTTCGCGATGGCTTCTACATTTACAGGCATTAGCGACTCTTAATCTTACGAAACTTCTCGTCAACAATAACAGGAGCGGTGTTCTTCCAAGTAACCTTGTGATGGATGCGTCTATGATTAGCCCCCATCTCAGTAATTTTCACCGATGAAGGACAATACAGTATCGAGTAGAAACTCTTGACGTAAGTTCCGTAGTCAAGATACAGATCGGTCATACCTGACGCATTACTTTGCGTCATCTTTTGTTGAATCGCCAAAAGAGGAATCGTAAAGAACAAATGACCTTGCAATGTTAGCAAGGTATAGGTATTGACGTCCTCGTTAATTCTGCCAATAAATTTAAAAGGCCGATCAGTACTACAGATAAAGGTATTCATCACCTTTCTAGTAGGCTTGATCTTTTTAGCCATCGATCCGTTCTTGCCGCCTATAAAATCGCCGCCTTGAGCAATCGCGATGGAGGTAGCAGGAATCGATTTATAGTAATCGAGCAGATGATCTAATACTGCATCAAGATTTTTGATGCACCAGTCACCGTATTGTTGCTTATCGTTAAACTTGTATCGAAAGTCCGTGTAATCGTCGTCCAACTGAAAGAAGTATTTAACGCCTATGCTTTTTGCGATATCGAAACATGCATTGCGAGCGTAGATAACTCCTCTGCGCCCGTCAAAGTTATCGCCCTCGTCAAAGGTCTTGGCAACTTCTTTTTTAGAGAAAACGAGAACCTGACCAGGATACCTTCTGCGGTATTCCTCAAGTGTCTTATCCTCGTCGTCAACGATAAGGTATATCTTGCCAGTATATCCAGAACGCTTAAGAGTGTTGATCGTATAAACGCGATCAGGCCTTCCATGCGTCAGGATAAAGGTAGCAAACTCGCTACTCCTCATCGTCATCGGAGTAGTCCTGTGTGTATTGCTCCATGATGTTTTTAGTCAAGGAGACGTAGCCGTTTTCAATAGCCTTATCAAAGTCAATGATTACTAGAGCCGACCGCTCCATCAACTCCTGCATCTCTGCATTAGCATGAGCATAGTAATCGGCCACTAGTCTAAAGTCGAAAACAGTATGACGTTCCGCAGCGAAAGCCAAGAACCGCTTTTCATCTTCGTTCAGATTTGAAGATTTAATATCTGCCAATAACTTTTCGACCTTCTCTCGATTGCAGAGAGATTCGATGCTTGGCTTATCGTTAGACGGCTCGTACTTAGGGGCTTCGATCTTTCTCGTATAAGGCTCTTCTGCTGCCTCTGCGATATCGTCCATCGACAGAGCCGCGATCTCTTCCGAGGTAAAGCCCGTCAGGTCGTTCGATACGCCTAGGTCGCCTAATTCCTTTAACTCTAACGCCAGTAGTTTTTCATCCCATCCTGCGTTAAGAGCAATTTTGTTGTCCGCAATAACATAAGCCCGTTTCTGTGCCGAAGTTAAGCCTTCGAGGCGTATACAAGGGACGGAATCTAATTCTAATTTACGAGCAGCGGCTACTCGGCCGTGTCCTGCAATAATTCCGTTTTTCTCATCTATCAGAACTGGGTTTGTAAACCCGAACTCGCGGATACTTCCCGCAATTTGGGCTACCTGTGCATCGGAATGCGTTCGGCTGTTCTTCGCAAAAGGGATCAAGTCACCGACTGCGATCGTTTCTATCTTTAACATGGTCAAGTTAAGATCACCGAATGGCTGTGTTTTTTCAACTTTACTTTAGTGAAGTGAAACCCGTACCGAAAGTTCTGTGGCTAGAAATAGCAGGGGGGCCGAATTACCCCCAGAGCAAGGCTCGTTGGGAGGACCCGTGACTCTGTGCATAACTTTTTAGCCAAGTGGTCGAGCCGTCCGGTTGGCAAGTTCAAAGCCCTTCTCGAAGTAGAAAGGGAGGTCGCGGTCGACGGCCTTCTTAACCAGTCCTACGAAATCGAGTCGCTTCCGATACCGAGGTGGGCTATCGGTATATACGAAGATCGGTCGGATGGTAGAGCCGAAGCCTGTACCGATACGTTCGTATATGCCCGGAGCCAGATGTTTGGTAGCCGTCCTGCCCGGATAGGCTACGAAGAATCCTGCTGACCGTGTGCGCCTACCCCGCTTCCGTTTGACTGGTGCGTTATTTAAAGGATCGGAGGCTATCCTTAATTGAGACATGATCCTATTAAAGTATCCGGCACTTACGTTGCCGAATGGGTCCAGCGGGGCTGCCGAGGTGGGTATAGCGAAGTAACCCGGTGGCATAAGGCCGTTGTTTATAAGCAACTTCTCGAATGCCTTTGGCTTTCTAGTGCCGCCCTTAACCTGTGCGGATAGGTACTTGTCAGCCGTACCGCGTTTGCTCGCCTCTCCAGCGTCGCCTAGGTAGCCATCCTTGAGTTTGACCAGAGCGAAGAGGCTTTGCTTGGTGGCTGGCTTTACATACGTTCCGTTAAGCGTATAGGGCTTCGGTCTATCGAATACCCGTTTCATCTCGCTAACGATAAACGTCTGTGCCTGTTTAGCCGTCTGCGTGAGAGCGTATGCGGTAGCGAATGGAATCTGATCCTTTCGCAGTCCGGTCAGATACTTCTCTGCTTCCTTTAAGTTTACGCGAACGTCTAACTGCATAAGTGCCTCGGTGGTCGGCTCAAACAATCAAGTAGTCATGTGGATGTGTGCCGGTCGAGGCGAGACCGTACTGGGAACAGAAACCCCAATTATGCGCGCTTGTATCATACTTTCGGGGCGTCTGCAATAAGCAAATAGAAATGTACCTTTTCCTCTGCCGTCCGTAGCCTACGCATTAAAGTTCGACGCGAGATATAAAGCCTAGCGGCCTTGAACCAAAGCGGTGCGGTCGTGCAGTAATACATGACCAGCACCTGTCTTAGGGGTGCGGAGAGTTTAGCCACTGCTGCGTCAATCTCGGCTATATCGTCTGGAGTGCCGGCCAAGTCATCCGCGGCTCTGGCTCCCGAGTTAGCGAATACGAAAGCCGAGGCAGAAGGGTAGCCCGAGACTGGTCGCCCCCGACACCATTTACCCCATTGTCCTAGCCGTACCCGTGTCCACTCGATCATCGAGCGCACTCCTGTTTGATCTTGGCATTGTACTTTTCATGCAAATCCTTAACCGTTTGCTCGGGCGTTCTGGCCTCTATCCATTCACCTCTAGGCTCCCAGACCTTTCTAGCGTTCTGCTGTATCTCGGACAGTTTCCCGTTCTTGCTCTTGATCTCCAACCAGCAGATGAAGTGCAACTCCGTACCTTCATCGCTCGACTGTGGAAGGAGTTTCAAGGCAAGTTTGTCAGGGATGCCTAGACCGGCTTTTGTGTAATCGATCACGCTGAATCCTGCCGCCTTAACCGCCTCGGTGATCTCCGAATCGTTAAGGTCTTTACGCATCGCGTATCTCATGGGATACGGTCGTTTATCCGCAGGAGCATATAGAGCAGGATCGCGTGGATGATCTCCCCTCCCGTCCACACCGAGATCAGATAGCAGATCGCAAATAGTGCGAGGGAGAGGAGAATGTTCATCGACCGTGAATGATGCGCCGTCTGCCTTCTCGCGTCATCGCCAGATGGCAGAGTTTATGATAGTCAAAGCCGCACATATCGCATATCCATCGCATCGAGCCGACCTTCGTCGAACTGCTAAATACCCACAGTCCTGCGGCTTTTCCTGTGCTTCTTTTGTTCATTTCGACGAACGCGCCGAGAATGACCGCCGCCCACATTGAGCGAATCGCGCTTATATCTGTATTCAAGTGTCAACCTATCTCTCTGTCTTGCTATTGCTCTCTGAAGTAGCCACTCGGGTAAAGGCTGGACTGGCAGCGGATCATGTCTCGCTGTGTTAATCAGTCGCCCTAACCAGATTTGCCACCACATCCGATTCGCTTTTTTAAGTTTAGGCGGTTCCATTAGTCATCGACTTTAACCGATTGATGCCGCGGTCGCCAAAGAATTTCCACACCATCGACTTAACGTGCGGATCGCCTAATACCTTTGCAGGGTCGGCAACTCGAATAAACTCTGCAACCTTTCCTTTTAACTCCTCGATGCGATCCGGGACATCTATGTCGTCCGCTCGTATCGTATAGCGAGCGAGCAAGGCATCGCAGAGACGTAGCCGCATGATCGGGTCGTCTATCACACTGTTCCAGAATTTAACGTTCCGCGCTTGCAACTGCTCGAGTTGGGCGAGGTCGGCGGCTTTTTGTTTATCGGTTTTCTCAACCTTTTCGCCCGGAGCGGGTTTCGATTTTTTTAGATCGAAGAGGCCTTGCCACTGCTGCGAGACTGACTGATCAACTACCGCTGCTTGATCATCTCCGTACTTAGCAAGTTTCATCGCAGCAGCGTGCATCGAAACGTCTTTAAGCGGCTTCTTGATTGCTTTGCGGTAACCGACCCACCGTTCCCATGCGGCTAGGTCTAGTCCCTGTATGTTAGAAACGTCCGTCATGCTGCCTCCAGTTCGCGCTTGATCCGCTCGACCGTTTCCGGTGATAGGTCTTGTGCGAAAGTCTCAGCGAGATCGACAGCCTCAAGCGATTGTTTTTCGGTTGGCGCGGTGATTGCGAGCATTAAAGCCATCTTAAAAGCGGCTTCTAAGTGTGTGATCTGAGTATCCATATAACCTCCTAAATACTCTATGACTTTTGGTGAATTCTGTGTGGTGAGGACGGATTACGCCTAGTCCTCATCACACAGATATGACCTTCGGAGCCATCCTGTTGTGAGCGACTTTTAACGGTTTCCCGTTTGCGGTTCGCGCTTCCTCACGATGTGCTGCGCGTCTAGAGTCCCGCTGCCCCGGTCTAGATTTAAGCGATATCTGCGCGTGGTTTCCCCGACCAGATATGCCGAGGGAGATAGGGATTGACGGAAGTAAAGACGATGCTAAACTACCTTCAATCCTTTTCATCCCTAGAGCAAGGATACCCGCTCCCAAGCGGGGTGTAAACCCCTGACGGAAAACCTCCCCGTCGGGGGTTTTCATTTCTACGCCCAGAACGGCCTCGGACGCTCTGTCCTGGCCTCGTCTACCGCCTCGGATAGCACCCGAATCAGGCTACTGACTAGCCGCCCTTGAGCCCGTAGCCGTCTAGCCGTCGCTCTGCGGCTCTGGACGTTCTGCCAGTAATAAGCCCTGTGATACTCAGCCCTGCTCATTAGCGGCCTCTGAGGGTTTCTGGAGGGCTTCTAGCCGAGTTCTATGCCTCTCGATGGCTACCGGCAGTTCGTACTCCCGACGGGGTGGGAACTTGCCAGATCGCCGCCAGCGGAGGACGGCTGGAGGGGTAACGCCGAAAGCCGCCGCCATCTTGTTCTGGGAGCCAAAAAACTGCATTGCTTCTGCGGGGGTCACTTTTTTCTCCTAGGGGGTTTACATTTGTTTCGGGGAGGGAGTATAGTAAACCCCGTTGATAGAGACAACTAATCCACAGATAGGAGATAAACAAATGGGCAACCGAGCAGTTATTACCTTCACTAACCACGCGACCTCGCCCTGCATTTACTTGCACTGGAACGGTGGTCGGGCTTCCGTCGAAGGATTCCTCAAGGCAGCACAGCAACTCGAACTACTGCCTAACAAGTTCAATCACGAATCCGAGTTTCTAGATAAGTTCGCAGAAATGATTGCAGAACGATTCTTCGACTGCAAAGTAGGGATGACCGTCTGCCGCGAAAAGTATGGCACAGCCGATACCGATAACTGGGACAACGGTGTCTACGTTATCGATCAGAAGTTAGAGATCATCGGGCGAATCTATCGACGCAATTCCGAAGAGACTGACTTCGCCAAGTCGGAATCGATCTGCAAGAGCATCGTCAACTGGTCACTTCAGGAGGAGGCGGCATAAGCCGTCCCGAGGAGGGTCTATGCGAATAGAACAAGACATTCCATTTCAGACCGCCGACGGCTACGAGTGCATCATGCACGTTGTGGTTAAAGCCGAGATCGGTGAGGATGATTTCACCTACGAGATCCAAGACATGGAGATGACCGAATTCCACGGTCAAAAGGTCAGCGTCATCCTTGACGAACTCGATATCAAAGGCGCGATCAGCGAACAAATCCACGCAAGTATCGACAACTATATCAGCGAACACGCGTGGGAACTACAGCAAGCCGAGGCTGACTACTTTCACGACTTGGCTTATGACCGTTGGAAGGAGAGCAAAGAACATGAGTAACGGGAAACTCCAACTGATTCTTATCGCAATTCTATTTGTAGTCGCAGCCATCAACGATCCTTGCGGGGATGGTGGATGTACAGCAGCAGAGGAGAGAGCCGCTCATGCAAAACGATGATTTTTGGAGACAGGTACAGGAACACGAACAGCAAATGCACGAGTTCGAGATGCGTATGCAAAACTTTAAGTCATCCGTTGCGGAGGTGATGGAAGCCGAAGCAAAAGCGAACAAGGCTTTATCGGATGCTCTGCAAGCCTGTTTGCGCGAGATCGATATCGTTCTAAATAAAGTCAACCAGAGAGGTGATTTGCAGTGAACACTAGTCCAACCATCGGCGCATTAGCCGCGGCACTTGCCAAGGCGCAAGCCGATATAACGGGAGCCGTTAAAGATTCGGCCAACCCGTATTTCAAAAGTAAGTATGCCGATCTCGAATCGGTGTGGTCTGCTTGTCGTAAGCCGCTGACAAGCAACGGTCTGTCGGTAGTGCAGACAACCTTGCCGACGAAACGAGGGCTGATGTTAGTAACGACTCTCGCGCATAGCAGCGGGGAGTGGATCAGAGGCTATATGCCGATCTTGGCAACCCAAGGCAAAGCGGGAGAAGTTAAAGAGGTCACCGCACAGGCTCAAGGCTCTGGCATTAGTTACGCGAGGCGTTATGCCCTAGCCGCTATCGTCGGCGTATATCA
>Ga0078894_10002738_pt1 | contig 13322 bp, 15 predicted proteins | sample LauGreSu1BDMLBSD_2_FD_67506 | JGI IMG/M metagenome (GOLD analysis project Ga0078894, IMG submission 67506) | Freshwater lake microbial communities from Lake Michigan, USA - Su13.BD.MLB.SD (version 4) (version 4) | ecosystem: Environmental > Aquatic > Freshwater > Lake | place: Lake Michigan...
TCCACGATCTGATTTAAAAACCAAGGATCAATTTTGCAAGAATTGAATACTTCGGAAATAGAAGCACCCCACCAAAGAGCACGCTGAACCTGTTGGAGTCGATACTCGGTCGGAATCTCAATGGCCTTTAGTAGCGCTGCTAATTCACCGGAATTACCTTTTGCCGGCCAAGAAAATGGTGCTTCTTTGCGTTCTAGTGAACGTAACGCTTTCTGAAGCGCTTCGGCAAAAGAACGACCAATTGCCATCGCTTCACCCACCGACTTCATAGTGGTGGTTAGGCGAGGATCAGCGTCAGCAAATTTTTCAAAAGCGAAGCGCGGTGCTTTTACAACTACATAATCCAGGGTCGGTTCGAAAGAAGCTGGCGTGACTTTAGTGATGTCGTTTTGAATTTCATCTAACGAGTAACCGATGGCTAATTTCGTCGCAATTTTTGCAATTGGGAATCCGGTGGCCTTTGAAGCAAGTGCGCTAGAGCGCGAAACACGCGGATTCATTTCGATGACAATTATTCGACCATCTACCGGATTTACTGCAAATTGAATATTGCACCCACCAGTAGCTACGCCAACTTCGCGAATGATGTCGATGGAAAGATCTCGTAAGCGTTGATATTCCACATCGGTTAGAGTCATTGCAGGTGCGACTGTTATCGAGTCACCCGTGTGAACGCCCATTGGGTCAACATTTTCGATAGTACAAACAATCACAACATTGTCCTTGTGATCACGCATAACTTCGAGCTCATACTCTTTCCAGCCGATGATCGATTCTTCAATCAATACTTCGGTGGTCGGGCTATGGGTCAACCCCGCGCCAGCAATTTGTCGAAGCGTTGGTTCATCAAAGGCAATTCCAGAGCCCAGTCCACCCATCGTGAACGAAGGACGAACTACAACTGGATAGTTCAGCACGTCAGCGGCAGCAAGTACTTCATCAATAGTGTGACAGATGATGGACTTAGAAGATTCTCCCCCAACTTTTTCAACGATTGCTCTAAAGAGTTCACGATTCTCGCCCCGATTTATCGCCGGGATATCTGCCCCGATTAACTTAACGTTGTACTTAGCCAGAGTTCCGCGTTCACTTAACGCAATCGCAGCATTAAGTGCGGTTTGTCCTCCGAGGGTTGCCAATATTGCATCTGGTCGCTCGATCTCAATTATCTTCTCAATATATTCAGCAGTAATTGGTTCGATATAAGTGGCATCAGCAAATTCTGGATCAGTCATGATTGTGGCTGGATTTGAATTAACCAAAATAACCCGGATGCCCTCAGCGCGAAGAACTCGACATGCTTGGGTGCCGGAATAATCAAACTCGCAGGCTTGCCCAATAACGATTGGGCCACTACCAATTACTAAGACACTTTTAATTGAATGATCTCTAGGCATTTAGAGCTCCAACTGGGTTTGCAGTCATTAAATCCACGAAACGATCAAACAAATAATTTGCATCGTGCGGACCAGCCGCTGCTTCTGGGTGATACTGAACGCTAAAGGCTGGGCACTCGAGTAGCGCCAAACCTTCGACTACATCATCGTTTAAGTTCACGTGTGTTACTTGACCAGGCCCAAAGACGGTAGTGAAAGTGCCAGAAGTCGGGGCTTTGATAGCAAAGCCATGATTATGCGCGGTAATTTCAACTTTCTGAGTGACTTTGTCTATGACCGGTTGATTGATTCCGCGATGACCGAAGGCAAGTTTGTATGTCTCAAATCCAAGTGCTCGACCAAAGATCTGATGGCCAAAGCAGATTCCAAAAATCGGAATTCGCGCAGATAGGACTTCGCGAACTAACTCGACCGTCTCATTCATAGTCGAAGGATCGCCCGGACCATTCGAAATGAATACGCCATCGGGATTGAGTGCTTGAATCTCGGCGAAGCTAGTGTCGGCGGGCAATACATGCACCTCTATGCCACGCTCAGCCATCGAACGCGGGGTTGCGCCTTTAATGCCGAGATCGAGAGCCGCAACCGTGAATTTCTTAACTCCTATGGCAGGAACTACATAGGCTTTTTCGGTAGATACATCTTCGGTCAAAAAGGCACCAGACATTGCCCCACTTGATCTAACTTGAGTAACCATCTCCTCAATCGTTAAATCGGTACCGGAGAAAATTCCAACTTTCATCGCGCCACGATCGCGTAGGTGTCTGGTCAACGCTCTGGTATCAACGCCACTAATGCCAACTACGTTTTGCGAAATCAAATCATCCTCGAGTGAGCGTTCGCTTCGCCAATTACTAACTACTGACGAAGGATTTCTAACTACGAATCCACTGACCCAGATCTTGGCTGATTCTTCATCGGGTGAATTCATTCCGGTATTTCCGATGTGTGGAGCAGTCATGATCACAACTTGCTTGTGATAACTAGGGTCGGTCAGGGTTTCTTGATAGCCCGTCATTCCAGTTGAAAATACGGCTTCTCCGAAAGTGACTCCAGTGGCAGCCCAGGACGCACCGTTGAAAATTCGGCCATCTTCTAGAACTAAGAGCGCCTTACTCACCAAAGACCAACTTTCCATTAAAGAAGGTGTGCGTTACAACGCCTGGTAACTCAAAACCATGAAATGGCGTATTCTTGGATCTAGTAGACATTAAGTCACGATCAACCGTCCACTTCGCCGCGGCATCAACGACGGTGAGGTTCGCGACATCGCCTACTTCTAAATTTTGGCCATGATTTGCGTAACGAGCTATTCGAGCTGGAGCAATTGAAAGTCGGTCCGCTACGCCTTCGAAGTTCATCGCACCGGTTTCAACCATTGTTTTGATCACAATGGAAAGTGCAGTTTCTAGGCCAACCATTCCAAAACTAGCTACCGACCACTCGCAATCTTTACTTTCAGAGCTATGTGGCGCATGGTCAGTTGCGACAATGTCGATGGTTCCATCAGCTAATCCGGCTCGCAGAGCCAAAACATCGCTCTCCAAGCGTAAGGGTGGGTTAACTTTAAAGATTGGATCGTAATTCTTCGCGTAATCATCGGTGAGAAGTAGATGATGAGGAGTTACTTCAGCAGTAACTTGAATTCCACGTGCTTTCGCCCAACGAATAATTTCGACGCCACCTGCAGTTGTTAGATGGCAAATATGAAGTCTCGACTTTGTATGTTCAGCGAGCAATACATCACGGGCAATAATTGCTTCTTCAGCAACTGCTGGCCAACCTTTAAGTCCGAGTTGCGCTGAAATTTCACCCTCATTCATTTGGGCATCTTGGGTGAGCATCGGCTCTTGCGCATGTTGCGCAATGACGCCATCAAATTTCTTTACATACTCCAGAGCACGTCGCATGATCAGCGGATCAAAGACACACTTTCCATCATCACTGAAGACTCTTACCCGTGCTGACGAATCAGCCATCGCGCCAATCTCAGAAAGCGTCTGCCCATTTAATCCTTGTGTGACCGCACCGATTGGAAAAACATCACATAAACCAGCTGCTTGACCAAGTCGATATACCTGTTCGACTACACCTGCGGTGTCGGCAACCGGTGAAGTATTCGCCATCGCACTAATCGCAGTGAAGCCACCTCGGACTGCAGAGAGCGAACCGGTCGCAACAGTCTCTGACTCTTCAAAACCTGGCTCACGCAAATGAGTATGTAGATCTACTAGACCCGGTAGCACTTGTTTGCCTGCTAGATCGATGACTTTATGATTCTCTGCCAACGAACCGGTTGCAACAAAGTGACCATCTTGTATTGCTAGATCTGAACTTTTTCCATTTGGCAAAGTTGCATTCTTTAGTAAATAACTCATTAGTTGATTCCGCCTTCGATTGGTGCCCCGCCAAGTAATAGATAAAGAATCGCCATTCGCACGCTCACGCCGTTGCTAACTTGTTCGACAATAACCGACCTAGCGCTATCGGCTGCATCGGCAGTTATCTCAAGCCCTCGGTTCATAGGGCCTGGATGCATGATTATCGCATTCGAATTAAGCGCCTTCACACGATCACGATTTAGCCCGAAGTATCTAGAATATTCCCGAGCATTTGGAAAGAAAATTTCGTGCATACGTTCTTGTTGAATGCGTAGCATCATAATTACATCGACTTGCGGAAGAACTGAATCCAAATCATACGAAATCGTTACTGGCCAACTATCTACGCCAAATGGCAGCAAGGTTGGTGGCGCTACTAGCGTTACATGTGCACCCAACTTAGCTAACAACAAGACATTTGAACGAGCGACTCGAGAATGGAGAATGTCGCCGACAATTGCTACGCGCAGGCCGGATAAATCTTTAGCTCCTTTACCGAGATGTTTGCGAATCGTGTAAGCGTCGAGCAGAGCTTGGCTGGGATGTTCATGTGTTCCGTCACCGGCATTAATTACCGCACCACTCATCCACTGATTATCGGCTAATCGAAATGGCGCACCCGAAGCAGGATGACGTATAACAACCGCATCAGCTCCCATCGCTTGCAGAGTTTGCGCAGTATCTTTCAAGGACTCGCCTTTACTTAGACTTGAGCCCTTCGCGGAAAAATTGATTACATCTGCAGAGAGACGTTTAGCGGCCGCTTCGAAGGAGATACGAGTTCGGGTTGAATCCTCGGCAAATAGATTCACGATTGTGCGACCACGCAATGTTGGTAGCTTTTTCATAGGACCATCAGAGATGCGTGCCAGCTCAGCTGCAGTGTCAAGAATTAGAATCGCTTCGTCGCGCGAGAGATCATTGATACTAAGTAAATGTTTCACTTGACTCCCCCTTCGGCGATCGTTACTTCATCGACTCCATCGACTTCAACCAAATTCACTTTGATTACTTCGCTACGAGAGGTTGGAATATTCTTTCCGACGAAATCTGCCTTAATTGGCAACTCACGATGTCCACGATCTACTAAGACTGCTAGCGAAACGCTGGTCGGCCGGCCGATCTCGCCCAGGGCATCAAGTGCGGCACGGATCGTGCGACCAGAGAAGAGAACATCATCGACCAAGACCACATGTCGGCCTTCAACACCTGCTGCAGGAATTAGCGTCGGCAAAAGCGCTTTAGGTGATCGGGTGCGCAGGTCATCACGATGCATCGTTGTATCTAGAGTTCCGACTGCAACTTGACCACCTTCAATTTTATTAATGGCTGCAGCAATGCGCGTGGCTAAGTGAGCCCCGCGCGTAGGAATGCCTAAAAGAGTGATTGATTCAGCACCGTCATAGCGCTCAAGAATTTCATGAGCTATGCGGACTATCGCGCGCGAGATATCGGGCGCAGGCAGAACTGTTTTCATTTTAAATCTCCTTCCCCACCTCGCAGGATGGGTCTTAAAGGATGCGGCGCAAGAATAGCAGTAGCACCGCCAAACCTGTGGATGGGCCAAGTCGCCGCAGTTGCGTTCAGGCTAACTTTGCGGTCATGGAAACAGATACCCAGAACCAAGCTTTTACTCGCCCATTTCCCAGCAATATCGAGATCGGCCGGCGTATGCGCGCAGCCCGCAAGAAGCGAGGTTGGACCATTGCCGAAATGGCAACTGTCGGAAAGATCAAGGCGGTAGTAATAGGCTCCTACGAACGAGGATCGCGGAATATGCCGATCTCTCGGTTGGGTGAAATCGCCAGAATTCTTGAAGTTGATGTCGCCTTCTTGCTCGGTCAGCCGTTAAGCCGCCAAAGCTCGGCCCTGGTTCTGACTCTGGATTTACGAGCCCTTAGTCGTCCAAGTTTTAGCAACCCTGATCGCCTGGCCTTATTGGTTAGTTATTGCGCTGGGATAGTGAAAAAGCGCAGCGACTGGAATGGCGAAGTTCTATCTATTCGCGAATCTGATTTACTCAATTTGAGTTTTGTTATGGCAATTGAACAAGCAGATCTATTGCAATGGTTAACGGTTGAAAACTACTTGATTACAGAGATAAATCGCTCTTAATCGAAGTAATCTTCGCTAAAACACCGTGAATATAGCCGGCAGATTCCTCAGTAGATAAATCTTTTGCGAGCACTAAAGCCTCGTCAATCGCGACTGCATCAGGAATTTCGGCAGCCCACAGGATCTCAAAGATTGCGATTCGCAGAATATTGCGATCTACGGCAGCTAATCGATCTAGATCCCAACCTTGAATATAAGTTGCGATCAGCTCATCTATCTTGCGCTTGTGGTTGCTTACCCCGGTAACTAACTCTTTGGTGTAATCACGAACTGGCGGTAGCTCTGCTTCATCGCTGATGTTTAGTCGTGTTTCAATAATCGCTAACGGATCACTCTTGCGAATATCCGCTTCGTAGAGAATATCAAGACTATGTTTTCGAGCTTTACTGCGTGCAGACACTAGTTAGCGCGACCTTGATACGAACCATCTCTAGTATCAACCATGATCTTTTCGTCCTGCTTAATGAAAAGAGGCACCTGAATCTGAATACCAGTTTCAACTGTTGCTGGCTTAGTTCCACCTGAAGAGCGATCGCCTTGCAGGCCTGGCTCGGTATAAGTCACGGTTAATTCAACCGATGCTGGTAATTCGATATACAGCGGATTGTTCTCATTGATGGCAACGATAGCTTCAGTATTTTCAAGCATGTAGTTTGCCGCATCGCCCACAGTTGCAGCCGAGATATTCATTTGATCATAAGTCTTGTTATCCATGAAGACGAAATCTTCGCCTTCTTTATACAGGAACTGCATTTCGCGTTTTTCCAGAATCGCAACTTCGATTTTCACGCCGGCATTGAAAGTTTTTTCAACAACTTTGCCAGTTAGCACTTGGCGCATCTTGGTGCGTACGAAAGCTGGACCTTTGCCCGGCTTAACGTGCTGGAACTCAATAACAGTCCAAAGGGTGCCTTCAATATCTAGACACATGCCATTTTTAAGATCATTTGTGGTTGCCACTTTGGAGCTCCTCTTGTGTTTGCACTTCTTGTTTTTTACCAGTCTTTTTCAATACTTCTTCAAATATCGCACAAGACTTGCAGCCACCGCAGTTCGGTGGACTCGAATAGGTGCTTAGGATACCTAATACCTGCGAGATTACTTAAATCCGCACCCGCGACGTTACTTAACGCCAGTGATTATTAATCCGGCCCTGATTATTTAGTCAAGCCTTTGAGCGCAGAAATTGCTAGCGCATAAGAATTGGGACCAAATCCCCCAATGGTGCCGTTAGCTACGCCAGAGATAACCGAAGTGTGTCGAAATTCCTCGCGAGCTAATGGGTTAGATAAATGCACTTCGATAAGTGGCGATTTAACTAACTCAGCCGCATCGCGGATCGCATAAGAATAATGGGTAAAGGCTGCCGGATTAATAATCACTGGAGTTGAATTGTCGGCAGCTTCATGCAACCAAGAAATAATGGTGGCTTCGTCATCGCTCTGTCGCACATCTGCGGTGTAGCCATGGCTCTTGGCTGACTCTTCGATAAAGGCTTTGAGTTGCGGATAATTGAAATCGCCGTAGATACTCGAATCACGAATATCTAAACGCGCCAAGTTAGGCCCATTGATAACCAAAATCTTCATGAACTAAGCCTCTCATATGCGGCGAGTAAGTCGCTTTCACTCGGCCCTTCGATTCTAAGCGTCTTACCAATTTCACTTATCGCGACGAAACGCAGTGTTCCGGATCGAGATTTCTTGTCGATTGCCATACTGGCACGCAACTCTGCCCAATGGCGGCTCTCGTATGTGGTCGGTAAACCCAACTTCTGCAAAATACTCAGATGCAGTTGGGTTATCTCATCGGAGAGAATCCCGGTCTGATTCGCCAGATTGGCAGCGAAGACTAAGCCGATCGAAACACATTCACCATGACGTAGCGAATATTTACAATGCAATTCAATTGCATGGCCAAGGGTGTGGCCATAATTGAGAATCTCTCGATCAAAGCTCTCTTTAAAATCGCCACTAACTACCTTTGCCTTTACACCCACTGTGCGAGAGATAAGTTCGAGAGTCAGAGCGCGATCACTGCGAACTTCTGGCACGCTCTTTCCTTTTAGTAACTCAACGATGACTCCATCGACAATAAATCCACTCTTCAATACCTCAGCGAGGCCAGCGGCGAAGTCACGATCGCTGAGCGTTTCCAACCAGGCAAGATCAACCAAGACAGAGATCGGCGAATAGAAAGAACCAATCAGATTTTTACCATACTCACTATTTATTCCAGTTTTGCCACCAACTGCGGCATCAACCATCGCCGCCAAAGTGGTCGGCACAGCTACCCAATCAATGCCACGCAACCACGAACTTGCGACAAACCCGGAGAGATCAGTTACTGCTCCACCGCCAACGGCAATTACGAGATCGTTGCGGGTGAAACCAGCAGCACCTAACCAATCCAGCACTTTTTGGTAGGTTGCAAAAGATTTGCCGGCTTCAGAATCTGGGACGGTAAAGATATGGATCTGGGCATCAGTCTCTGGCAATCCGACTATGCGATCACGCATTGCTTCAGAAACAATTATGGCAACCTGACCTCGATCTACGAGAAGTGGCTTAATCGCTGCTTGCCAATTAACATCGATTTCGACTTCATATTTACGATCAGCAGATACCGAAATGTTACTCATTACGCAACCGCCAAAATGTCCGCGCAAATTTCATTGACAGTTCTATCATCAACTGGAACAACTGCAGTTGCCAGAGCCTCATAGATCGGTCGACGCGAGCTCATTAGTTCATTCCATTGTGCTCGCGGATTACCCAGCAACAGTGGACGATCGCGATTAAAACCAACTCGAGCAGCAGCTTTACCAAGTGAGATATCCAGAAAAATAACGGTTGCTCCGCTGCTGCGAATTAGTTCCTGAGCGGGCAATGAAATAGGTGCGCCACCCCCAAGGGACACAACACCATTGTCCGATTGCAAAACTTCAGCTAAGACTTTGAGTTCTTCGGCTCGGAAAACTGGTTCACCTAGATCTACGAAGATATCTGAGATCTTCTTATCTAACTTAGCTTCAATCATCGAGTCAGTATCAGCGAACTTAACCTTCATTTTCTTGGCCAGTGAGTGCCCTATGGTGCTTTTTCCAGCACCCGGTGGACCGATCAAAATAATCTGACTACTCATTTTATCGTTAGGTGCGCGATATAACTTTCGAAATTGCGCTTAGTTTCACCAACGCTGTCGCCACCGAATTTTTCAAGGACTGCTTCGGCGAGAACAAGTGCGACCATAGCCTCAGCTACTACACCTGCCGCCGGAACTGCGCACACATCTGATCGTTGATTAATTGCTTTTGCAGCCTCGCCAGTTTTGACGTCAATAGTGTCGAGGGCCTTAGGTACAGTTGAAATAGGTTTCATCGCAGCGCGTACGCGCAAGATTTCTCCGTTAGACATTCCACCTTCAGTGCCACCGGCCCGATCAGTGCGACGACGGATCGCGCCATCTGGTCCGCGTTCAATTTCATCGTGAGCAACCGAACCGCGACGCGTGGCAGTTGTGAAACCGTCGCCAACTTCAACACCTTTAATCGCCTGAATTCCCATCATGGCTGCAGCTAAGCGCGCATCAAGTCGACGATCCCAATGTACATGTGAACCTAGTCCCGGTGGCAAGTTGTATGCCAAAACTTCAACAACACCTCCTAAAGTGTCGCCATCAGAATGCGCAGCTTCAATTTCAGTGATCATCGCAGCACTCGTTTGAGAATCCGCACAACGCACTGGATCTTCATCAATTCGTTTCATATCGCCAGCTCTTGGCAACTGCGTATTTTCAGGAACACGAACTGAACCAATTGAAAGTACATGACTTAAAACGGTGATGCCACAAGTTTGTTGCAAGAAAGCACGCGCAACGGCACCTAGCGCAACTCGCGCTGCAGTTTCGCGTGCACTGGCACGTTCTAAAATCGCACGCGCATCATCGAAATCATATTTTTGCATGCCAACTAGATCTGCATGGCCGGGACGAGGTCGACTTAGAGGTGCGTTGCGGCCCAGATCCTTAATCTCTTCTTCTGGAACTGGGTCGGCCGACATGACTTTTTCCCATTTCGGCCACTCTGAGTTTGCGACCTGAATTGAAATTGGCCCGCCTTGCGTTAGACCTAATCTAATTCCACCAAGAATCGTGACTTTATCGGCCTCAAAATTCTGGCGTGCGCCACGTCCGACTCCTAAGCGACGACGAGCAAGGTGATAGTCAATATCGGCAGTCGTAATTTGGACCGAAGCCGGAATTCCCTCAATGATCGCACTAAGAGCTGGACCATGAGACTCACCTGCAGTTAACCAACGCATGGGGCAATTCTCGCAGATGAATCGCTTTTATGTCGCCATATTAAGCGCTGCGGCCAACAAGATAGCTGGTGCGAAAGCAATCCGTTTCGGGAACCCTCGATGTATCAGTGTGATTGCGATTAGTTGCAGCCACGAAAGCGCTATTAGGAGCGCGATAGAGGTAGTTATTTTCTCCTGGTTGATCCATGGCGCTAGTAGAAAAATCAGTTTCACATCGCCCATGCCAAGTAACGATGTCAATCCAGATAGTAAGACCAGAGCGAATAACAGAAGCAAAAATAGATTTAGCTGAACCCGAAGGTTCAAAAGATAGAAAGCGGGCCAGAGTAGAACCACGCCCCAAGAGATTGACCTATTAGTAATTTTGAAAGTTTTTAAATCACGCAAAATCACTGAAGCGCCCCAGATTAGGCAGACCGCCTGTGCCAGGAATTGAAGAACCATTCAGGCAAAGTAACGAAAAGAACTCAAAGTAGTTACTTGAGGACATCGAACTGTGCAGAAGAATTAACTACAGGCGCTTTAGAGCTGCCTCGCGCATTAGCGGGGCAAGTTGAGAGCGCCTCACTGACGTTCCAGTAAAAATGGCAATCTGAGAGATCGCTTGGTGAACCAACAGATCTAGACCATCAATACTTTCAAGACCGACGTTTCGCCAGAAACCCATTAACGCAGTTGGCCAAGGGTTGTAGAGAGCTTCGAAGAGCAGCGCACTTGCACCTGCTATTTTTCCAACTAATTCATCCGCCGCACCCGCTGGTGAAGTATTGATGATTAAATCATATTGAGCCCAATTAATTTGATCATCGAAACCGATTACCGAAACTGGGGCAAAGAGCGCCGACTTAATCAAACTCGCACTTCGATGTTCACTTCGGCTCGCAACATCGATAACAGCGCCAACATTGTCGAATGCAGCGATCGCTGCTCGAGCTGTTGCTCCCCCACCTAAAATCAAAATATTTTGAAAAGTTGCGTTCGTCTTTGCCGCGACACTCTGCTGGAAACCAACTACATCAGTGCTATCAACTTTCCACGATTCGCCAACTTTAATCAAGGTGTTGGCGCTTCTGATTCGTTTGGCTAGTTCCGAGGTTGGGAACCCCAGATCGACAAGTTCTTCTTTGAGCGGCATGGTCAGTGAGAAACTATTTAACTCTGGTGATGTGGAATCCAGATACTTAGTAAGGTCGCCACTTTTAACTTCAACTGCCGTGTATTTTGCCGAGATCTCTAAACATTCATAGGCAACCTGGTGAATTACCGGCGAAAGTGAATGCGAAATTGGCGAGCCGAGAACTGCGCCATTGAAAGTTCTCACTCGAATACACCCGCCTTTAAATTCTTCTTATAGAGCAATTTCCAGTTATTGAACTCTGAAAACGATTTGGTAAAGCGGGTATCTCCCGGTGCTACGGTGATAAAGAATAGCCAATCACCCTGCGCTGGTGCGATTGCCGCCTTAAGTGCCTCTAGACCAGGGTTTCCGATTGGCGCTGGCGGGAGCCCGCGATTCTGGTAAGTATTAAAGGGCGATTTGAGTTTCGTTGACTTACTGCTTAAGAATATTTCTCCGCGACTCTTCATGACATAGTGAACTGTCGAGTCGAACTGCAACGGCATGCCTAGGGCTAAACGATTTCGAACAACACGTGAAATTTGTGCGAAATCTTGCGATCTGCCTTCAGCTTGAATCAACGAAGCTAACGTGATTAGTTGCTGAGTATTGAGCTTTCCTTCCGGGTCAGTAAAATCTATAGTTGAAATAGCTTTGCTGAATCTATTCACCATGCTTTGAAGCGCATCTAACTGACTGGTGCCTTCGGCGAAACTGTATTGGGCTGGAAACAGAACACCTTCAAGTCTTGTAACGCCCTTGGGTAGTAAAACTTGCTTAGCTGTATCTCTAGGATTCTCGGACCAAATTTTTGTTTCAGAGATTTGTTTAAATACTTCTGAATCCCAAGCGCCTTCAGCTATTTTAATTAAGTCAGTAATCCGCTTCGGGTCTAGCAACTGGTCCAGTGCTTGTTTGCCACTTATTTTTAAAGATAAAGCGTGAGTACCAGGTGCGATACTCGCAGCTTTCGGATCGGCAACCGCTGCTCTAAAGAAACTTTCGGCTGATGCCACGACTCCAGCTTGTTCAAGAATCTTTGCTATCTCAGCACCTGTCGCACCTGCTGCGATAGAAATGGGAACGTCTTTCTCGGTTTCTGAAATGACTCGCAGCGGATAGTTCGCATATCCGCCACCAGCTTGATTTATTTCGCGTAATCCAAAAGTAAGACCCATGATGAAAACGCCTGCGATGCTTAAACGTTTTAAAGCGCCTCGATTAAGCATCTTTTGCTTTATCAATCGCGATGCCCTGCTCGAGAATGGCCACAGCTGCTGCCATATCTATTTTGCTACGAGCCTCTTTTGCGTTAACGCCGCTTTGTCGCATGGCATTAGCCGCCGAAACTGTTGATAGGCGTTCATCAATCATGGTTACCGAGATTTGGAATTGCGTAGAAAGCTTTTCGGCAAACGCGGTCGCTTTCTCAACTGAGAGACTCGATTGGCCGGACAGATGAAGAGGTTGGCCTACATAGAAAGCTACGGGTTCATGCTCAGTTATCAGCTCAGCTATTTGCTTAAAGAGTTTTGGATCGCCACTGGAAAGCGTGGTTAGGGGCGAAGCCAAAATTGAATCGGGATCTGAGATTGCAACACCGATTCGCACATCACCATAATCAAAAGCGATTCGGCGACCTCTTTGCATTGGCGTTATAGCGCTGCCACTGCAGCGGTTATTGCAGCTAACGCTTCGAGAGACTTGCTGGCATCGGTGCCGCCGCCTTGCGCGAAATCATCTTTTCCGCCGCCACCGCCACCTAGAACCGCAGAACCTAGTTTGACTAGTGAACCAGACTTCGCACCGAGTGCGCGCGCAGAATCTGAAGCTGCAACCACCAGAACTGATTTGCCGGCTGAAGAACTGATTAGGGCAATCACACTCGTCGCGAAACGATTTCGAAGATCGAGGGCGATGGTGCGTAGATCATCACCAGAAATTCCATCAGCAAGAACCGCAGTGACCATATCTATCTGACCTACCTTGG
>Ga0078894_10002739_pt1 | contig 13315 bp, 17 predicted proteins | sample LauGreSu1BDMLBSD_2_FD_67506 | JGI IMG/M metagenome (GOLD analysis project Ga0078894, IMG submission 67506) | Freshwater lake microbial communities from Lake Michigan, USA - Su13.BD.MLB.SD (version 4) (version 4) | ecosystem: Environmental > Aquatic > Freshwater > Lake | place: Lake Michigan...
AGTTTCTACTTGCTTGCTGCCTTGTTTGTTGATCAAGCTGTAGTAGAATGTTTTCAGCCCCCACATGTGAGCCTGCATCAAGTTCTTGGCAATTAACGTAGTAGGAACCTTGCGCTCAGGAAAGTGCGCTGGATTGTAGAAAGTGTTGGTGGAGATTGACTGATCAACATAGGCTGCAATCACTGCTGCTGTCTTCAAATAACCGTCACAGTCTTTCTGATCCCACATCAATTGATATTTGTTTTTCAGTCTATGATATTCAGGCACAACTTGCACAAACGATCCTGCTTTTGATTCCTTGACAGAGATCAAACTCATTGGCATTTCGATACCATTGGTCGAATTGATCACAACACTAGAACTTTCAACTGGAGCCACTGCCATTTGCGTGGCATTACGAACACCATAGCTACGCATCATAGCACGTAGGCCTTCCCAATTTAGTTCTGGCTCAAAGTTTGCCAATTCATTTGCACCTTTGGCTCTACATTCCCAGGGGAAAATGCCTTGTCCGTAGCGTGTCTTGTCGCTGTGAGCGCAACGCCCGCGCTCCTGTGCTAACTCTACACTGGCTTCGGTTAGGTAGTATGCTTGATGCTCCGACCACGATTTAACGTCTTGTAGTGCATCTTTGTCGCCGTAACGGAATCCACGTTTGGCATGCCAGTAGGCCAAGTTGGTGATACCAATGCCCAAGGGACGAATTTCGTCATTGCTTAATTTACTTTGAATACTTAAAAAATCTTGATAATCAAGGATGTTATTAAGACTGCGATGCAGGATACGGCAAGCCCTGCGCATATCTTCAGGATTACGGAACGCACCCCAATTAATTGATCCCAGAGTACATAAAGCAATGCGACCATCAGCATCGTCGAGGCGCTTAAAAGACTTAGTAGGTAAAAGGATTTCACAGCATAAGTTACTCTGATAAATGGTGTGATACTCAGGATCAAATGGTCCTTGGTTCATCACGTTGTCAATAAACACTAGATAGATGCGCCCAGTGTCAGTGCGCTCTTTCAAAATACCCGACTTGAAAACTTCTTCAGCTGCCATTGATTTCTTACGCAGGCCCGGTTGTTTCTCGTATTTGACATACAGTTCTTCGAACAGTTCCGTATTAGAATAGAACGCTTGATAGAGGTCAGGGACTTCGTTGGGATCAAAGAATGTGATGTTTTCTTTGTTCTTAAAACGTCTCCAGAAAAAGGCCGACAACACAACTCCATAGTCCATGTGTCTAACACGGGTTTCTTCTGTGCCTTGATTGTTTTTAAGAACAATGAGGTCATCAAATTGGTGATGCCATATGGGATAGAAAACTGTGGCACTGGCATTTCGAATGCCACCTTGACTACATGAACGCAAATCACCAAACCACTTTTTCAAGAACGGAATCATACCTGTGTGCATGATCTCTCCACCACGAATAGGTGATCCCAGTGGACGCAAGCGACCTATCTCTAAACCAATGCCAGCACGTTTACTGGCATACTTGGCCATCATTTCGCCACTAGCAAAAATGGAGTCAAGATCATCATCACTGCGAATGAGCACACAACTACTGAACTGCTTAGTGGGAGTGCCAAGGCCAGCAAGAACAGGAGTAGCGAGAGTAAATAAACCGTCAGAAGCTGCATTGTAATATTCCTTTATGTAACGCATTCTTGCGCTGTTGGGTTCTTCTTTGTGAAACACCGTGGCTGCTGCAATCATGTAGCGGATCTGTGGAGTTTCGTAGATTTCCTTTGTGGCACGATTGCGCACAAGGTATTTTTCAATCAACTGTTCAATGGCTGCATAGCTATACTGCTCGTCCTTTTCGTGGTCAAGCATGTCGTTCATTCTATTCCAGTCGTCTTCTGAGTACCACTCCAGTAATTCTGGTGTATACAATCCAACTGCTACGTTCTTTTTAACAATCTCCAACAGGTGAGGAGGATTGTAATCACCGTAGACATCTTTGCGCAACATACTCAATCGTTGTTTGCCTGCTACATATTGATAATTGGTGTGTCCCACATCCGGGTTTGATTCTACGTCAATGAGATCAACTACGGCCCGTAGTGTGATCCCATCAATTTCTCTAGTGGTAATTCCATCATAAAAATGCGGTTGTGCTTTGATTTCTATCATTGACTGACTTACATCAGCGATCCCACTACAAATTTTTGCTACCTGAGCTTGCCATTTTTCGATAGTAAGCTGCTCCTTCTTACCATCTCTTTTAGTTACTTGAATTTCTGTCATTGACTTCTCTTATAATAATTTGTCTAACCCTAGCTCTACAACGCTAATGGTTTTTATGTGTTTTAACGCTTGGTTGATTTGTGTTTTATTTACAACTTCGTCATGAACATAATTAAGAACATATTTTCCTTTTTCAACTAGGACTAAATTATAAGTTTCCTTGGTTGTTGGATCTTGATATATTTTAATTTCTAATTCTGGACAATGGTCTGTTAGATATAGAGTATACAGTATTGCAAGTGCTTTTGCAAGATCACAAAAGTAATTTTCGTATATTAATTCCCAAGGTCCAGGCCATTCTTTGATGTTGTCGGTTGTTAGGTAGTGTGCTACATATGGTGCAAAACTCCATAGGTGTTGAGTTTCCTGTAGCGCCTCGGGCAGAGATTTTTTAGAAATGCGATTTCGAAAATCCTGCCATGAACGTAAACGTTCATCGGGTAGTTGATTCCACATCTAAGAAAAATTAAGTTAATGAATAAATGGTAAAGTTTAGATTAGCGTTATATGACCCAGCAGTGGTAGTAGCAGTTACTTGACAGTAAACATTACCAACTTGTGCAATACCGAATTGAACTCCCACGTTGCCAGTTTCAGACCATTCTTCATCATAGGCCAAGCTGCTTAGGTATTGTGCAATTCTAATAGATCCTGTGCGCACATTGGCTGTGTTTGCACTGGTCATGCGAGTAATATTGTAGGCAATAGTAACACCGGGTTGGGTGCTGTCAAATTGACAACTAGAAACGTTGGCAGTTGTGTTAGCCACCAGCACCTGATTGTATTTGGTCAAGCCAGGTAAGTTGCTGTGTTCGGTCAGTATTTCGGTGTTTCCAATTTCCGGAGCACCTTCGGCAAGAGTGCCGTTACCGACATACAATTTTTGTGTATCAACAGCCCAGCCCAATTCTGCGCTGGCTAATTGAGGTAAGTTTTCACCTGTACCTCTGCGATGTTTAATTTGACTGATTTGTACTATGGCCATAGCGTTTTTCTTATTATCCTATAGCATATTTATGAAAGTTGATAATACTGCTCAACCCTTTGCATCCATTGATCGCTCCAAAATTTAAACTCTGTTTCGTCTACTTCAAATTCAATGTATTGCGGGGTATCGTATGTCCCGTCGGGCAGTTCATTGGGTTTCGCACACATCAAAATAACTCCATCTTTGATGTCGGTTCCGTGCATGTTATTGTGTGCGGCTGCATAGGCCGCCAGCTGGAGGAAATAATCCTCAATCCACTCTCTTTTTTTAGGTTTATTGGTCTGTTTGAAGTCCATAATTGCCGGTTTTCCCTTCCATACTCCAATCAAGTCAGTAGTGCCTGCATAAAGGCCACTGTAGTACAAAGGTATTTCAACTCCCCAATATTCGTCGATATTGCCCAGTCCTTTGAGGATGACTTCGGCGGCCATGAACCAACTGGGCTGTGCAAATGGATTACTGGGATAATCTTTCATGTCACCTGTTTTTATGTAATGTTCTAAATAGGTGTGCATCCTTGTTCCACGACTAGCAGCTTCTGTGGTAATGGCCTGGGCCTGCTGTTCACCAACTCGCTTTTTCCAATTGGCAAGAGCTTGCTTTTTTTCTTCGGGCTTTGTTCTATCCAATATAGTTGTGACACTGGGCACTTTGCTGCCGTCGGGCAAACAGTAGTGTCGTTTTCCATTGATGGTTTCTCTACTGATAGGAGTATAATCAAATTTGTTAATAATCATTAAATTCTAAAACTTTCACCGCAACCACATCGATCGCGTTCATTGGGATTACGAAACTCAAATCCTTCGTTTAATCCATTTCTTACATAGTCTATGATAGTACCATGTAGATAAGGTTTATTCTTGGGATCAATGAACACCTTGACTCCATTGGAGTCGTGTTGTTCTACGCCGTGTTCGTGATCGTTGTCAACATATTCTAACACATATGCCAGTCCCGAGCAACCGGTAGTTTTAACTCCCACCTTGATACCTAAACCATGACCGCGTTTGGCAATTTGGCTCAGTATTTTTTTGGCAGCAGCATCGGTCAATGTTATCATTTAACTGTCCAATTTTTCAACCATGTTTTTTGTAATCTAACAATGTCCTTGGCCAATTCAGTTTGTTCTTGATACAACTCAGTGGCATAATCCACTATTGTGGGTTTAGGTAATTCAACTTGCGCTGTGATGTCTCTTCCGGATCGATCTATTGTTTTTAATCCGTGTTTTTTGGCCAGATGCTGGATTCTTTGATTTTCGGTAATACAGTGCATGTAGACTGCGTTTACTCCGTGAGTCTTGCCCCAACTGATCATGTGACTCATTAGACTATCAGCAATGCCCTGACCCTGAAAACTCTTTTCAACACTGACTGCCAATTCCCAATCAGTGCCGTCCTTGGCCAAATGACCAAAGCCCAATATTTTTCCTTCGACGGCATATGTAAAAATATGATGATTGTCTTGGTTATATAATATATTCAAGATCAGGCTGTCAATGGTTGCAGGAGTAGCACTGTATCCAAATCTTGTGTACCTGTCTTCATCATCAAGATTTTTTAGATGCTGTGCATACAAATCTAAAAATTCTATAGTGCTGTGTTTAATTGTCATAATTTTATTCGTGAGATAACAGGTCTTACGACCATATCTTATAATACAGTATTTAATTAGTCTTGTCTACGTTTCATGGCGTCTTTGGCCATGTCGGAAACTGTTTTAGTTGGATTATCTGCTGCGGCCAAATTGCTTTGTGTATTGGCTACGTTTGTGCTAGATCTAGTCACAAACTCAATGTAATCCGGAGTGATATTTTTAATTAAATTTTGCAACGATTCGCTTTTTTCGTTGACCGAAATAAGATCGTCAATGTTGAAACTTGCCAACCCAGTGTTTTGTATTAACCGAATAATCATCTGGGTTGGAAGTTTTGGAGGCAACTCACCGTCATTGATTTTATCATGCACAAGACTAACTACCGTTTCAATTTTGCTGTCGGTATTTGAATCTTCTGTGTAAAAATTAATAAAATCAGTTGCTCTCACAATTATCTACGCTCTCTGCCCAGTTCTTCATCACCGCCAGCAGCAGCGTCAGTGGCGTCAAACCCGTCGCCTTCGTCTGCGTCTAGATCCGAAAGGTCATCGCCCACAGTAGGAGCAGGTAGTTCAGCGCCTAAGCCCATGTCAGTGACAGGAGCTTGTTCGCCGGCTAGCACTCGAGCAGCAGAGTCAAGCGATTCACGTGCAGCATTTAGATTGTCTAACAATGCTTGCAGTGCAGGCGTGGTGGCATTTTTGTATGCTTCACCTTGCTCTACACCAACTTGGTCACGAATAGTATCAACCAATGGTGGTAATTGTTCGTTTAGCATTTTGCTAGCATCTTCAATCATTTTCTGTACGCTATCAACCATGTCCTTGGCAGCTAAAACAACTTCGGCAACTTCAAGTTCGCCTTCGGTTAAAACTTGATCCTGTTGATCTAGCCATGCAGATAGTCCTTCTTGAACCATTAGCATTTCCATGTATTTTGGATTGCGTTCAGCAGTGTGAATGCCGTAGCTCTTGCGAATTGCATTTAATTGCTCGCTTAATGCTACATTTAGTTTTTGAGCTTTTGCATATGATAAATTTTTATAATCAATGCTAAAGCCAAATCTACTTTCCATGACCTTGTTTAATTTACGTGCGGTCTTAGGTGTAAGTTCTTTTAAATTCATAATAAAGAGTCCCAAACTTTAGAGTATTTAGCTCTTATTAAAGTTTTTTCTAATTCTTGTTTAGCGTGTGCATACTTGGCTCTATAGTCAGAATATCTAGAGGCCTGCAGATCTCGGTTGAACCCTTTGCTGTCACGCGACAAAAGTTTTTGACTATAAAAATCGAGTTTGGCTTTGTAAAGAGCCACCGCGGTATCTTGTTCTAAAATTGTGCTGGCTCGATTGAACATTTTTATCTGCGTGTATATTGCATAAAAAACTGCACTTTGTTTACAGTAAAAAATTTCACTTTTACCGATGTTGTCTGTTAATTTCCATGCATGTTGTCCCAATTGTTCAAGTTGGAATCTACCAACTGTCCATAGGGTATCGCTGAAATTAGCACAGATAATTCTGTCCGAATTTCTTAGTTTGTTAAATTCTTTTTTAGCCCAGCGTTGGGTTTTGACTATGGCTGCGTCAACCAGCAGTCGACCTGCTAGATCTTTTGACATAGACGAGTTGGCCTTTTTCATTCTTTTTTCTTAAAAGTAAATCTTTGTTAACTAGTTGATTTGCCGTCAGCTGATCTCTTTCGGATAATTCTCTTTTGATAATCGTTGGTGTATCGTTGTCAAATCGGTTTAAAAGATCTGCTTCTTCGTTAGTGATTGCAATTGATAAATTGCTAGTGACTTCTACTATCTTCACGTTATTTTGTTGCTAGGTGTATTAGCAATCCGATAATGGCTGAAAACATTACACCAAAGATTGTGGTTCCGATGGCAATTAACTGTTTATCGGCTCCACTGGTTTTATTGCTTATAGCCTCTCGTATAGCCAAGACGTGTTCTTCGACCTTAGTCATTCGCTGATCTAGGTCTGCTAGTTTATTTTCCAATGTTTTATACCTTTCAGCGCAAAGCTCTACGTGCGCCTCTAGGTTTTCTTTTTCTATATCTGTTGATGACATTTTAATTCGCCTTGTACTATCGGTACCGCTGCGATGCTTGATCATTTGCCTAATTTGTGCCATAAAGAGTGAGCCTAGTGTTGCGCCATAAGTAGCATCAATGTTATTTAGCGTTGGTCTGTGGGCAAAAAGTATATGTTTTTTAATGCGCCAGCTGTGTGAAAAATTGGTAACATGAATCTTGCTGTTTCATTCAAACCTAGTATGATAGGAACTTGATCAAAATCCTGTTTTAAACTATCAATATCATAAAACTCGGGTCGTTCGCCTTTGAACTGAAACGCCCAAACCAATTGTGTACCTTGATAAAATTCTCCAAAAGATGTAGAACTGATATCGTCAACTTCAAATATAGTTGGACCTTGTACTACATCTGGTTGTGTTTTTAAACTCAGTACCTGCAACACTGTTTGCCAATTTCTTTGCTGATCTCGTTCAACACTTTCACCTCTGATTATACCTGTTGGTGTAATGTCTATCAAGGTATAGCAGTTAATGTATGTCATACAGTATTTAACGGTCAAAAGAAAAGGCAGCAAAAAGCTGCCTTGTTCTAAGATACCTCTTAAAAATTAAGAAGTAGCTAGTTTCATGCCTACGTCGGTAACAGTTAAACCGGTGTAGTTTAAGCTGCTTGTACCAACTGCTGTGCCTAGTGCACGTAGGTTAGCTTGTAGATCAGTAGCGTTCCAGCTGCTTTCTTCGATGCAAACGCTTAGAAGAGCGGCATCTGGTTGGTATGCCAAGATTGTAGCGTTCTGAGCGATAACTCTTAGAACAGCTTCTGCACCATAACCGGTACCCAACTGGTTGGCCCAGTTGTAGTTGGTGGTAGTGATGTTAGAAGTAATTCCGAAGAATTGTGGGTGCTTGCTGATGCCAGTGCTGATTAGAGTAGCGTTGGCTGTGGTAGAAGCTAGATAAACGTCGATGTTAACAACGCCTAGTGCGTTACCATTTGTACGTGTAAAAACTGCCATTTTTGTTTTCCTTTAAAAAGTCTGCGTATGTACGCATAAAAGTATTTATGCCAGTGCAAAAAAATGGCTTGGTTAGTTAGTCTTTTTTCCAGGCTTTGGTGGCAGAAAAGTTCTGTCTACTGAATTCAATACGGTCAACTAATTTAACTGCACCTGTGTGCCCAATGGCAACAAATCCTTCAGGAGCTGTTACTCTATAGCCGTTGTCGGTTTTGATAAATGTGTTAACGCTTTCAATTTTTTGCATTTTTTGAAGCAGCATTATTTTTGCTTCAATGATGCGTTTGTAGATAGCCAGTATACCCAGTAGTGTATTGCTGTTGTCTTCAATAAACTGTTCGTTGTCTTGAATCTTTTTAATTCTTGCCTGGGCAGCGGTGCTCTCTGGTCCACCTTTTAATTTTGCTATCTCTGCTTCCATTTTTCCTTTGTAGAAAGTAATGAAACTTTGCAAAAAGGCAATGGGGTTACCAACTTGCTCACCGGCTCGAACCATGTTGTTGATAAACGGTTTGATATAAGATGAAAATTCTTTGTTGGTTAAAATTATGTCAAACTTTTGCGGGTTTACTTTGCGCAGAGTTTGTCCTGCTGCGGCCAACACTGCCTTGATATCGTTGTCTTCTTCGGGAGTTAAACTTGCAACTCCTGTAAAATCTTTGTAGGTTGCATCATCAAACCATACATCCTTGGATGGGTTTAGTCCAGCAACACTGGCGCCAAACGATGCTCGCATTTCAGGTAAGCTAGGACCTTCATAAGCAGTATGAAACACTATGCCCAATTTTGCTCCAGCAATTTTTTTAGCCAGCGCACTGTTGGTTGGCACAGCATAGGTAATAGTATTGGGAGTAAAGATTAAGTATTCTTCACCGTCAATGGCCTCAGTAGTAACATCACCAGGAGTAAACATCAGGTCGCCTTGTAAAACTCCGCCAATTCCCAGCTTGGGAAGATACTTTAAGCAAAGTTCTAGTTTTGTTGCCAACCCTTCTTGCTCACCGTAAAAATTACGAATGTCTTTGGATGTCTTGCAAAGTTTGGGTTCGTTTTTTGCAAAAACACTTTTTGTACCAACAAAAAATTTACCATCTGCTGGATCGGTACCACAAATAACTGCAGGAGCACCATCCCACTTTACAGTTATTTTTGTAGGAGTACCTTCGCCCTGTGCAAACATTGCACGTATGTTGTTCAAGTAATTCAGTGCCTGTTGCGCTCCTAGATAACCTTTATTGAAAATTTCATCTTCAATGTGTTCTAGGTGTACATTCTTTCCATCTGCGGACTCCATTACAAGCCACGTAGGTGCGGTTTTTTTAATTTCAAATAATTTCATAGCGTTTGCAATTCTCTGTCAAAGAAATCTGCCAACGTTGCTGGCACAGGTTTTCCACTCAGCATGTTAACCCATTGTTCGATGTCATTGCCAAAATCTTTAAGAATGTAATCTTGATTTTTAAATCTAAAGTGTATGGGGTTTGTGCCAAGTACTTGTACTCCACCTTTTGTGGAAACATTGACAGGGCCAGAAGTTGTTGCAGGTTTAGTTGGCGGTGTTGGCGCTGCTGGTGCTTTGTTTCTCTCTTTTTCCGCTTCTTGTTCTGCTTTGGCAGCAGCGGCCTGTGAATAGATACCAGCAACATTAACGCCGGCCATGGACGCCAGACCTTTGCCAATTGTTCCTAAAATTCCCTCTGCAACAATTTCATTAATTTTCATTTTTTAATCTCTTAACACCGCGATTAAATTTACCAGCATCTTGACTGCGTATGCTGTTGATTAATCTGCGTTCTAATTCATCGGCTTGCTCGGGCTCGTAGGTTTCTTTGATAAAGTTAATCAAATTGATTGCACTCTGAATTACATGTGCAGCTCTGTTCTCCACAAGATTTTCTCTATCTTTCTGAAGTCTAAAGCTATCTAATTCTTCTAATATACTACGAGTACGTTTTTGCAAAATTTTGCTCCGGATTAAGTGTATTTAGCATTTCCCGCAGTTATCATCGCACACAATAAGACGTCCCTCTTTGTAGGTACGTTTATCCCATTGTCTTTCTATATTCGAAAACCAAGTAATACATTCAATCATTCTAATTAGATTTTAATCCAGCTAACATATTTTTTAGTTTGGTGCTCTGTACTTCACCGTCGCCGTTGCCTGCGCTCAACGAACTCTGTCCTGGAGCAACACTGGATCTAGTTTTAATTGAATCCATGATGCTGCCAGTCTGTGGCTTCAACGAGCCGGGTGTTCCTTGAGCATCTTCCCCGGGGTCTGTGATGCGCAGTGTTTCTAGGTCAAAATCTAGATCCACTTTCATACCAACGCCACTGGAACTACGAGTCTTCATCAGTTGTATCTGATAGCGTCCTCGCTCACGCATGGCACGACTTGTAAAGATACCAAACACGTTGTCAGCTGTGTTGATCTTTGAAATACCACCTGAAATGTGGCTGTGGTCAAATTCAATTTCTTCCACAGCTGATCGGTTCAACTGCGATGCAGTTACCATCAGTATGTTAAATTCCTTGGCCAAGTTACGCAATTCTTCTGACACATACTTGTCTTTCACAAACAGGTCATTGGGGCTGACTTTGGCACTCACAGGCATAACCAAGTCTAAGTAGTCTACCATGATAAAATCAGTTTTTCGTCCAGTTTGAATTTCAAGCTCTTTGAGATATGCACGGATCTGATTAACGTTGCTCTGTGCCGGCATGTACTTGATGCGCAAGTTACCAGACTTCTTGCCTACCATTTTGACTTTGAGTTCTAGGTCGTCCAAATCTTTGAAAATTTCTCTGGTGCTGACATTGGCCACCATACTGTCCATACGCATGGCACAAAGTTCTTCGCTGAGCTCCAGTGTCAAGAACACACCGTTCAATCCTTGAGTCATCCAATTGATAGCAATGTTTTGCATAAACAAACTCTTGCCTGATCCAGATCCGCCAGCAAAAATATTAAGCTCGCCTCGATTCATACCGCCAAACAGTCGCTTGTCCATGGTAGACCAACCAGTGCTGACCTGTCCGTTGTTGCTTTTGATTTTCAACAACCGAGCTCTGGGATCAGCAAAATAGTCAGTGCCCATGTCCTTGGTCAGACTAATTTGAACAGCATCTTTGATTAATTTTTCAATTGGATCAAATTCACCTTTTTCAATCATGTCGGCTGCTTTTAACACCGCACGTTCTAGTTCTTGTTTTTTAGTAAATCCTTCAAACTCTGACATGAACCATTCATAATGATTATCACCTAAATCAGGCACTGGCCGAAGTTCTGTGTCTGTTACTGCACGAATTTGATCAGCAGTGGGCATGGCCTTGTGATTTTCAGTGTGCTCTTTGATAAACTTGGCAGCAGCACGTAGGCTGCGATCAAAGTTTTCTGGATTGTAAATGTTTTGTACCCGTAAATAGCTTTCTGAATTTTGTAACATCATTTCCAGAAATAATTTTTGCAGGTCTATTGAATATTCTTTACTCATTTTATTTGTTTATTTTTCGTCAAAAAACATAACTATGCATCGTTTTTGCTTTATACCAGATGTGCCGAAACTGTCACTGGAATGCAATAGCCTCCTGTCCCAATACAAAAAGCTACCAGGTTCCCACGAGCAAACACTTTTAACTGTCAAGTAAGACAGGTCGTCGGCAGAACAATGCGAAAGTATCGTTTCCTTGAGATACACTGCACTGTTGTTTACGTCTGCAATTGGTTTATTGTTTTTCTTAAATTCTTGAAAGTTATCAGTGCAGATTTGATCAAAAATAACAGTGTGTGTATCAGTTATATTGGCAGTGTCAGGACTCACAGACAATGGTATAAGAACCGATGGGCCAACAACATTTTTTCTTTTGTCGTGCGCATGCCAATAATCAGTGTGTATACCGTAGGGTTCGTTTGCTTTTAAAATAAATCCGCATGATAATTCAAAATTTTCTGTAACAACATCATTTATCTTAGGATAAATCTTTTTCATGATCATTTGATATACTGGACCATCTTTTTCAAAACCGTTGTTGTAAGTATCGGTCACAGTTTCTTTTGGTCTTGTGTCGGGGAGAACATTTAATATTTTTTCTAAATCAACCAATTCTTTAGCAGTAAAACGATTAAATTTCTGGCCGGCTTCCATTGTTGTTTTCCTTTTTAATTTTAATCATTATATGCTGTCGTTTTTTGTAATAATCTTTTTTATCAAGCATCATTGTAAATGCAGCATTGTCGGTTATTGAAACATTATACCCTAATTTCCGTAAATGGTCTACTAGAAATTGTCGCCTGTGTATTTTTTCATCTACTGTCAGATCAAGATTATTCCACGCTATCCAATTAGTTTCAATTTTATCAAGTTGAATGTTTTCTTCAGCAGCATGTTCAAACAGCGGAGTTCCGGATAAGATTCCTAGACCGGATCCGGGTGTAACCGAAGTTATAACAGTGTTACTATATTGTTTATATTTGGTAAACATGTTGATAGTTTCTTGAAAATCCAATTTGGTTTCTGTTGGATAGCCGGTAATTATAAGAAACACACAAGTAATACCATATTTTTCAAACATCCCCAATGTGTAATCAATATCGTCATTGGTGAATTTTTTGTTCATGTGCTCACGCACTTTGTCACTGCCAGTTTCAATACCAATGGCCAAATTATATGCTCCGCTGGCAGCTAAATTTTCCCAGTATGATTCATTTAGTTGTTGTTGGTTACGAACAATAAATTGGCTGGACCATTTTAGTTTTTTTTCTGCAGTTTTGTTATAGGTAGAAAGTATTTCAATGAATTTTTTAAATTCTTTAAGGTTTCCGTTGATCAAACTGTCCCCAAAAACAAAATCTTCTATGTTATATTTTTGTGCTTGAAATATCATTTCGTTGGCAACATCGTTGCCGGATCTATATCTATATTTCCAGTGTGAGTGGATATCACAAAAACTACATGATCTTACACACCCTCTACTGGAGAGCATGGGAATAGATTTTTTGGTGTATAAACTAAAATCATAATCGTCGTAATTTGCCCATGGCAACAAATCGAGATTGTCAATTTGTTTAAAACTATTGCTATTGATTCCTGGATGGGCAGTGTTACCTTTTAATAGTTCAACCAAACTGGATTCACCTTCACTTCTGATATAGTAATCTATTAGATTTGATTCCAACAGTGTTTGACCGAAACCACTTTTGCCCAATATGCCGCCGTCGATTATTCCTTGCCCGCCCAAAATAATTTTACTGTCAGAATGTTTTTTTAGTTCAATGCTTAGTAATTTGGCTGCAACTCTACTTTGATATGTAAAAACACTTATGCCAACAAAATTGGGATTATACTGCAAAATTTCGGTTGCATACAATGAAATAATATTTTCAGCAAGAGAGTGTGCGTTATCAGTAACATCAATGTCTG
>Ga0078894_10002741_pt1 | contig 13313 bp, 15 predicted proteins | sample LauGreSu1BDMLBSD_2_FD_67506 | JGI IMG/M metagenome (GOLD analysis project Ga0078894, IMG submission 67506) | Freshwater lake microbial communities from Lake Michigan, USA - Su13.BD.MLB.SD (version 4) (version 4) | ecosystem: Environmental > Aquatic > Freshwater > Lake | place: Lake Michigan...
AACGTGATGTAGTCTTGACGTATTGCTCGCTGCTAGTAAATCTGTATATGATCCAAAGTCTTTATTTATCTGACCAAAAATCTTATTTGATACTGAATCTTGTGTTCTTTCAGAATTTAATAGATACTCCAGTGTAGCTGCTTTATAGTATATTGCTGCAGCCATCTTTGCAGTTCCGCCTGAATCAGAAAATGCTCCTGGCTTTTTGGTTGCTAGAGCTGATTCTATTCCTTTTATTTGGGATATTATATTAGCTTTCAATTGACTGTACCTCAGAACGCTTGGCTGTTACGTTATAAGAAATGATTGCGCCGAATGGGTCCATAACTGGTATGCATCCAAGTACGTCAAACACAGTTGGATCTTGTGTGTAGCTATCTTGCTCTATCCAGATATACTCATTCTGCTGATTTCTTATGTTAGTAATTCTTTGCGTTTTAGACAGTCTAACTGGAGATTCTATTTTAATAAATTCTGTATTAAAATATCTTTCTCCAACCTTATCATTGCTTCCTGGTGAAGTTGCGCTATCGGTAATCTGACCACGAGCAAGGCAGCTCTGGGTTGACTTAAATCCCCAAACTTTTTTTAGGGCTCCAGTATTTTCATCCTGGGTTGTAATTCTTTCATAGATATCCATTTTCATGAAAAAATTTGAACCGACTAGGCAGCTCTTCATTAAATAATGACCATCCTGTTTGCTATCATTGAGTCAAGTACTCTGTCTACTGATGAGTTACCTGTTCCTGAAAATGCTTGTGGTGATATCTCAACTGTGTAATCTCCAGTCTGCATTCTCTTCACATACTTATCTCTCCATACTGTATCCTGACAGAAGAAATCATTGACCAGCTTAAGAGTGCATTCCACAATAGCTCTTGGTGTGTGAACATATCCAAATACACCAGCTATTGTATATCTCTTGCCCTTTGAAAAATATCCAGGTGTTGCAATATCTGAAACATAAGGGTATGTCTCAAACACATCGATTCCTGGCTCTTTATTAATTCTTATTGCATAGTTTGTTGGAGTAATCTTAAATGTTGCATCCTGAATTACTACATCATCACATGATACCTGAGAGAATGACTCTAGTCTTTCTGGTAGTAACAAAACGTCGGTGCCGTCTCCAATTACCTCGACAGACTTTGTCTCAATTCCATATGTCTGGCCAGTATAAGCATCAATCTTAAACCTAGCCCATCTTTCTGCAGCCATTAGTTCAGATGTTGTTTTATAGTTTGGATCTGAAGTATCTATACCAAAGCCTAGCTCGTGGATGATCTCATCCATATATGCATATGGCTTTACTAGGTAGTATCTTCTTCTTAAGGTAGACGGAGTTGCATCTCCTGGGATTGCGTATGAAACATCTAGATCTAGATAGTTATATGCTCCGTATGCAGTTAGGGAGTTTGGCACATAGGCACAATAGCTACCCTCATTAACATCATCATTTACAACCGTCAATGCTACTGCTGCTGGTGAGGGGACCAATGTTGTTGGGTTTGGCCTCAGAGTTGCAGTTATAGACGATGAGTCAATATATTGACTACCGATCAAGGTATTGAAATGAATGATTCCTTGTGAACCGTAGTGCAACTCCGCCATGTACTATCTCCTTATGAGTAAAACTCGTTGACTTCCCTTGGGGTAGCCAGTCTAAATCCTTCTTCGTTGTCAAAAATCTCCTGGGCTATATGCATCGGCATTGGTACAAATGGGTGATCATGAGTAAAGTTGAAACCAAATGTTTCATAGCTTCTATTCAATCTTTCCATCTTTACTAGTGCCATGTCTGATCCCATATCAACCTTTGATAGCTTATCAAACATTGGAGCCTCTGGTAAATCTTCTTTTTCTATATTTGTAAACTTGTCAAGTAGATCAAAGTTCACACCTTCTTCTGCTAATGCGGCAATAATCTCTGCCTTTGTTTTTGCATTCTCTAAATCTACGCCGAAATCTTCAGCTACCTTCTTCAGTTCAGATAATTTCATAGTGTCAAATGACATTATTTCTCCATTCTTTGTAACAATTATATCATTATAGAAGCTAAAAGAGAAGTGGGATCCCCGTTAAGGGATCCCACTCCAAAGCACCTTTAAACCGTTATTATGGACGGTTTGCTGGATAGTTTGTGTAGCTTCCGCCAGTTGCGGCTGCGAAGTCACGTGAATCGTATCCTGCAGAGATCTTGACGTTCTTTACGACGACAAAAGCATCTGGATTTTCGATTGCAGTTCCAACACGAAGGAACAATGTGTATTCAATTGTATCCTTCTTTGGCTTGAACTCACGGTGTACTACGATATCACGCTTGATACCGACAAGTACGTTATCAGGGAATGTAAGGTGAATATCACCGTGTGCTCCTGATGCACCTGAGTATGTTCCAGTTTGGTTTTCATCAAGCATTGGAACTTCCACTACTGGAATACCAAATGCGTAAGGAATAACTCCTCCTGGAGCTCCGTTATTAGCGACTACGTCACCACGAACGATACCTGAAGCGATATCTTCTGGAGTTCCTGGAATGCTGGTCAAGCTGTACAAGTAATCCTGTACCAAGTTTGAACCAGAAAGGAAGCGAAGCTGGTTGCGACGTTGCTTGTAGCGACGTGGCATCTTCTTAAGCGCATCATTGAAGATACCCTTAGAGATTGCTGCTCCACCTGCATCTACGACGTTTCCGTGAGTTGTTGCCAACTTACGAACTCCGTCAAATGCCTTTAGAAGTGGATCTTGTGATGCGCCATTACCGTTGATAACTAGATCCTCAACGTCGTTTCCGACCTGAGTAGCCATCATTCTTGCAATGTGATCTTCTAGATCTGCACCCTCGATACCATCCTCTAGAGATTCGCTTGAAAGTTCCCAGTCAAGACGAAGCTTCTTTGTAGCTAGAGAGATCTTTGAAAATACTACACCTTGTGCAGATGAAGTATCCTGTGCCTCTGTTGCGACACGAAGGATTCTCTCGCCAACGCCAATCTTATCGATTTCTTGGATGTCTGATCTCATACGTATAGTACGAGCTACCTTAGTAATAACTGTGGCATCAAACATGTAATCGATGAAACGATTAGCTTGTTCTGGCTTTAGGAGACCGCCTCTAGCGTCATCGCCAGCAGAGGTTCCCAAGTTTGTTGTTGTAATTGCTTTTTCTAACAATTCGTTGCTCATTTATTTTTTCACCACCTTTTTCTTAGAGAATGTTTTGCACACCGAGGAATGTGCCGCCCCACTTACTCTTCTTAATGGGTTCTTCTGTTGTTCCGCCAAGATCAACAGACTTCTTGATAGCAGTATCTGATTCAACTGCATCAATTCTTTTCTCTGTAACATCAAGCCCACCCTTAAGTGTAGCTAGTGTTGCAGAAACTTCATCATATTTCTTTGAAAGCTCATCATACTTAGCGTCTGATGACTTTGCGATTTCTGCGATTTCTGCCTTTACTGAATCAAGTCCAGTAGCGCTTTCTGACGCATTCTTTGCAAATCCTGCAGCAAAGAAATCCTTGAGTTCATCAAGCTTCTTTGCGAAATCCAACTCTTCGACGGCGACTTCCTGAATATCGGCTGCCTTTTCAACAGCAGTGTCATCGCCTTCTGGAGCTGTTTCTGCAGCAACCTCTTCTACAACAGCTTCCTCTACAGCTGCCGCTTCAGAGGCTACTTCTGTGGTAGCTTCTACTGCAACTTCTTCAGTTGCAACATTAGTTGTATCTTCCACGTCTGTACCTCCTTCTTTGGCTATTTCTTTATTTAAAACGCCGCCGTTAATAGACTCACGACGCTCTTCTGTGACCTTGTCAATCTCAGAATTCTTTTCTGTATTTACCTTAAGTGGTGAGATCTTTTTTAGTGCAGACATATCAATTGACATTGACTTCTCTGTTGTAGACCAACCATTTCCACTTGGACGATATAGTTCAACTATAATATTTGATTTGTTATACTTTAAAACTTTTCCTCTTGCTGTTCCATTTGATATATTCCATGAAACAAAATCTCCTGATTTGAATGCAGACTTTGAAAAATACTCTTCTGAGACATCTCTAATTTCTACTGTGTCTCCCTCTGCATCTTTTTCAACCCATCCAACTTTTTCCATCTCTGTTCCACAAGATTCACAGCTAGCGTTATCTTGCGAAGATGTTATTGCTATAAAGTCGTCTCCGCACCAAAAAATATTTTCTGCGTTGACTTCTGTTGCCATACCCTTCATGACCATTTCTCCATTTACCTTTTCAATAGAAAAGATATTTGCAAGCTGGTTTGCTGGGTTGTCAACTAGTGAAAGTTCTACAAGGTCATAATCTTTAATAAATCTAACCATAGCATCTTTATCTGCGACGAATTCGTTTTCTACTGACTTGATTGCTCCGCCAATTGAGAATCCAGAAAGTGTTCCATCAAGAACTTTTTCCCAAGTATCTTGTGCACCCTTTGAAACGTATGATGTGACATATACGCCGCTATAAACTTTTCCATCTGCTGGATCATAGTAATCCTTTGGTTCAAATGATACAACCTTTCCTACAGCCAATGGCTGATGCATTTCTCTTAGGTTGCCTCTGAATCTCTTAAATGCAGATACGCTTGCCTCTGATGTAACAACATCTCCGTGTGAGTCTACGTTATCTAGGGTAGCGAAACCTGATACTGTACGCTTTTCAATGTCGACTTTGGAGAACGGAACAGCAATTTTAATGCTATCCCCATCTGTTGTCCAGTTGGCTTTTAATATTTCCATGGTGTATAAATAATATCGCTTAGATGATTAAAACGCAAATATTGGTAGACTAATTTTGCTGTCTTCCGTCGCCTTGAGCATTTCTTCCCTCTCCAGATACATCTGGCTGATTACCTTGTCTTTGCTGATCACGATTTCTATTACCACTTGCTTGAGCTGTTTGCTCTGCTGCCTGCTGTGGCTTTAGCTCTACTGGATCATCTCCGCCAGCAATTCCTGGAAGACCCATTCTGGATCTTACTTCGTTTGGTACCAAAACCTTCATTCTGAGATATCTTTCGTCAATCTTTGACTGAGTATCTTCATCTGTAAGGGTAAGCTCATTAAACTTAAGAAGGAACATATCTGTCTTTTCAGAGATAATCTTATTAAGTCTTTTCTCAAGATTCTTCTGTGCTGGACGACATACCTGCTCTTTAAATGTCTTGTCTGCATCACGAGCATTGGCAAGTGAGACGCCAGAAGGTGTTCCAATTTTGTTTACTGGAACACGGTGAGACATTAATATCTCATCTCTATTTGCTGTTCTATAGTTATTAAAGGAAGAGTCTTGAACTCCAGCCTCAACCGCATCCATCTTAAACTCAACCTTAGAATCCTGATTATCTGCTGGGAGTGGAATATATAGTGATCTATGATTCTGACCCTTTAGTCCAGTCTGGAAGAACTCTAGCAGCTTCTTCTCTGAGTCATTTGAAAGCTTGGCACCCTTTACAGTAATAATATATCTTGGAACAGCCTTATTCTCAAAGTAGTCAAGGTTAAATCTTGCAGCAAACTCGTTTCCAGCCATAGCATTCTTTGAAGCAATAATATCTGGAACACCATAATATCCATTTGTAGGTGTATAGTTCTTTAGGTGAATAATCTCATTAGGTCTAGTGTCTGCTGTTATTGGATTGGTATCATCTTCCGAGCCATAATTTCTAAAGAACACAGACTGATTTCCAATGATTTGAACAAAGCCGTCTCTTAGTCTACGAACACGCATAGATGCCGCTGGCACATGTCCAATATATCCAATTTCTCCAGTATTCTTTCTGCCGATTTCAATGTAGCCATTTCCAGTTGTCTCATAGTCCTTCCAGACTCTAGACAATGTCTCAACTACAGTTTCCTCTTCGTTAGTAGACTCTAGCCACTCATGAAGACTTATCTTAATTCTTTCTAATTTTCTACGTGCTCTTTCAAGCTGCACGTCATCTGTTATATCTGCAAGCTTTTCTTTTGTAGCCTGGCTTTCAACAAAGTCGTAACCTAGACCAACAATATTTGCGACCTTTGCATTAACCGCTCCATAGTGAGCTGAAGAAACTTCATAAATCTTTGATAGGTAATCCATATTGTACGGTGGCTGGACAACATCTAGTATGCTGTATCCAGTAATCATAAATGGCTCAATAATTGCATTACTCTCTGAGCCGTTACCACGCAAGAACTTGTTCAGATCTGTTCTGGCCAACTTCTTTTTGAAGTTAGTGCTAAAACCATTCATCTTCTTTATTGAATCAAAGTCTCTTTTAAAAGGATCTCCGTATTCATCCATTTGACCGCCAATTGGCAGATCTCCTGAATGACTTATTTCAATAAGGTCTTTATCATCTTCAAACTCAGTTGCCATTTTTTATCCTCTTCATTTGATCTAAACTTTCACCAACATCATATGGGTCTGGTGTAAGACCCCACTCAAGTCTTTGTTTTTGATGAGCATAGTCTTCATCTGATACTCTGCGTCTTCCTGAGAGAAATACTGGTCCACCCTCTTCTACGCCATAAGATTCGACAACTTCTTTTAGAATAGCCATCTTTTTCTTATCGTTTTTGACTGAAGGTATATTCAAATAATTACCATCATCATCTCCGACCCACTTACCATCTGGCATCTGCCAAACATAGAGTCCGTAGATTGTCTCTTCTATTGCCTGTGATTTAATTTTGTTCATTTGTCTATTGTACCATTTTCTCTTGCTTAACTAGGAATATGTGCCTTGCTTTGGACAAATCAGGATGTTGAGAGCACTACCTTGTCCACATAGAATGTCTTAAAGCCTAGGTCATCAGGCTGAATGTGGTCTGATGGTGCAGTTATCAAATCCTTATAGAAATAGGAATAATAGTTATTTTCTACTAAGGTTTGATCTTTGTATAGTGCTATGTTTGAATATATGATGCTTTTGCTAGACTGGCCAATTGTTATAGTATTTGTGTCTACTGGATTAGTTAGATATACTACAAGGTGATACCATACACCTGGTATAACTGTAGGCATTGCTGTTACATATTCTCCATTGACATAGCATTCCTCTATGTTTGTAAACACATTTGGTGTGCCGTTTATTGAAAGCCCAACTGCATCAGACAACAATACTGATCTTGAAGAAGATGTGGCCTTAAACATCATCTCAACAACTGAGACGCCGTCTTGATTTTCTATAACTAGTGGATCTGATGGAAGGACACCTACGCCAGAAGAGTTGCTTAAAATGCTTGTAGTCCCATACCCACATCTATATGAGGCAGTAGAAGATATTGGCTCCTGAGATCTTCTTGTATAGAAATTGGTTGATTCAAATACCCTGAATGATAATGAGTCTATTCTTGAACTGCTATCAGGAGATAGCTCAAGCTTAAAGTATACTTGACCTCCAGAAAAATTTGGAATAGAAGAATGATTATTTAGACTAGTATAAGTATCTCCATCAAAACTATATGAGGCAGTAATTCCGTACCCTTCATAGTCTATCTGATTATGGCTAGTTGAGTCTATAATTGGAAAATTTATAATATCAACAAACTCTGGTACGGTAATTCCGTCCGAGTCTGAATATAAAATATTATTTTTTAATGTCATGTAGGACATAGAATATGCTTGTGAAAAAGCTTTGTCTTGAGGATATGAATATTTAAAAACAATCTCTTTTTCATTGTGGTCTAGTGGATTAGCATATGATGCGTTTGCCCCAAAAACAATTTGGTCAAATGTGTGTGGGGATCCATATCCATTTGAAGACAAAAGTATTTCATCCTCTGAAAGATACTTATTGTCTATGGATATATCATCAATAAAGAAGTTTCCAGACGTGTTTCCGCCGAATGTTATTTCGGTCTGACCAGATACATCAGAGATAAACTTAAAGTCTGCTGGTAGGCCCGCTGTGGCCTTTAAAAGGCCATTTGAATTAATACCTATGGATCCACGCCTGTATGAACAAACCAAATGGTATGCCTTGTCTACGGATGGAAGTGGGTAAGATACAGCGTAGTGTGTATTTTCATCTACATAAGCAACGCTAAACCTAACAACGCCATCAATATATTCTAATAAACATTTGTCTCCGTCCATAGAGAATATTGTGTATGACCCAGAAGATACAGGGCTAAAAATCATAGAAATTGAGAATTCATTTTCAATCTGATGGGTTAAGCCAATCTTATTAGTTGTTACCTTTATATTTTTTGTTGCTGGGATGTAGCAGGAAGAAATGCCAGTTTTTGGTGTAGACGAAAAATACTTAGAGCTAAATGGCATATATCTGCCAGAAACATTATGTGTTACAGAATGTCCAAATGGTGATACGTCGGTTATGGCTGAAGTATTTGCATTATACTGTAGGTCTACTATCTTCAATTTTAACCCTCTGCAGTTCCTGGAAATCTATACTTATTTACCAAATACTTTTGAGATCCAGATGTTACTGGCATAACCTTATATGCGTTTATATATGATGACGGATAAATCAAGATGTCTCCTGGAGAAACCTGAGAAATAACATCTCTATGTACAAAATTAAACTCTCCGCCAGAGAAAGAGCTGTTTAAAAATACTTTAACAGTATATACGGACTGCTCTTCTTTTACATCATCAACAGTTAATGCAGACTCAGCAGCAGACTCGTTGTTTATTAGCTTCCAGCCTCGTCCAACTCTTGGTAGCTTATGCTTGATGACGTATTCATCAATAGCTGGCTGGATGCGAGAAGATACAATGTCTTCAAATTCTTGGCTAGACAAATCCATATCAGGGTCTATGTCTAATGGATCGATCTTGTATATTTCTATGCAGTTCATTTTTTTTCTCCTATAATGGTATCCATTTATTTGGATACTGTCCGTTTAACATTGAAAGTGGTGCTACGTTAAATGATATCACCAAACTATTGCTATTACCAAAAGCTACCCTATGGCCTGCCTCAAACAATAAAACATCTCCTGGGTTCACATCAATCTCGGTTTCTGAGACCCAGAGTCTAGTGTTTGGCTGGGAATCAACTATAATTAAACCATTAAAGGCTGGAATCCTTAGACCGCCACCATCATACCAATGATCATTATCTAATGTCATAAAATCAGAAGACATATAGTATGAAGATTTTGAATAGTTTATATCAAACTTCCAACACATATCTTTTACAAGGTCTCTGACTATGGTGAAGGCATCGTGAACGTCTGGGTAGTAAAGTCCAAGGAAGTTGCTAAACCTACTGTCATATGGCTTAACAGACTCAACAAAGTCTGCCTTTATCCCAGAATTAAATATTAATACATGCTCAACATCTGATGATACATTTTCTATTATATCTTTATATAAAGATACATTTACTTTTGATCTTATTATTTCAGGATTACTAGACCTTCTAATTAGTATATCAGTCTCATTATTTAGCATAAAGTTTCTTTCGTATAATCGGCTTAGCAGATTCTGATAGCGAACACCATGGATGGTCTGGCTCTACATAGTGTAACAAAACTATTCCAACCCTGTTTGTATCTGGGCTTGGAAATTCTGGCTTCCAATGTTTTTGCTCATTTGCATAAAAACAAACTGCCTCATTTGGTCCAAAATAATAGCTCTCGCCTTCTACAATAAGTGGCCAAGTTTCTTTTTCATAAAGACATAGATCTATTGTGTAGGTACATGGCCCAATATCAAAATGCTCGTCTAACATTGCCTGCTGCCCAGAATATTCAGAAAATACTGCATATGTTGGAACTAAAGTCTTAGATCCAAAAAGCACCCTTGCTTTTTCATGAAGTCTTTCTAGGGCATCCTTTAAGTATGACTCCTCATAAGAATCTATTCTTTTACTGCCATAATAATCATAGCTAGCATCATTTAAAAATGGATGTGAAATAAAATGATTCTTTAGATCATTAAAGTACTGTCTATCAAAGATTTCTTTTTCAACAAATGCTTTGGGCATAACTACCTCAAGAATGAGGCGACTGAGAACTTAATTCCTTCTGTAATCTCATGAACCTTATGTAGATATTCGTAGTCTGAAGGGAAAACAATGAGCTGGTTTGCTTTTGGCTTTACCTTTAATCCGTGATTAACAAAATCTATCTCTCCGCCAACATAGTCGTCATTTGGATAAAAAACTAAAGATATTCTTCTTGTAAGCCCTTGACCTAAGTCGTTATGCTCCTGGAAAAAATCTGTTTCGTCATATTTAAGAAACTCTAAGCTTTCTATCCAGTAGTAGGAAGCATTAAATGTATCACAGTAGTCTCTTAGCATTGGTATCATAGCAACAGCTAGCTTAGTTCTTAGAGAAATCATATTTGAAACCTCTCTGCCATCTTGAGTTATATTTGCATTTTTTGACTTTCTTGATGTTTCACGAAGCTTTGCTTCTCCACCCATACCAACCATTGAGTTAAGCCAGGTTATATTTTCTGAAGATTTTAATGCTTGAATAAGATCCTCATTTTGATTAAATACATTGCTGTATACAACTATTCCAGAGCCTAAGTGTTCTTTATCCATTTTTTCCTCCTAGTCTTTGATTATACCATATATAGGGAAAGGCAGGTTCTCTTGGTGGCTCTTTTTCCCAGCCTTTATGGTTAAACATTCTTCCATTATTTGGAAACCATTTCTTTTGACCCCCAAGCTTCATTGCTTTTACATATATCTTTTCTATAGCTAAAGCCCTATCATCTGTTCCATCAAGGACTAGGCCGTTGTACGAATAGAGTATTGATCTCATCATACTTCCAGCCCATTTCCAATATCCTCTTCTTCTGTAAATAGGATTTGTATAAATTCTATCTGATAGCACAACATTTTTCCCTGTAGTTGCATATGTGTCTCCACCTTTATTTAATGTCATATACATATCTGGATAGTCATTTAATATGTGCCTAGAGAATATAATTGTTCCTGTAGGATATTTATCGTTTTTATATATTGAAATTACACCCGCAAGCTTTGGATGATCTTCAAAGAATGTTACTTGGATCCAAGATTTATCTAGTTCTGAGGGGTATTGAGAATAAGACGGTGTTGGAACACCATCTGTCTCTAAATGGGAAACTGTTGTAGGCATTGTTAAACACTATGCGAATCGTGTGTAAGCATATTCTCTGTAAAGAATATATCGTATGGCTCACAGTTGATAGAAATAATTTCATGGTCAACCTGAACCTTCTCTAATGTTGTAATTTCAACCCAATCGTTATCCTGATATGAATAAATTAAATCAGAAGACTCAATATCTAGAGACTTTACAAACTGTGCGTCTCCATTTCTTTTTGCAAGGATGTAGTGGCTGTCTGAGAATAAATCATTATTAATGACTACTGCATAAGATGACATCTTTCTCGATATTCCATCAATTACTGTATTTACAATATTTATTTCTGGAGTAGAGTCTTTCCATGCAAGTGCAAGGTCCGTTGCATTAAACCCTTCACTTGGGAATGTATTTATATCAGCGGAGATTAGAGTATCACCAACTCTTAAGTCTTTTGCTGCTACTAAGCCATCTGGAGTTCTTACAAGTGTATTGATACCGACTGACTTTCCTGTGGCTGGTGAAACTCCGATAGGGAAATCAATTGGTGGGATATCAATTGGGTATACATAAATAGGTCCAATAGGTGGCACATCTGGTGAAATAGGGACTATTGGTGGATCTACTGGAGCTACTGGTGGCGCTGGAACAACTCCAACTGGTGGGGCAGGTGGTGCTGGAGCTACTGCAACTGGTGGGGCAGGTGGTGCTGGAGAAACTGCAACTGGTGGAACTGGTGCTACATATACATATGTGTAATAATTATATGTAACTGTTGATCCAGAAACCACTGTTGAACCAGCGGCTGGAGATTGAGAAGAAACCTTGTTTCCTAGGGTTGAGTTTGAAGTATCTACTGATGATCCAACTGCATAATTTAAACCAAGTGCAGATATCTGTGATTGAGCCTCTGAAACAGTTAAGCCAGAAAGATTAGGAACTACAACACCGCTATAGGCATAGGTTTTAAGTTGAATTACCTGAGTAAATGATGCTGTTTGTCCTCCAGGAGGGAACTGCTCTTTAACAACACCATTTTTAGTTTGATATTCTGCTGTATTAGATGTGTCAAGAATCCTTTGAATATTAGAAAATCCTGCAACAGACATTTGCTGTAGGGCCAAGTCATAAGTTAAACCTAAAACACTAGGGAGTGAACCAATTGTGGCTGCCACATAGTTTCCAAGAGACAGGTTTACTACTGCTATATTTCTGGCTAAGATAGTGCCATATGGGGAAGACTGATAAAAAATTTTATTTGCATATGCTGCTTGTGGCGTATCAATTCTTGTAATAACAAACAATATCTGTTGCTCTTGAAGCAATGCTGTGGCCTCTGCTTCAGTTTTACCTATTAAGTCTGGCATGATAGAACTACTTCTAGAGTTAACCTGAATTTTTATTTTTCCGTTTTCACGTCTCAAAGTTTCTGCTGGAGGGTATTGCCCTAAGATAACTCCATCTACACGAGTATCGTCAATTAGATAATCTATGTCGTATCTAAATCCAGAATCAATAATTTTAACTTTTGCTTGTTCTAATGTTAATCCAGATATATCTGGGGCAGCAAGCTTTAATGGTGGCTCTGAAGTACTAGAGACACCTAAATTTTTTCTTGGGGGTATAGACTGTACGCCACTCATTTATCTTCTACGCCCGATACAGTAATGTTGACGGCGCCTGATATTGCAGTTCTGCCGTAAAGTCTATCTCCAGTGTTCATAACCTGAGTCATGTCAGCAATAACTGTGGAGTTAGCTTCAATTTCAACATCCTGAAGAAGGGCGTTTGAAGATGATGGTTGTTGTGTAGAAGTTGTTAGGTGAAGTCTAACTGTAGTATCTGACCCAGTAATATTTGATAAAACTATTTGCTTGACAATTGTTGCTGAAGTTGCAGCATAAAGAGACTGATAGCTATCTACCAGATTATATGGGCCAACCAATCTTGCTGGTACATATGCCATTTACTACTCCTAACTTAAGATACGCCCCACTTGATTGCAAGGGAGCCTTCCGCATTATCAATTTCCGCCTGGGTCAGTACTCTATTGAATATAGCAACCTCTCCCAATTGAATATTACCGTACTGTGTAAGATATCTTCCAAGCGCTTGACCAATCATACCAGAAAGTGATCCAGTACCTGCTGATTCAAGCTCTTGAACTTTATTTCTTCTAACGATTTTACCGTTAGTTAAAGAATCAAATGTAAATGTTATAAGTTCTGGTGTTCCTGCAGCCACATTTGGAATAAGTG
>Ga0078894_10002742_pt1 | contig 13310 bp, 9 predicted proteins | sample LauGreSu1BDMLBSD_2_FD_67506 | JGI IMG/M metagenome (GOLD analysis project Ga0078894, IMG submission 67506) | Freshwater lake microbial communities from Lake Michigan, USA - Su13.BD.MLB.SD (version 4) (version 4) | ecosystem: Environmental > Aquatic > Freshwater > Lake | place: Lake Michigan, USA...
TCAGTGTTCAGCAATCAGTGTTCAGTAATCGCAAACCCCTCCTCGGGAGGGCGAGGCTCCTGCCGAGCCGGGCGTCAGTCTTCAGTAATCAGTGTTCGGTAATCGCAAACTCCTCCTCGGGAGGGCGAGGCTCCTGCCGAGCCGAGAATATGGCTATGAGATGACCACTGTGGTAAGCCTCTTTGGGAGCAACGAGAATCGTTGCATTGCTGGCGTGCAAGGGGTTGCGGATCACCGGGAGCTTCGCCCTCCCAAGGGGGCGGAGGGGGGCGTGGCTCAGCGGGAGCTTCACAGCCCAGCCGTTGCGAAATCGGCGTTTCACAGATCATCCCTGCTGATGAAAAAGACTATTCAGATCGCACTGTCCCCAAAAATTTTTCCCCCTCGACGCGGGGCCCCGGTGAGTGGTGCGAACCCGCAGGCTCTCGGTACAATCAAGGGTGCGTCTTCCCATCAAACCAGCAGGTTTAGTGTTCTGATCCAACACTTGCCGAACCCCGGACTGACACGGCAATCCACCAGACATGGCTCAGGCTGTCAGAGGTTGCCTCACCGAATACTGCCTCAACCGCCCATGCTCAGGTGTTTCAATCGTATTCTGCGGGATCTGTTCAGCATCGATGCGCGATGTCTGGCGCTGCTGCGAATTGCGTTGGCACTGCTGCTGCTCACCGACCTGCTGCTGAGATCTCCGTTCATCGTGGAGTGCTACACTGACGAAGGCCTGCTGCCCCGCGACTTTGTCCCCGTTCCGGCCTGCTACATGTCCCTCCAGATGCTGGACGGCTCTTTTGCATTTCAACTCACGCATTTCCTGCTCGCAGGACTCAGCAGCCTGCTGCTCCTCGTGGGCTATCACACTCGCATGGCCACTATCGTCTGCTGGATCCTGACAATCTCGCTGCACGCCAGAAATGAATTTGTGCTGGATGCCGGTGACGACCTGTTGAGATCTTTGTTGTTCTGGAGTCTGTTTCTGCCCATCGGGGCCCGCTATTCCCTTGACGCCCGCAGACACCGCAATGCCGGTCGTCTGATTGTGCTGTCTCCCGCGACGGCAGCACTGCTGCTGCAGTTCGCGACGGTCTACTTCACCGCTGGCTGGTTCAAAACGGATCCGGCGTGGCGGGACGGGACTGCGATCGAATATGCACTCGGACAAACGCAGTGGATTCTGCCCGCCGGACAATTCCTGCGGCAGTATCCGGCTGTCCTGCAGCTTCTGACGCCTGCAGTCGTGTGGTTTGAAATCATTGCTCCGCTGTTTCTGTTCATCCCATATCGCACTCGCATATTCCGTCTGGTCACTGTGCCCGCCTTCTGGGCGTTTCAAGCGGGGCTGGCCATGACCATCTGGCTGCACATTTTTCCGCTGATTGCAGCGGCCGCCACAATTCCATTTCTGTCCTCACTGATCTGGCCAATTCCTCCGGACGGTGTTCCGGAGACAAGCGAAAGACGAACAGTTCGTGGCACTCAATCCAGACAACATGGCAGCGTCGTTCGGAATGCACTGTTAACCACACTGGCGACGGCGATGATCTGGTTCCAGGCCGCCAGTTTTGGCAAAAGTCTGCTGCCGACTCAGGAGCGTTGCATGTCGTTGCTGGGATGGAATGTGATCTGGTCGATGTACTCAAACCTGCCCCGAGAAAAGTTTCAGTTCGTCACAGAGGCCACGCTGCAGGACAACTCAACTGTTGACCTCGTCAATTCTGAGGTCACGACAATTCAGCGTCTGCGACTGCAGCAGTTCCATCAGTCGTACCGCAGTCGCTACTTTCTGCAGACCGCGTCGGCGGCTTTTCCAGACCTGCCGACACACTATCTTACCTGCCTCGTGTTCCACTGGAATCAATGTCATGCTCCGCAGCGCTGGGTTGTTCGGGCAAAGATTGCGGTGACGACCGAGAAGATTGGCGAGGCAGGACCTGCCGAATCGACAATTCTGCTGGATACCGGCTTCAGCCCCGTGCCGGCGGAACGGCCTGATACACAACCCTGATCGCAGCCCCCGCGATGTTGCGTGCATCGCTGACCTGCTGGACCGGCGAGTTGGAAGTTGACTGGCTTGCGGCCTCTGTGGAACGCAGCATGTCAGACGACCGCGTGAACGGTGCAACTGTCCACCTCGCATCAGATTTGAACCAACAACACTATCACCCAGAATTGTTCTGCGGGAGTCATCCAATGACCAGTGCAGATTGCTCTGCGAGTACGCATCGGGTAGTGTAGGTGCAAATTTCGCATACCGGCCGTCAGGCCCGAACTGAAATTGCTTCCGCCCTGCCCTCTTTCCTCGGGTTCTCTGCTGCCCATTGGCTGCGTTGTTCGAAAGATCTTCATGAGCAAATTCTCGTTCCTGACCCTGAGCACGATTGTCTGGCTCTGTGCCTTTTGCGCTGATCACACCGGGGCTGATGAGAAAGGTCTGCAGATTCCCGATCTGACCAATGGTGGCACGATTCCATCGCCGCAGAAGCATGACTGGAATCTGGGGCCCACCGGGATGCGTGGCTGGATGTTCTGTGATCGGCTGGTGACCACCGATGCACGTCAGATTGCCGTGACAGCGATTGACCCGGGTTCGCCGGCTGCCGGAATACTTTCCGTCGGTGACGTGATTCTGGGTGTCGGGGGAAAGCGATTTGAATATGACCCGCGCACGGAGTTTGGGCTGGCTGTCACTTCCGCTGAAGCAGCGGACGGCCGGCTGGTCCTGACTCGCTGGCGCAGCGGTCAGATTGCCGATGTGGCGCTGGCTCTGCCAGTATCCGGTCCCTTCAGCCACACCGCGCCGTATGATTGCGCGAAGTCTCAGTGGATTCTGCGTCGGGGCCTGCAGGCGCTTGCTGAACGGGCAGGCCGGACCGAGTATGGTCAGCAGACAGATGCGATTCCGCGTTCCCTGAATGCTCTGGCGCTGCTGGCGGGCGGTGATCCTGCCCATCTGGAACTGGTGCGTCGTGAGGCGCGGTGGGCCGCAGACTTCGAAACCGACGACTTTCGAACGTGGTACTATGGCTATGTCATGATCTTTCTGTCTGAGTATGTACTGGCAACGGAAGATCAGTCCGTGTCAGCCGGACTCCGTCGACTCGCACTGGACTCAGCCACGGGCCAAAGTGCCGTTGGCTCGTGGGGTCACACGTTCGCGTCCCCCGATGGACGTCTGCGGGGATACGGGATGATGAATTCTCCGGGACTGCCGCTGACGATCGGGATGGTGCTGGCCCGCGAAGCTGGTGTCACCGATCCCGAGGTTTCCCGGGCGATCGAGCTCAGCTCCCGACTGCTGCGTTTTTACACCGGCAAGGGTGCGGTGCCCTATGGCGATCATGCGGCGTGGACCGAAACTCATGAAGACAACGGCAAGTGCGGGATGGCTGCAGTGCTGTTCAATGCCCTTGGCGAAACTCGCAGTGCCGACTATTTCACCCGCATGGCACTGGCGTCGCACGGCAGTGAGCGGGACTGTGGCCACACGGGAAACTACTTCAATCTGCTGTGGTCACTGCCGGCCATTGCCCACGCGGGCCCGCAGGCCACAGGAGCGTGGATGCAGGAATTCGGCGGCTGGTACCATGATCTGGCACGCCGCCATGACGGTACGTTCACACATCAGGGCCCGCCGGAACCGGATCACGACAGTTACCATGGCTGGGACGCGACCGGTGCCTATCTGCTGGGATACTCTCTGCCTTTAAGAAGAACCCGGCTGACGGGCAGGACCCCGGCAGTGGTGCAGGCACTGTCAGCGGACGCGGCGCAGGAAATTGTGGCAGATGGTCGTGGCTGGAACAACAAGGATCGGAAGAGCTATTACGAGCGGATGACGGATGACGAGCTGCTGCAGCGGCTCGGTTCGTGGTCGCCGATTGTGCGTGAGCGAGCGGCGATGGCGATCTCCTGGCGCAGGCAACCACCGCTTTCACAGGTGATCTCGCTGCTGGATTCGGATCGTCTGGATGCGTGCATCGGTGCCTGCCATGCGCTCGAGCAATTGCGTGGCGACGCAGCGCCGGCGGTGCCCCGGTTACGCCGTTTAATGCAGCATGAAGACCTCTGGCTGCGCATCCGGGCTGCCTCGGCCCTCGCGGCCATTGGCAGGCCGGCTGCCGTGGCGTTGCCCGAACTGCTGGACCAGATAGGTCGCGATCCGGCGGCGGATGATCCGCGTGGGATGGAGCAGCGGTTTGTCGCGATGGCGGTCTTCAGCAACCTGCTGCCTCGACTGGAGTCACTGCAGGACATCGACGAGGACCGTCTGCGGACTGCAATCCGACGCGGACTGCAGAACCAGGATGGGCGTGCTCGAGGAGAAATCAGCGAGATCTACCGCAGGCTGACCTATGAGCAGATCCGACCTCTGCTGCCGGTGGTCTATGAAGCCATCCAGACGCCCGCCCCCAGCGGAGAGATGTTTGCTGACGGTGTGCGACTGAACGGACTGAAAGTGCTCGCCACGCACCATATTACCGAAGGAATGCAGGCGGCAGCCGACTACCTGCGTACGCAGAACCCGTGGGCCAGTGAGCATCGCACCAATGAGATCCTGCAGGTACTGGCAGACTACGGTGCTGCGGCCGGGACCATGATTCCGCAGTTGGAGAAAACGGCAGCGGACTTTGATCAGGGTGAGCCGGATTTCCCGAGGAATCTGAGTCGTCAGAAGGCCCAGGCCGTCCGCGACACGATCGCGAAAATCAGGGCGGCGGAGAAGACTCCTGAACTGAAGTCGCTGGGGCTCGACCGTGCTGCCACGCCCTAGTTTGGGCATCCGTATCATGACGCACTCGTCAGTGTTCCCTGACGCTTATGCCAGCATGCGTGCGAGCTGTCGCCTCGGGGCATACACCACTTGTTCAGCTGCTGAAAACCCGGTGTTTTTGAAGCATGGTGTGGGTAACTGGCCCGGGCTAAAGCCCGGGCCACGGTGTTTGAACATGATGTCAGGAATACATCAGGCACTTTTCAGTCCTGAACATTTGCCGTGGCGAAAGTTCAGCCGTTTCAAGGTGCAGTCGTCACTTCAGGTTCCAACTTGCCCAGTGCACGTCCGTGTTGATCCTGAGCCACATTAACACAAGGCGGTCTTCGTTGGGCGTGGCAAACAGCTCAAGGATGTCTTCTCCATGCATGCACTCACCGGGCAGTGTGCCCAGTCGGCCAACCTGAGTGGCCGTCGAGGTCCGCCAGATTTCCACCTGCAGCTTTTCATCCACCGAAACAGCCAGCCTGCCATCATCCAGCAGGCAGACGGCGTAGATTTCCCCGTCGTGCCTCTGAGCTCCCACCTGATATTCCGGACGATCCCCCGCCAGACTCCAACTGGCCACTCGTCCACCACGGTCACCCGTGACCATGACCCGTCCGGATTGCGAGACAGCAATTCTCCGAACCTGATCGGTGACGCCGGGCAGTACAGCCACCTCACCGGTTTCGGGAAACCACTGCCGGAGCCCCCCGAATTCACCTCCGATAATCAAGGATTTTCCATCGGGGTGCCAGCAGAATGTGACGACCAGCCCGGGAAGAGTCGTCATGCAACGCTGACCACTCAGTGGTGCTGCCTGCAGAACATGTACTTCACGATCCACGTAGTAGGCAAACCGGCTGCCATCGGGGGAATACTCAATTTGGTCGCTTCGAATCGCCTGCGGTGTGGCGGAATTATCCTGCAACACGCCTCCCGTACTGTTCACCTGTTGCCGCTGAAGCCAGAACTGACGTTCGCGCGTAAGCCATCTCAGATACCATTCTCGCATCGGGTCCAGCTCGCTGGTTGGCTGGAGACCGGCCGAGGCGATGTCCGGAAAGACTTCCGTGATCTGATGCTGCGCGGGAAAGCAGACGGTGGATCCTGCGCTGACCTCAGACTGTGATCGTGGCGAAGGTTCAACACGAATCATGGCACCATCCATAAATCCGATCAGCACCGACTGATGGTCGGAAGACACGTCGATGTGATTCGGGCTCATCCACGTCTTCTCACCTGAATGAAACTCCAGTCGCTTCAGTTTCGTCGGGGCGACTGTGACGACATGAATCCTCCCACTGTCAGTCCCGGTCAGGACCGTATCACCTGCATCGCAGACGCTGATCAACGGCTCATCAGCCACGATCCAGCGAGCCTCGGGCTGCAGGAATGGAACACGATCAGCCCCGAATTCCCGAAATGTATGCATCCCTGCGTCTTCGGCTGAGGTCGCGTCGCGGCTCAGATCGTTCAGGTCCCAGCGAACAATATCTCCTGTTAAGTTTGATGTTACAAGTTGCCCCCCGGAAAGCCCCGGGTGGACACAGAGTGGTTTACCTCTGAATCCGAGGCTGGCCAGCGGCTGCCGCGCCTCAACGTCCTGCAGGATCAGTGAGTCGGTATCATCGACCACGCAGCACAGTCGTCCGGTAAGCGGCATGGCAAACCCGGTCAGCACATGCTGGTGCGCGGCGAAGGCGACTTCAATTGCCCCGGCGCCGCTGTCTGTCGACACCTTCAGATCGGCAAGATGCACACGGTTGTCTGCCGCAGCGACCAGCACTCGACTGCCATCCGCCGAGATTGCTCCCCACAGGTTTCTGCGTTCCACGGGCAACGTCGCCACGCAGGTCGTGTTGTCGGTGCGTATGACAACGGGAGCCTCATACCGCGAACCGCAGAGCAGCATGTTTCCATCGCTGGAAAACGAGAGTGTTTCGATCGTGGTGAACATCGGGGTGGAACCCGTCCTCCACGTTCTCATCTGAGTATCATAAATCTTCACACAGGACCTGTCACTAGCCTTGTCCAGACTTCCCCCCACCGCGATGTAACGTCCCGAAGAATCCACGGCAACTGCATGCAGTGACTCGATTTCCGAGGAGACCTCCAGTTCAACCGCCCCTGTGTCACTGCGAAGAATTCGCAGTACACCATCACCGCATCCGGCCGCGACAAGTTTGCCGCCGGGAATCGGACGCAATTCGTGAATCGCCGCATCACACAGCTTTCGCGACGTCAGCATTGACTGCCGCTGAGCCCGCAGGATGCTCCACTCCGCCGAAGACTCGGCAGAGTTGTCGGGCGTGTCTATTGCAGTCAGCAACCGATCTGTCTCGAACAGATTCCCAAGCTCCCACGCTGTCCATGCCTGCCTCAGCGTTGAACCCCACGCCAGATCCTGAAACTTCCGCTGCTGCGTCTGAGTTTCTCCGAGATAGAATTCAGCCCGCCGTTCGGAGACCCGCGCTGCCTGCATCTGCCGCACACTGACCAGCAGTCCCAGAACAAGACTGGAAACTGCCAGTGCTGCCAGTCCCACAGGCAATCTGTGGCGAGTGACAAATCTCTCCAGACGGTACATTCCCCCTGCTGGCATCGCCTGAACCGCATGCCCCTCAAGCACCCTCTGCAATTCATCCCGCAGGGCCCCAACACCAGGATAGCGATCAGCAGGAACCACCGCAGTGGCTCGACGAATAATGCTGCACAGTTCCCGATTCAACCGGGCTGGCACCGTTGGACTTCTGCACACTGCGGACCCTTCACTCCCCACCGCTGCGGGTGATCCATACACCACCTCCGCGAGTATCCGGCCAATAGCAAATACATCGGACCGTGTATCAGCACCCGACGACTCAGCACAGGACTGCTCGGGACTCATGTAGTCCGGGGTACCCACAGGGATGTGCGGATGAACCGAAACCGCAAGGATATTGCGACAGATTCCAAAGTCGATCAAGCGACATGCTGGTCGCCCGTCCACAACCTCAACAAGCACGTTGGAAGGCTTAAGGTCCTGATGGATAATGCCGCGGAAATGAGCATGTCGGACGGCATCACAAAGCTCAGCAATCAATCGCAGACTCTCGTGCACCGCGAGGTTCCGATCCCGACAGAATGCGGTCAACGGAAGGCCATCGACATAGTCCATGGCAAACCACGGACGACCGTCAGGCAGACTGCCGGCATCCAGAACCGACACAATTCCGGGATGTTTCAGTCCCGCAAGTGTCTGACGTTCTGCCTGAACCTGGGCAGCCGATGCCGCCGTCAGGAATCCGCTGCGCAGCACTTTCAGTGCCACCACACGTTCCACCGGCTCAAGCTGCTTCGCCTGGAAGACCGTACCCATGCCTCCACTGCCCAGCAGCTGCAGCAATTGGTAGCGTTCAATCACCGTACCAGCACACAGTGGTTCCTCCGGCAGCAGTCCGCACAGATCTGCAGCACTGAGGAGTGCTCCGGCTGGCTCGGCGAGAAAGCTGGCATCAACATCCCCGAGGCTGAGCAAATGCTGAACCTCAGCTATGAGTGAGGAATCATTTTCACACTGGCTGCGGACAAAAAGCTGTTGCTCCCGCGCGTCAGGAATCTCGATGGCCCGCAGATACACATCACGCAGTTGTGCCGAAGAAATACTCATGACAACACCCCCTCGGACCGCTGAATGAGCCGGTAAGGAGGAATCAGCCTCCCCGAAACCGTCTGCAACAATTCCACAATCGGACGACGAGCCTGTCAGTTCGACAAACGCGCAATCTCGGCCTTCAGCCACACGCGTGCAAACTGCCAGACACGATAGACCGATGCTCTGGATAACCCCAGCACCTCGGCAGCCTCGGTCAATGGCAGTCCGGCAAAGTAATGCAGATTCACAAGCTCAGCCGCCTCAGAGTCGACTGCTTCCAGACGTTCAAGGGCTTCATGCACCAGCAGAATCTCGGAAGTGCAGCGGTTGTCGGAGAACTGACGCGACAGATCTTCAGAGAGCGACAGCGGTCTGACACCGCTGCCGTGACGTTCGCGATTTCTGCGTCGCGACACATCGATCAGAACCCGTCGCATCGTGACGCTGAACGCTGCAAAAAAAGACCTGCGATCCCGGAATGCTCCGCCCTGACGGGTTGCCAGCACCCGGATCCACGCTTCGTGCACGAGGGCGGTGGGCTGCAGTGTATGAGCAGCCTGTTCACCCCGCATGCGTACCGCCGCAAGCCGACGCAGCTGCTGGTAAACCGCCTGCAACAGCACATCCTCTGAACCCGGTGTCCCTTCCTCAACCTGCTGCAGGATACCCGTAAGAGATGACATGCCACACTCCCTCTGATCACCGTGACGCTGCGGACGATGGCTCATCCTGCGCACATACAGCCTTAAACTCAAAAAAAATCCCACGCGATTGCCAATTTGGTGGAAAACCCGGGGTTGGAATGAATTGCTGAACCACCTGCGCTGTATTTCACGCCTGGATCATTGTGAAACGGTTTTTCTTCAGCAGATATCTGAATCCAGCAACAGAAGGGTTTTGCCATGCGTTCCGGGAAGATGCATTCGGTTTTGTCTCGTCGATACCTCGTGCCGGTGTTCCTCGCTGTCACTGCGTTGCTTTGCAGCACCTGCAACGGTCAACTCAAACGCCTCAAGCCCCCCTACCAGGTCAAGCCCATCAGGAATACGCCACTTGACCCCAGTACACTGCTCCCGCCTTCAAAGGAAGCCACCAGTTCGCTCGGAATCGTGGTCCTTCCGCCTTATATCGATGAGAAAGGCAACGTCTGGTCCAAAGAGTTCAGCAACAAACCCGTTGCAAAGGCTCATATCAAGCACTTTCACAATAAGCCCGAGGCGTGGTGGGTTTCGGACTATAAGGACAGCAGCGGAACTCCGCAACCACGAAGAGCCCCCAGAAGCTACGATCGCGTTGAGACGCTGGGAAACGTGGCGAAGGATGACAAGGTCTCCCCGAAAATCGAGACAGCCAGCTCCCGGATGTCCATCCGAACACGAATCAACCCGAAAACCGGGCAGGTCGTCCGAGAAGTCCTGCGAGACGGATCGGTACAAAGATCAAACGTCATTGGAAAAGCAACGCTTGAGACTGATGACAGTGGGCAGCAGATCTGGGTGTACGGAGACAAAAGTATTCCGGCTGCTGCCTCCAGCGTTCCTGTCAAACAACTCTCCCCTGAACAGCAGATAGCCGTCGGAATTCTGCAGATTCTTGATTCGGCAGCGAGGAGGCAGCAGCAGAACGAGGCTGAACAACAGCCCGACGAACAATAAACCGCAGGAAACTCCCGTCGCCTTATGGTCCAAAGCTCATTCCTGAACATCATTTCTGAAAAAGGCAACCAGCATGAGATTCTTCACCGCCGTATTTGTCACGACCATCCTGTGCTGCGGATCCCGGCCGGGGCTGGCGCAGGAACGTTTTCTGCTGTTCGAAAGCTCGAAAGCCGCAGAGTTCGGATTCACGATGGAGCGACCTGCGAAGATCAGCGAATCTGAGGCCGTTCAGCACGCGATCCGAGATTTGCATACACATCTGGACAACGTTGGGAACATCTCCTCGTTCGACACGTTTTCGAAAACGAGGACATCCAGCACCATCAGGAACAAATACGAGCAGCTTGGCCCGCTCATGCGAAATACAACAACCTTCTCGAGTGAAAAGGAACGCGAAGGTGCATTCCGGGGAAATCGACGAGGTTTCATCATCACCGTCAGGGCGTCCTCATTCAAAGCCGGAACATTTGGCAACTCCTCTGACTACAACAAACTCACCGGTGTACGCAAAAGTCGGGCATGGGGTACCCTGCTGTACACATTTCGTGTCTATGCGCCCGAGGGATTTCAGCAGTCGTCGAAGTCTGGCTATTCAGCGTCAGAGAATTCATCGCAGGTGAAGTACACGATCCTCAACGGAACAGGCCGTACCGTTCGATTTTCAATGCAACCAAGCGGAAAATCTTATACGCTTGCAAGCGGAAAGACGTTTTCCGCCACAGCCTCCGTGAAGGGAGGCAAACAGCCGACCATCACACTGACGGATTCCGGTCGCACGATCAAGCTGGTCAGCGGAGATCACAAGTTCTGGTGGAACGATGATGAGTCGCGCGTGGCCTTTGATCTGAACTACGACAAATAAAACGCTGCTGTCCAGCGGGACTGTCGCTGGCATTGGTCAGAACAACAGTGGCATTTACCGACTAAGCCCCACGCGACGCCGTGCCTGCAGGCAGGCGTCGCCGGCTATCTCAAAATCACGACAGTTTTTGGGTCGAGTTTCATAGTGCTGACAACGAAACGGAGCGTCTGCGGCCCCGCTGCCTGCGAGGGCCACGCATACCCCATCCGGTCGTGGCACGATCCGAGTGCCATCCTTCAGTTGCACCAGTTGAGGGTGCAGGCTGACAAACGGATCTCGAGCCGACACCTGCACAAAATCAAATCCGTGCCGGCAGCAGGCTCCACAGCTCCCGCAATCCTCGGCCGTAAGCTGCCGTTCCCAGCGTTCGCAGCCCTGCTCTGTCCCCTGCACCGCTGGGGCAGTTTTTCCCGGCTGCCTGTGCTGCCGACAACGCAGCCCGCTGCCGCCGGAAATGGCCCACGCACACGTTCCGCAGGTTTCGGTCGGGGAAACGGACAGGAGTGATCCGAGGCGATGTCGGGCTCGCGTTGTGGCCCACAGCGACGACGAGGGCACTGCACCCCGTACTGCATCCGCAATTGCTGCCGTGGCCGCCAGACTGCGACTTAAGACGTCGTGAAATGGTGCTGTCCTGGACAGCCGAAACCCGCTGCGGGCGATCGCGATCGCAGGATCTTCGCCATCCTGCAGCGGATCCTCGGGCAGTGCGTCCCAGTAGGGGCGCCACATCGTAGTGACAGCCATGAAATCCCTCAGTCCGTACGGAGCCGCCAGAGCAGCCTGCAGGCGATGGCACGCATACTCATACACCAGATCACGCCGGCTGGTGTTGGAAAGCCCCCAGTCCGGCAGATCCCGAGCCCCGGCGCCGGACACCAGCCAGTGACAGAGTTCGTGGAAGATCATCTGCGCGAGGCAGTCATCCGGATCGAATTCATCAGGCACGGAAATCGTCAGGGTGCCCTGCCCGTCATAGGCCGCATAAGCATCCGTGGAACGCTGCACCGTCAGACCCAGATCGGCCGCCGCCCGCAGCCAGATCAGATCGACAGGATCGTGGTAAGTGTGTTTGATCGAGCGCTTCGGCATAGGGGATATCGACCACGAACTGAAAGGCAGAAATTCACAAGGGCCCGGCAGCCTCGTTGTAGTCTATTCTGGCGGGATCGCAACCTTCTCTGCTGACGCCGGATTGCTGCAGCGGTCAGGTGCAGCGAATTCTCAGCAGAATCCGCCCTCGTCGGGCGGTCTCAGTGTCGTCTGACCGGATGACCAGCCTACTGCTCCAGAGTCAACTGCTTCGCCAGTTCCGGCAAACGAACCATCGCTCCCTGCTGAGCACGACTTCGTTCTGCAGCCTGCAGCAATGCGAAGATCTCAAGAGTCTCCGCAGGTGTCACGGGCACCGGCCCTCCCTTGAAGAATCGAGCAATCTCGATGGCCAGCCCTTCATACCCCACGTAGCGATCGTCTGTCGGCACAACGCCCTTGACGGGAACGCCGTGTCCATAAATGCCGGCTGTGGACACACCCGTGGTTCCGAACACCGTGGCACTGTACTTTACCGCGCCGGACTTGATGCCGCGGTATGTACCAACTCGCCCATCAGCCCAGACTGCGGTCACCGATTCTGCGGTGGCTGTTCCGGTACTGCTGACAGACACAACTCCCGGTCCCATGATGGCATACAGGGTCTCGATACTGTGCAGCGGGCGGGTGAATCGATCGGCTTCCGGAGCATCCACGGACCAACCGCCGTAGACATCGCAGCCAATCACCTGACCCACATCGGGATGATTCCGCATGCCGCTGAAACCCGCGCTGTACCGATGCTGCGAACTGCTCCAGCATGGGGTTTTTGTTTCTGCTGCCACCCGAAAGATACGAACTGCATCCTCAGCAGTGGCCGCCAGAGGTCGACCGATGAACAGGGGCTTCCCGGCCTTCAGCACCGCCGTCGCCTGCTCAGTGTGCATGCGTCCGTCCAGACTGAAGATCATCACGCCATCGCATTTCGCCAGCAGTTCCTCAAGTGAATTGACCATTTCAATCGGCGGAACAGCATCCTGCGGATCCTTGGGATTTTGATGCAGATTCAGCAACTGCTGCTTCCACTGAGCCTGCAGTTTCTCACTGTCCGGGTAATCCGGACTGGCGATCGGCCATGCCGCAACGACCTGCACATCCGCAAAATCGCCCTCAGCCCGCGGACGATTCAGGAATTCCGTGTAGGCCACAGATCCATAGTTGTCGATGCCCAGAATGCCAATACGGACATCCCCTGCAAGGCTGTTCGCCACGCTGCCACACACGGCAAAGGCCAGCAGCAGGGTTCGAGTGACGGTCTGTGAAGGGTTCATGCGAAGCTCCGGAGCTCAGTGAGATTTTGAAATCGCG
>Ga0078894_10002743_pt1 | contig 13302 bp, 5 predicted proteins | sample LauGreSu1BDMLBSD_2_FD_67506 | JGI IMG/M metagenome (GOLD analysis project Ga0078894, IMG submission 67506) | Freshwater lake microbial communities from Lake Michigan, USA - Su13.BD.MLB.SD (version 4) (version 4) | ecosystem: Environmental > Aquatic > Freshwater > Lake | place: Lake Michigan, USA...
GTGGCTGGCGCATCACGTCAAGCCTATGCCCTTATGAATATGGGGATGCAGGCTGCCAAGCTCCGTGCAGACAGAGAGCTCCAGATGCAAAAAATGTCTATGGATGTCCTCACCAAAGACAGAAACATTGACGCACGTGGACGTGCTGATTTTGATATCATCCAGAACCAAGAGCTTGACCGCTTACAGGGCTTGGCTAAGTCTGGAGAGCTTACTGTAGTGGAAGTATCCAAGTCTGCGAATAGACTAAATTCATTGGCTGAGACCATCAACGGAGGATACAAACTCGGCGATGACCTTGTTAAAAGTTCTGATGCTAGGGGATACATCCCAGAACGTGTTCAAGAATTCAACTCTTTGGTCGTTAGCAGAAGAGGTCTCGACCCAGAAACGAAGGCATTGGCTTATGCCAAGATTAACGAGTCTGGCGCATACACCCAGTTGCCGTTTGGCTCATACCTAATCAACGAATCAAAGGCTGCAGAAGAGTTCGCAAAAGCCTATGGTGTTAGCGTAGAAGACCTGCGCAAGGGAGATTACATCGCTCAGACAGAGGTGGCCAAAGAGCTATTTGAGAAGTCTCCAGCTGGTGGATTTCGTGCCAAGAGAGCAGCTGGCGGGCTTGTAGTGGAAGAGGTCTTCAATGAGGCTCTTAAAAACCCACTACTTTCAAGAATTGCAGACGATGCAGTAACCTATGAGGCATACTCTCGTGTTGCTGAAAGCTTTGAGCGCCAAGGTCGTGCGCTTCCTGCTGACTGGGAAGATGTACAGCGTGTAGGTCTCTACGGATATGCGGATGACAATCCCGCTTCGTCTATGTTCTACCGTGAGGTATTGGCCGAGCGTGAGAAGATGACTCCAGACGAAATTAACCGAGCAAAGAACCTTCGTGTTGGCGAGCTCCTTGACAATGTAGCTGCAGGTAAATACAACCTTAGCACCGTACCTGAAGGCTTCCGTTCACAATCATTCAAGTACGTAAACGGAGGAATTCAGTTTGGCACGACCAATCAGCCCGAAACACTTAGCTTCAGAACAAACATCGTAAACGGTATTCAGTTTATGTCTGTTCCGGCCAAGACAAGGAAAGTTCCGGTTCCTGTTCAATACAAAGGTGAGCAGTACTACATGCTTCCAAACGAATGGGCAGTATCTGGAGAAACCGTTAAGCTTCGTGGCGGTGTGTTGATTAAGGCCGATGGTACTTCTCAGAACGCCATCCAATCACTCATGGCTATGGCCGATGGTCCAATGAATGCTCAGCAAATACAATCTCAACTCAGCCAACTTGTTACTGGTGCTCCAGCTGGTTCTGAGGCGCAATCAAAGGTTGTAGATATTAATCCTGATGAGGTTGTAGATGCTAATGAATTTGCTGCAGTTCAAATTGCTCAGGGTATCGGAGTTGATTCTCGACTGATGAGAACTGGTTCTACTGTTGGCGTGCTTCGTGGACACTATAATAATGCAATCGCATCTATTCCCGGAGTAAAGCAATCCAAGTCATCAGGGCCTAAACCTTCGTCTTCATTCAACGTAGACAACGTAGACTTCGAATAAACATTTTGTATCTTTATGCTCTGAAAATAGACATAAAGAGACATGCCCGAGCCTAAAAAACTTAGCAGGGAACAGTACCTAAACGGTATCTATGAAGCCCTAGGTGGATTTAATTCTCAAGGAATTAGCCTTGATAATTTCAAGAGCACTCTTGCAAGTGACCCTGATTTTGTACGAACCGTGTACAAGGGTCTTGGTGGCGAGAGCATGATTGGAGACTTTGACAGATTCAGCAGAATCGTGGCTGGAATCCCCACTCCTCCGGCTCCGATGTCTACTGGATTCACACCCGTTGAAGTAAAAAAAAAATTACCGCTCTCTGGCGCATTCGCTTCAGATGGCCCATCTACTTCGTTCACTGACCCGTCTACTGTATCGGCTTCGGTCCGTGGTTTTGTCACGCCAGTAGCGTCTGCTGAAGAGATTTCAGCTCTCAAGACTAATCTTGAGACTGGAATCAACATGCAAAAGACTCTTGGTCAGCAGATTAGCGCCACAGAGTCTGAAGTAAAAACAGCGCTTGATGATTTTATTGCAGATGCACAATCACGTGGGGCGGTAACAGCAAGCGGAAATACTTACGCATTCTCCAATAAGGAAGACCTCAAGAAGTTCAAAAACCTTGAGGCTCAAATGAAGTTTGTGGACTCTGAGAAGCTCAGATATAACGAAGTATCTGGAGATGTGTCGCAAAAGTCTGCGCAGTATGAAGCGGCTCTCGCTAGCCAGATTTACAAACAAGCACAAATCAAAGCACCTAAGGATGCGGTGTCTGATGATGGCAATATTATTGGAGCTGGCCTGTACTCACTTGTTAAAGGGGCAGGAGACGCTGTTTTAGGCACTGCCCAGATTTTTGCTGATTTTGCCCTCGAGGCTATGATTCAAGGTGGGCAGGGTGTTGCGCTGTCTAGAAAGGCTGTTGGATTTAATGATAAGGACCTCACGGCGCTTGAACAAGGGGCCCGTAAGTCTGTATCAGAAGCATTTAAAGATTCACGCCAAGGATACAAAGACCACCTTCGTGCTATGTCGCTGACTGGAATCACTCCTGGTGCAGCGGCTATGTCTACTCCGGAATACGCTGAAGAGCTCTCTAGAAGTAGCTGGCTTGGCGGCGCATACGTTGGCGCAATGCAGTCCATCCCAGCAATGCTTACTCCGGGAATGGTTGCAATGACTGGCCAGATGTATGGATTTATGGCTGAGGAGCTTGAAGCTGACCCCGAGTTGGCTGAAATGCCCGAGGAGCACAAACTTTTGCTGAAGTCTACCACTGGCCTAGTAATGGGTCAACTGGAGCGTATTGGTTTTAGAAACCTTTTGTCTAACAAGTCAGTTGTAAAAAACATTGCGCTGAATGCTATCAAGCGCCTTCCGGCCGGAACTCCAACGAAAGCGGCGCTAGAGCGTGTTATTGCATCAGAGGCTCGTAGCATCACTGCTAATCTTGGCATTCGTGCTGCAACTGGTTTTGCAGCAGAATACGAGACTGGTGCAGCACAACAGCTTGCTGACATTGGCATCAAGTCAATCTACGATGCATCAGTAGAGAAAAACCTTTTTGACAATCCAACTGGAATCGGAGAAATTGCCTATGAGGTAAACAAAGCTGGTGTTCAAGAGGGCTTGGGCGCTATTATCATTGGTGGCCGCAGCATGGTTACTGGAGCAATTCAGGACAACCGACTTGGCGACATGATGGAAAACGGCGAGTTCTACAATTTTGAGATGGCCGTGCGTAATCCTCAGCTCTTCCAAGAGCAGATGACTGCAATCAACAACTCTATTGCTGCTGGTAAGATTTCAGATGCAGAAGGTAATGCACAGCTTGAAGCCCTGTCAAAGGCTAAAATGGTTGCCGACATGATGCCGTCTCGGACCATGAACCGATACAATCAGCTTGAATCTCGCAGAAAGGTGTTTGACCTTTTGTCTAGAAAGCTCGACCTGCGTACTGAAATGGAAAAGGTTGACGAGACCTTGAAGCCGTCTTTGAATGCTGAAATTCAAAAGATTAACGACGACGTTCGCAACATCGTTGAGCAAATGGAGGCTCAGGTTGAGCAATTTGGAGCAGCCATTCCAGAGACCACTCGTGGCGAGCAGGCTCCAATGTTCACCGCTAGTGAACTAGAGACAGCTTCATACACCGATATCCTGTCTAAACTTTACAAGGCCCCAAGTCCCGAGCAACGCTCTGCTGTTCGTAGAATGGTTGAACAAGCCAAGGGTATGGCGCAGATTGCTGGACCAGATACTAAGGTTGTAATGTCTCCGTCTCAAACGGCTCAGTTTGGTCCGTCTCGTGGGGCGATGTTCTTTGACGCAAAATCAAATACGATATTTGTAAATACTGCGGCATATGTGAACAACGTGTACGCCCACGAATTCAGCCACCCGTTTGTTGAATTCATGATGGAGTCTGACCCAGAAGGATTTACTGCTGTATACAATGAGGTAAAAGATGTTGAGATGCCCAAGGGCGCTGTTGCTGATTTGGCAACTCGCTTTGGCCTTACAGAGGACCAGCAAGCTCAGCTTGGAGATATTAAGACGTATGGACAATGGGCTGATTTTATTCAGTCCATAATGCCAGACCAAGACGCAAAAGTCGAGTCTATCGTTGAAATGATGGGCGACCTATTTGAGGCTCGCATTAACGCAAACAATGCACCTTCGGCTCGTCGTGCTGTAGGACGTGTATTTGAGTACATGGGACTAAACGGACTTGCCGACAAGATGTACAACATCCAGTCTGTAAGCACCAACGATGCGATTACGGAGGTAGAAAACCAAGACTTCTTCTCAGAAGAATCAATACAAACCATATCTAATGCAATAAACCGAGATGTTAAAGAAAGTCGGACAGAAGTACCAAGTGATGTCGAAGCAGGGCAAGCCCCTGTCGAAGCCCCTGTCGAAGAAGGACGCCCAGAAGAGGCTCCGGCAGGTGGAGTTCTTCAAGCACCTAAAGCGGAAGTAACGCCTGCCCCAGCGCCGGCTGCGCCCGCTCCAGCTCCCGCAGCTCCTGCTGAAGTTACTCCTGAACCCACGGCAGAAACGCCTAAGGCCAAGAGGGAAAGAAAGGCCGCCCCACCGGCTGAGGTTACTGGTCGTTCAGTAGTCGCTGCAAATGCTGGTATTCGTGGCAAATGGAACATCGTAGACAAGTCTAATGGTGATGTCCTTGGTACCATATCACAGACTGGCCGTGGCAAAAAGAAGCAGTGGACCGCAGTAGACGCAGATGGTAACACCATTGGCAACGCAAAAGGCTCAAAGGCGGCAATCGGCCTGTTCCCAAATGTCGGCACTATTGAGTTCTTGGAAAGGGCTACTGCTACAGTGGCTACCGAAAAGGAATCGGCTCAAAAAACAGAAAAATCGGCTCAAGAGAAAAAGCCAAGCGCTTCTACTAAAAAGGATTTGGCTGCTGCTGCTGCCCGTGCTGCTAAAGAAGAAACTGCTGCGCTTATTGAGCGTGCTACCAAACTAAGTCTAAAGGATGTAATCGCCACCAAGGCTCCAAAACGCAGAAAGGTAACCGAGCGTATTGAGGTCAAGAAAGACGGAAAGCGGTGGAGAGTATACGAGCCTCAGCGCCTTCGTCGTGGTACATACATGGAGGACGGCACTATTCGTTGGTATGCATTTAGGAATGAAAGCGACTTCACAGTAGACTACATCCGCAACTTCCCGACCGGAAGCAGAAAGTCTGTAGCAGACCAGCTTCGTGAGAAGTTTGATAATGTCGTTGAGGTAACAGAGCAAAAAGCCAAGCCTGAGATTACTGCGGAGCAAGGCGAAATGCAAGGTCCCGGCGACCTCGTTATTGCAGAGCTGCTGCGGGACTTAGGTAAGCGTGGTAAGGAAGTGGCCGTAGTGGTTAATCCAAACACGATGACCATTTCTGAGCGTGAGCCCCGCAGAAAGGTATTCATCGAGACTAAGTACACTGACCGCAAGAAATTTAATGCTGCAGTTAAGGCGCTTCAAGAGCGCATCAACAGCGGTGAACTTGACTTCCAAGAGGAGGTCAAGGCTCGTATGGCTGCACTGTCATTAGACTTGACAGAGACCATTCAGCCTATTCTTGACGAGGAGACGGACCTTCTACAGCGTGAGGCTGAGGCAGCTGCTAAGCGTGCCAAAAAGCTAGAAACGACAAAGAAGAAAATTCGTCAAGCCAACCAGACTGTTGCGGCAGAAGGCAAGGTCCCAACTTCAATTGAAGATGGACTTAAAGGGAAGACGCTTAAGTATAAACTCGACAGTGCAGCAAAAGCTTCGCTTGATGGCCTTTCTCTTGCTCAAGATGTCGTGGAGTCTGACACAAGGGCTGCCTTGGCCGCCCGCCAAATTGTAGCCTTCTTGGAAAAGAAGAACAATCTCAATCCTGGCGGTATTGAGCTAGAGATTCAAAGAGCAATCGAAGATGACGAGAAAGCCATAAAGCTTTATGACCAATACTTCTATGCTGTTTCTCAGTACGGAAAGGATGCATACGACTACCTCGTTATGTTCGACGTGATGTACAAGGCCAATGTGCAGATGACTCCGGACCAGATGGCCACGTACAACTTCTTAGACTTCAAGCAGAAGGAAGAGCTTAAGGCTCGTCTTGCCGTCCGCTACAGTCCATTTGTGGCTGGTGGACTGGTAGACGAGGTGTTCAAGCTTGTACCAAAAACTGATATATCTGATAACCTTTCTGCCATTGTAATGACAGACATGAACGGTGCAAGCCTAGAGCGAAACATCGTTACTGCTGCAATACTTGCATCGAAGCATATCATCGGGGAAGAGCTTGTTATCATCACTGATGAGAACGGAACATTTGAGGCACGTCTATCTGACTTGTCTCCTGTTCGTGACTTCATCAATGACAAAATCACAGAGGGGTTAAGTGAGGAGGAGATAAAAATTCTATATGATGACATTGAAAACCTCAAATACGAAGCTCAATTAGGTGGAGCATCTGAAATAGCATCAGTTCTAGCTGGAGCCATAAAGGATACGAAAACTGCATTCTTGAATGAATTCAATACGCTGATATCTTCCTACAAGCAGGACACTGGACTATCTCCGTTTGATGGCCGTGCGTTTTCGTTTGAGTTCTTGCAGTATGCATACAATTCAGCGCAAGAGATAAGTACCGGAATGTTTGTTGGGTTGCAGGCTGCCCTCGGAATAGATATTGCTCAATCAGCTCACGCTCTGTTCGTCAACACATTGCAGCAGGCCATGTCATCAAGCATTAAGCTTGAGCCGGTAAAAGGGGTAGCTCCTGTGTCTACCGTAAATGCAATATCCAAGATTGCCGCTAAAAACGGTATGTCTCCGATTGCGCAGCTTGCAAGGATTGTTGCCGTAAACCCAGAGGATGTTGAGTTCGCAACATTTGAGTCGTCTAAGCAAATATCTAAGTCAATGGCCGCCGAGCTAATAAACGCTCCAACCACAGATGCAGAGAAAATGCTTGCCGCCACATTGCTTACTGGAACTCCAGATGTTGCGATGGAGCTTAAGGGGCTAACTCCTGACGAAGTGTTCGCCGGAGAGGCTGGACTCAGCCGTGGACGTGTCGTTAAACTCAAGAAGGCACCACGTATTGGCTCTAAGTTCAAGACAATTCAAGACATCGCAGAGACATTTAGTTTCTTCAGAAGCACGATTCAAGAGAACTCATTGATTATCGAGGTAGACCCAAATGGTCGACTGGTCGACTATCGTGCTACCACTAGCGGCATGTACAACACCGTAAGTGATGCTGGCGCTAGATTCGAGTTGATGCGTGGCATTAAGCCTTCAAACAATAAGATATTCATCCTGCATAACCACCCAATGGATATCCCATCTCCATCTCAGGGCGATATCCAAGTTCACCTGATGTATGGAGAAATCCTTGGAGAGGGTGTTTACGGTGGAAGTATTGTGTTGAATGGTGACAAGTTCTCATTTATGCCACCGATTGGCGAAGAGACTCTTGGCAACATCATTAAAGACTACAACAATCCAGACATTAGTTCTGTGCCGGTGTTATACGCTCCGTACAAGCCTATGAGCGCTGGCTCTACTGGTGTTAGACTTAGCCAATTGATGTCTGGCAATGTAATATCTGCTAAGACTGGACCTTCTTCAGCTGACCTCGTTCTTCCGAAGGTATTAGTTGAGCAAGTACACATCTTGAATAGTAGCCCCGTACTTTCGTCTAATCCTGGATTTACGAATGTCGCACTTTTGACGGTTAACAAGAACATGTTCTCGCAAGAGTTTGTGCTTAAGGATGTTAACTTCTTCTATGTTCCAAAAGGCAAGGACGGAAAGCCATCTGCTGAAGAGCTGACCAGAATGACTGCGGCAATCCGTCGGCAGAATCAATCTGGAATAGGTCTATATACCGTGGCTATCATGTCTCAAGGCGCAAACCAAGAGGTTGTCGATGCGGTAAAAACTGTTGCATCGCACATGGTATTTGGTAACGAAAACACGAATGACGTTGTATTTGCTCCGTCAGACAAGTTCGTTAATAAGACTGCGCCTGTTTCTGGGTTTGAAATTGAAATTCCCAAGAAGCTCATCGAAGAGCTTGGCGGTGGAGCTGTGACTCCAGATGGCATTTTGTCCGAGATACAGCTTGAGTCTATGTACTTGACTGACGAAAATACTACTATTACGTTGGATGGCAACGACATGAATCTCAGCGAGTTCATTAATATGTTCGCCGAAAAGGTATATGAAAATACTGGGCTTGACAAGCCCGCTTTTGAGGTGTTCACAGACATGGACATTGTTATGCCTTCCGGCCAACCTGTTGATGCCAACTTAATCATTGACTACTTGGTTGGTCGTGTATATCAAGGACTTCAAGCGACGGCTCGTGCAGAGAGCGCAAATAGGCTTACTTACCAAGTAGAACTTGATGATGCTATATATTACGCTACTGAAGACCTTAAGAATGCAGAAGTAAAGGTGTCTAAGTCACTTCGCTTTTCTGCATACAAGCCTTCAAATACTGAATTCAGCAACAAGTTCAACACCGTCCGAAAGGAGCAGGCAAGAGTCCTTGATGCTGGCAAATCACCAGCAGCAAAAAGATTCAGAGAAGGCATTCTTGACAAGAAGGTTGGCGTATTCAACTTCATCAACAAAAACCTCAACGCAAATAACGTAGCCCCGGCCGAACTCCTGCAGGCATACATCCGTACAGAAGGTGGTAAGTCTATCTACGCATCTAAGCTTGCTGAAGAGAAGGCTCGTGAGGCATTCGGAAAGAATGTCTTGAATGTGTCCAAGGTCGAAATGGATGAGGTTGAGGAGCTTTTGAGCGCTCGCACCATCATCGAGATTCAAGACAGACGTGATGCAATGCTTGCCAAGCAGTACAAGAGAAAAGAAGATGCCCTTGCTGGCGCATCTCTTTCTGAAATCAAGACTGACCTTGAGGCGGCAAGAAAAGAGCGTATGGACTTGCGTGCAGCCATTAAGCGTGCTGAACGTCAACTCGATGCAGCTATCCGCACGGGAGACCTTCCCCGTCAAGCACAGCTGTCTTCAGACATTGCTGTCTACGGAGCGTCTCTTATTCAGGCAGAAGACGCAGCATCTTCACTCGCCACTCGTGTTAAGGTTATTACTGGCTCAGACACCAGAATCAAGGAGCTTGAAGACCCAATCAAGAATCCGGGAGGAATGACCTACGAGCAGGCTGTTCAGCACATTGACCAACGCAAGAAGGACAATCCTGAGCTGTTTGCCTACGCAAATGGTGTGGTGGACAAGATGTTTGCCGAAACAAAACGCATCCTTAAGGAGAAGTTCGACGCTGGCCTCATCTCTGAAGCCGTTTACAACGCCCTAAAGGACTACGGATACAGCCCAAGAATTGTGCTCCAGCGCCTCGTTGACCGTGAGATTATGGCAGAGCTTGGAGTGCTGTCTCAGAATCCGTCTAATGGCCTTAAAAAGCTTGGCTCCGGAACGGAAGATGCAATGGTTACCAACCCAGTTGTGCTGTTTGCTGCTACAATCGTGTCGCACGAAAGAACGATGCGCCGAAATGAGCTTACAGCTAGGCTGTACGACTACGTGTCTAATAGCCCGGAAAACAAGGTTATATCTATCGAGCAGCCGCTGACGAACAAAGATGGTTCGGTTAAACGTGACCGTTTTGGTGTGATTCAGTACCCGCCGAAGATGGCTCCCGGAACTACTGTAATCGAGTTCTACAACAAGAACAATGACATTGTTAGAATGCGTGTAGACTTGGAGTTCTACAAGAGCTGGAGAGGTCTTGAGACGTGGGGAGCTGGAACTGATGCATCCAAGACGTTCTTTGAACTTATCGGTTTCGCTACAGGCTCTTCACAGTTGAAGCTTGCAGCCACGATTGTCAACCCTGCGTTTGCTGTGGTCAACGTATTCCGTGACTTCCTGTTCGTGAACACATTCACTAATGCATTCGGAAATACCCTGACTACCAGCATGGCCAACTATCTTAAGTATGCGGCCCCAATCGTAGTCAATAGACTCGCTGGTGACAGAAGTGTATCTAGGCTTGCTGAAAAGGGTGGATATGCCATGGACTTCATCTCAGAGTCTCCGCTTGGATTCAGAAATGTGTCTAGAACAATCACCGAGCGACGCTCTGGAGACGCAGCAAACAAAGTATCGCTTGCTCTCACGTACTTCAAAGAAGGAATGCTATTCCTTCAGGAGAAGTCGGAGAAGCTCACTAGACTTGCGATTTTCGAGAAGACCTACAGAGACCTTAAGGCTGCTAATCCAACCCTGTCTGAAGACGAGCTCATTACGTTGGCTGCTGCTAAGGCTAGACAACACATGGACTACGCCATCAGCGGCCAGGCGTCTTACCTAGTCGAGAAGTTCATGCCGTACACCAATGCAGCGACAAGAGCGATTGAGACGAGCATTTACTACCTGTCTCCAGCCGCTGGAAATAAGATGTTTGGAAGCCGAGTGTCTAGTGACGAGCGACTTGTGAACGGATGGTCCTTCCTTAAGATTACTGAGTTTGCAGTTGGATACGCTTCGATTATGGCATTCAACAACTTCATCGGAGAACCTGATGAAGAGTTTGATGAGAACGGAGAAAAGCGCTCACACGCACTTGAATACTTCTCTCCTCAAACTAAGGACAGAAACATGGTCATCCTTACGGGTCGCTGGAAAGACAAAAACACTGGTGAATATGTCACTGGATGGACTAAATCAGCAACCCCAGAGGCGTATGTTTTGGGCATACCATATGAAGTTGCTCCGTTCATTAGACTTACCCAACAAATTGCAGAAAGTATTAATCCAATTTTTGGAGACAAGCACCCACACAACTTAAAAAGTGCTTTAATCCTTGGAGCTGAATACTATATGCCTGTTGTGGGGCAATCAGTAGCTCAAGGACTTGAGAATAAGTCGTTTATTAGTGCAATTACTGGAACAATTGGTCAGGTGCCAACGGTCGCAGCTTATATTGCATACAACTATAATAAGGACACATTTCTTGGTTCTGAGGATGCGGAAGTATTTAGAAATGGATACTTAGAACTTAGAGATAGCGATAAGTATGACGATAAGACACACGCTACATTTGTATATCTTGGCCAGAAGACTGGACTTAAGCCAAAACAAGCACAAGTGGCATTTGAAAAGCTCTTCACTAAGATAGACAACCAATACTTCTTGCGTCTTGCGTTCTCTGCAACAGACAACCTCACTTATGATGGACTTGTTGAGTCTGGCATAGTAGAAGGAACTGTCCGTCCAGCCGAAGGTTTTGGAGAAATCATGAAGTCTGGTGGTGGACTGACTAAACGAATTGTTCGTGAAGGAGCAATCGGCTGGAAGGCAGCGTACAGATACGATAGCCTTGATAAGTCTTCAGAAGAAGAGTCTACCAGAGCCCGTGTTCGCAGAGATATCAAAGCAATTGCTGAAAGATGGTCTGCGGAAAACGCTAAAGAAGTAACAAAGGAGGCTATTGACAGAATCCTAAAGTCTTATGAGCTGACGGATGATGAGACCCAGAGCATGGCAAAGTACTTTGAATCTGAGGTGATACGCACTAATGTACTAAGTCCTCAAGCGCAAGAAGTTGTCCGTGCCAACACCCCAGAGAAGAGAGCAGAGATACTGACTCAAATTCTTGAGAAGGATGGCCAAGAAACACTGAGGAAGACGCTACAGCAAATTCTCAGATACCAACAGCTGTCCGGAGAAACGGTTGTATCCGAAAAGACGGTCGAGAAGTTTATGGAGTACCGAGGCGAGTGATGATAGTGACTATCTAAACCGCTGGGTTGTTCCAAGAAATAGACTCTCAACTTTTATGAGTACCCCGAGGGAGGTGTTATCATCTCCTCCGGGTACGTCTTTTCTGTAGTAGTTTTTACGGCACTTAATCTTCAGCTCTTCTACGGGCATGAAGATGCAATACATGACGTCATCATGCTCGAGTGTGCCGAGTTCTTCCTTGTGTCTACATCCTTTCTCTGATGCTGCTATCAGCATCCAATAATCGGCCTGCGTGGTGGCTAGTCCCGATGGCACTCCACGAGACTCATACTCAATGTAGAAGTTTCCTGTGCGGTGAGTGCCGAAGTCGAATTTGACCTCAACTGTCTTGCTTTGAAATAGTTGTGCAACAAATGATTCGCCGAGTTGACCCAAAGCAAGGTCGTATCGGAAGTCGCTGTTAAAATCCATAATTAGGTGTCCCAGTAAATAAAAATCCAGTTTGAATTGGGGGAATGATTCCCTTCCCCCTCTTTGGGCGGCTCTTGGCTTGTATCTGACTGATTATCAGTCGCAGGCCGTGAGGAGCGCATCTACGAACGTAGTGTCTAGGTTTCGAACTTGTCTAAGGTTCTTGCGTTCCATAATCTTGGCACGCTCGACCTCAGCCTTGCTAGACCCTAACCCAAGGTTTGCGAACATAATCGCATTGTCCTTCAGTACGTTGTCAATCTGCTCCCGAATATTCATGTTCGTGTAGTACGACATTTCCTTTCGAGTTTGTACAAAGGTAATCATTGACGATGAACTGGAATTCATCCAAAGTTCTTGCGATTCTGTATTCATATCCTTGGGTTTTAGATAGGGACTCGAACAACTTTTGCGAATCAGAAGACCTTCCCTTTGGGGTCTTCATCTCAATCCATAGACCGTGGTATGACTTATTTGGCACCATAAGGAAGAGGTCGGCGACTCCTGCGAGTACGCCTTCCCCTTTCATTATGGCAGCAGTAATCTTGTCTCTGCGTCCCCCGTTTGGTATGGCAAACAAGCAATATGCTTTATCTGCATATTGCAGCCTGAACCAAGCCACGCAGGAACGCTGGAGTCTAGACTCTTCGTGTTTCACTTAGAAAGGAAGGTCGTCGTCGCCAGCTACTACTTGCGTCTTCTTAGGTGCTGGCTTAGCAGCTCCGTCTTTACGCTCGATGTCTACCATTTCGGCCCATCCGTTCCACTCGACAGGGATGCTGTCAAGCTTAATCTTGAAACCGGTCGGTGCCTTAAGCACTCGGCCAATCTCAATCCAGCGAGTCTTCTCCTCGCCATTAACGGTGTACTTTCCTGAAGCGACAACCAATTTTTTGTATTGTTCCATTTTAAAGAAAAATTAGTAATTAAACAAAACTACGATTTAAACGTGATTAACACAGCTTCTCCTGCCTCGTAGCGTTGTAGCAGGTCGCTGTACCAAATGGTCATCCT
>Ga0078894_10002745_pt1 | contig 13302 bp, 6 predicted proteins | sample LauGreSu1BDMLBSD_2_FD_67506 | JGI IMG/M metagenome (GOLD analysis project Ga0078894, IMG submission 67506) | Freshwater lake microbial communities from Lake Michigan, USA - Su13.BD.MLB.SD (version 4) (version 4) | ecosystem: Environmental > Aquatic > Freshwater > Lake | place: Lake Michigan, USA...
CAGCAGCAGAAGCAAGGTGACCAGGGACAAGATGCCCAAGTGGCAGTACGACTACCTCGCCACCATCTTCGACGCCGCTAATAAGTGGGTGCCAGCCTCGGTCAGCCAACAGGGTCAGGCCGTACCCCGAATCAAGCGTAACTAAATTCGCATCTTTTCCGCTTATTTAGTTACACCCTCCTAAAGGTACGGCCTGACCCCTTAGGATTACCGGCCGGAATTTTTAGCCCGCTAAGGATGTACGAGGCTGTCGGCGAATTATTGATTCCCGGATCTCCGCTCTCATCCACATAGACCAGATGCATCCCTCACCCATCGCCCGCAGCCCATGCTCCCGCAATGTAGGGAATACCTCAGGCGAAGGCGGAGTCGAAGTCTGGTAGGGAGCCGAATATGGGGTCAGGCCGCACCTTTTAGCGAGCGCACCTAAATGGGCGGGGAAAGCCTAGTTTTAGGTGCGCATGGCTCGAGGGTGCGGCCTGACCCCGTCTTGCGTGCGGATCCAGCCGGCGTCCTGACCTAGTGGTCTGACCCCTTCATGTTTCGACCCTATCCAGATCTCCCCGTGTCAGCTTGCCCCCTCGAAGGCTCCGCCTTCGCGCCCCCATAGGCTTACAATCCCAGGGGTTTATTCCCATCCGCCGCGCCGGGCAGGGTGGGGTGATGCTAGAACGATGATAGGTAACCGCGGCTGGCGGTTAGCGGTTGGCGGTTAGGCCGCACTCACTTCCCGGCTTTCTTCGCCGCGATGTTAGCGTCGATCTCTTTCTGGAGTTCCTTCGAGCGCTTCTGCCCGGCGGCGATCTTGCTTGGCGACATCTTCTCAACGAGGATAGTAAGTTTGATACGGAAATCCGTCTGCTCCGTTATCCCGCCGAGGCTCCAATAAGCATACGCCTCAACCTCGTCCTTCGCCACGCCGTTGCCGCCGATGGCGTAGAGATACCCCAGCATGGCTTGGGCCTCAGCGTGACCCTGCTGCGCGGCTTTGCGATACCACGTCACCGCTTGCACTTGGTCGCTCGCCACGCCTATGCCTGCGAAGGTGCGAACACCCAAACTGTATTGGGCCGGGGCATACCCCTGGACCGCGGCTTTGCGAAACCACGCCACCTCTTGCTCGCTGGACCCCGCCACGCCTCGGCCTTGGCTGAAGTAATACCCTAGTTGGTGTTGGGCTACCGGGTCACCCTTTTCGGCCTTCGCCTTCGTTTCCGTAAACATCTTCACCTCCTCCGGGGTCATCCCGGCTACGGCCGACATTGGCAGCAGCGCAAGCAGGCCGACGGTTGCGACGATCAACCAAAAGCCAGGGGTGCGCGGTTTCATGGGGTAAGCTATAACACGCTGCCCGCATTAGCGAGTGTTATAAATCCTGATACGTGCTATCGGGGGCGGGAGCCTACTGACGTTCGCAGCTACGAGCGCCTTATCTATAGTCCAATCTTTGTTGTAACTGCTTTGCATCGAGTTGCGCCTGCTTCTTCATGCGGTTAATCTCGAAATCGGTCAGAATTTCCCCGCTACGTTTCTGCGCGGCGGCGAGATCAGTCGCCGACATCTTGGCCCGTAGTTCCAGGCGTTTGGCCGGCTCGGTCTGGTTGCCTCCGGGGTCGCTCCCCCAGCGCAGCAGCGATGCGGTCCAGTAAGCATAGGCTTCGACATTGCTCTGGGGTACGCCTCGTCCCTCTGCGTAGCAGTCGCCAATCGCATAAATGGCTTCAGCGTTACGGTTTGCCGCCAGGATGCGGCACCACTTCATGGCCTCAACATCATCGACGGGCACGGGGTCGAAATATGTGGCCTTGCCGGTGGAGTAAAGGGACCAGAGCAGCCCTTGCATCTGCTCATCGCCCGCCTCCGCCGCCATGCGGTTCCACTTGAGCGCCGCAGCTTCATCTTTTGGCACGTACTTCCCGTTGTGGTAGGCGGTTGCCTGTTCTCTCATAGCGACGATGTCACCTCTTTCTGCCAGTTTGCTAGACCACGAGAGAGATTCGTCCGCTTCTTGTTTTATCGTCGTGGTGACTCCGCCTTCATTCCTATAGGTGTGACTGAGTTTGTGCCATAGGTCGATCTGGGCTGGCACGTAGCCTTGGGCGGCAGAGAGGCGGAGCCATTTAAGGCATTCTGCCGTTTCCGTAGAGGTGCTTTTACTGTATTTTGGCACGTTATAAACTCTTGATAATCCGTATTGGGCCTTCGCATCACCCGCTTCGGCTGCGACGCGATACCATTTCGCCGATTCTATTTTGGCCTGCTCAGGCGAAGTGCTTGGTCGGAGCATATCCAGGTAGTACTCGCCTAACTCCGCCTGTGCTTGGCGATTTCCCTGTTCGGCCGATTTCAGCAGCCATTTTAGGGCATTCTCGTAATCGCGTGTCTTGGAGGTTCGGTAGTAGCCCTTTCCGATTACGAACTGGGCCGCGGCATCTCCTTGTCGGGCCTTGATCATAGCCTCCGCGGATTCCCTTTCCCTTTCCTTCACGAATCCGTTTTCCCATTCTCTCTGAAGCACCATCGTAATCTGAAACATCTGCTGACGAGCGACCTGATATCGAGCGGCGACGCCATCACTGGTAAAATCGAAGGTTTGTACGATAGCCTGTAATTCCTTGCGGCGACCTGGGCCCGTATACCCTAAGCTTTTCATGTAGGGAGAAGCCGCCGCGTGCTCCACTTCCGCTTCCAGCAGCACTTTTAGGTTCCGCGGATTACTCAGGCGTTCTCTTTCGCTCGCCCGGTATTCGTCCGCGTAGCTTAGCGGCTTCCCGACCTGTCTCGCTTCGTTCTCTTTCACTAACTCGTCCGCTCGTTTCTGTCCGCGCGTTCTGGCGACGGCTGTCATCTTTGTCTCAAGGCTGGCGAGAAGCTCTCGGGCAGGCGGGTAAGTTGTCTTGATGAGATTCCAGTAGGCGCAGGCTTCGACTTCATCCTTAGTCACGCCTGCGCCTTCGGCGTAGCAAAGTCCCATCTGGAATTGGGCGGCGGGCGACCATTGGTCAGCGGCCTTGCGGAACCAGGATACGGCGATGGTCTCATCCTTCGCCACGCCTGCGCCGTAGGCGTAGCAGAACCCCAGATTAAGTTGATCCGTCGGGCCACCTTTTTCGGCCAGCGTTTTGTATGCCTCAAACGCCTTGATTTCTTCAGGTGCCATCCCCGCGACGGACGGCGCAGCGTTCGCCGGCCTGGAGCTGGGGTTCTTGGCCGCAATGTTCACCTCGATCTCTTTCTGCAGTGCTCTCGCGCGCCGCTCTCCCTGCCACACGGTCAAGGGGAGTGTCACCTGCTTGAGGAAGCCGAGACTCTGACGTGCCGAAAGATCGTTCGGGCTGGCGAGTTCCCAATAAGCGATAGCCTCCACCTTGTCGATCGCTACGCCTTCGCCATTGAGGTAGCTATTTCCCATCATGAAGAGCGCTTTGGCGTTCCCTTGGAGGGCGGATTTTCGATACCACTTCACGGCTTCATTAGGATCCCTCGCCACGCCTTTGCCGTCGCGGTAGCTTTGCCCCAGATTGAATTGAGCCGCCGAATCGCCATCCTCAGCGTCCTTACGATAAGCCGCTAGGTTCTGCGCCGCCGCCTTGCCTAGCCACATGTCGGCTTGGACCTGATCTTTCGGCATGCCGATGCCGCTTCGGTAACACGACCCCAGTTCATACTGGCCCTTGGCGTCGCCATTCTCGGCGGCCTTGCGGAACAAGGAGATCGATTCGGCCTGATCCACCGAGACGCCCCAGCCGGAGCGGTAGCATGTCCCGAGATTATATTGGGCGTTGGCATTTCCTTGGTCGGCGGCCTTGCGGAACCACCCAGCCGCGACGGCGAAATCCCTCTTCACGCCCTTGCCGTTCAGGTAGCAGAGACCCAGCTTGTTCTGAACCGACGGATCCGCCTGGTCAGCGGTCGCCAGGAGGGCCTTGAACTCCGCCGCTTCCTTGGCCGGCTTGAGGGCTTTCTCGAGCTCTTCCGCCGCGTGGGTATTTCCCTGGGCAGCGGACTTTCGCAGCCATTTTTCAGCTTCGAAGTCATCTTTCAAGACGACCTCGTTGCGCTGGTAATAAGTGGCGAGCTGCGACTGAGCGTTGTTGTCGCCTTGCTCCGCGCGAGCTCTCACGGATTCAAATTGTGCGACGTTCTGAGTCGTTCGTTGAATCCCTCCGAGATAACCCGCGGGGAGGATCTCCCGACCATGCACGCCACTCGGTGAAGTGGGAATCTTCTTTGAGCGTTGCTGTCCTAGCAGACGTTCCTCCGGGGTCATTCTTTCGCTGACGGAAGCCAGTAGTTTGTCGGCATCTTCACTCTTGGTCTGAGAGGCAAGGCTGAGGTAGGCGTATGCCTCGAGCGGGTCCTTGGGCACGCCCGCTCCGCTCAGGTAGGCCCGGGCGAGCCAAAGCTGGGCTTCCCGGTTCCCTTGGACGGCGGACAGCCGGAACCACTTGGCGGCTTCCGCGGCGTCCTTGGGCACGCCTTGTCCGACTTGGTAGCAATAGCCTATGCTGAATCTGGCCCCAGCGTGCCCTATCTCTGCCGCCCGGCGCCACCATCGGGCGGCTTCGACCACGCCCACGGCGACGCCTCGGCCTTTTTCGTGCATGAATCCCAGCCGGTATTTTGCCATGATATTCCACTGGTCGGGGTCGCCTTCACGGCCTGCTGCCATGAGCCACCACTTCACGGCTTCGACGTCATCTTTCGTGATGCCGGCTCCGCCCATGTAGTAGCGCGCTCCCATTTGGTATTGGGCGCGGGCGCTGCCTGTTTCGGCGGCCTTGAGTTCTGAGATCGCCGCCAGTTCGGACGATCGACCGCCTTTCGCCGTCTTGGCCTTAAGGTCTTTGGGCGAATTTACTTCTACCGGAGGCGCCTTGACCCCGCTAGCAGGTGCGGCCGAGTTTGCTGTGACGACAATCGCGGCCTGTAGAGCCTTTGATCGCGCCACACCGGCTCGCAGCGACTCCGGCGACAAACTGGTCTCTAATTTTCCCCGGCTAGCCACAGCAGAAGCATTACTGCGACTTGCCAGAATCTGATAGGCATACGCCTCGATCTCATTCTTAACCAATCCGCCAAAGCCTTTGGCGTAGCAAAAGCCTAAGGCCTCCTGGGCGTCGGCGTCACCCTGCGCCGCCGCTTTCCCCCACCAACTGACCGCGTTACGGGTGTCCTTCGCTACCCCGCTGGTGTTGCCGTCAAAATCAAAGTAGGTTCGGCCGAGGTAATACTGCGCCTTTGAATGACCTTGCTCGGCTGATTTGGTCAACCAAGTGACGGAGACAGGCACATCCTTGCCCATCCCATGACTGCCCGTTCGATAGATCATGCCGAGGTAGTATTGGGCCTCAGCCTGACCTTGCTCAGCCTTCGCTCTGTAGTCTTCAAAGGTTTTAACTTCTCCGTTTGCAGGCACTGCCGAGTTAGGCGCTGAGACAATCGCTTGCATGGCATCCCGGGCATCCAGCAACGCCAGAGCCGGATCCGCCGCTTTCAGGTCAAAGCTCACCACAATCGCACGGAGCTTTTTCCGTCCGACTTCTCCTGCGGGACCGGCACCCAGCTCGCTGAGGAAACGCGACTCCATCCCTTTTAGCAAAGTCGGAAAATTCGCAGGGTTATTCCGCTCGTGACGGGTCACCCAAAAAGAAGGGGTGTCGATAAACTTAGCATAATCGTCGAGCACCTGTGACCAGGCGCTAGCAGCCACGAAGCCTGCGTTTAAGCCAGCGCCTGCGCGGCTAGAAGCACCGAAGGCGCCCATGCCATGCTGAATCATCCAAGCCGGATGGTAGGTAGGCGGGCCAGACTTACGTGCCCATATCAAGACCGCCCGATGATCTTCCGCCCCAATAGTCTGACTGCCCCCACCCCAAGACAGCACACGCTCATTGGCGGGTTGCATGGTCAAAACGCTAAAAGCTTGGTGGGCCGATTGATCGGAGACGCGTTTCTGGTCAAACTGAGCCCGAAGGCGGGCCGCTAGCCCAAGCTGATACGCCGCCCGGTGATTCTGGGGGAAAAGCTCGACGGCCCGAACGAGCAGGTCGACCGGGTTATTCTCTGGTTTGATTTCCGCCAAAGTACTTCCCGTGAGGGCGGTATTCGGACTCAGGTTTCCGACGGTCTCGACGTTGGTGACGTTGCCCTTCTTGGTGATGACCACGCGAACCCCGTCCAGGGTAGTGACGGTCGTCTCGGTGGGTGGGGTTCCTTTGCCCGGTGTCTTGCGATTCATTAAATTGAGACTCTTCGCGGCCTCGGCATGCCCTTGTTCAGCGGCCTTGCGATACCACTTTGCGGCCTCGACCTGATCCTTCGCCACGCCATCGCCGGTAGCGTAGCTATTCCCAAGATTAAATTGAGCTGGCGCGTCTCCTTGTTCGGCGGCTTTGCGGTACCACTTCACCGCCTCGACCGCATCCTTCGGCACGCCGCGACCCAGGTGGTAGGAGTTGCCTAGGTTGTATTGGGCTAGTGCGTCTCCCTGGTCAGCGGCCTTGCGCATCCACTTCGCGGCCTCGACTTGACTCATCGCCACACCTTTGCCGTTGGCGTAGTAAGCCGCTAGGCTGTTTTGGGCATTGGCAAACCCTTGGTCAGCCGCCTTGCGCATCCACTTCGCGGCCTCGACCGCATTCTTCGTGACGCCGTTGCCGTTATCGTAGCAATTACCTAAGCTGAATTGGGCCATCGGATAGCCTTTGTCAGCGGCCTTGCGTATCCACTTCACCGCCTCGGCCTGATCCTGCGCCACGCCCCAGCCTCTGGCATAGCAAGCCGCCAAGTTGAAGTGGGCTTCCAAGTCACCCTTCTCGGCCTTCGCTTTCGTTTCCGTAAACGTCTTCACCTCCTCGGGGCTCATCCCGGCCAAGGCCTGCAACGGCAGCAGCGCCAGCAGGCCGACGGTTGCGACGATCAACCAAAAGCCCGGGGTACGCGGTTTCATGGGGTAAACTATAACACGCTGCCCGCATTAGCGAGTATTATAAATCCTGATACGTGCTATCGGGGGCTGCGGGCAGGGCGGGCTTTCCGGGCCCGCTGTTGAGCCGGGTGTATTTCGGATCTCCTGCGGCGAACGGCTGCGATGGCAATCGCCGCCCTACCCAAGGCAGCTTGCTTCTCCTGCCACCCGGGAACGAATGCACTAGGGCAGCACGCGGTTCTGCCCCTGCCTGGATACAGCTATGTCGTGACGCGGTCCCGACCCTACCCATTAAAGGTATTGGCGGTCAGCGGTTGGCGGCTGGGAACTCAAGCGGAGTGCTTTGCATCAATCCATTCAGTCCTCTGTGAAAGGTTTCGCCGGTCAGCCGACGCTCACTTCCCGTCCGGCTTTTCGGCGATCTTGGCGGCGCGCTCTTTCTGGTACTCATTTTCGGCGATCTTGTCTTGGAGCTCTCGCTTGAGTGCCTTGGTGCGCTTCTTGCCGGCGGTGATCTGTTCGGGGGTCATCTGCTTTTCGAGGGCGGCCAGTTTCTTGCGGGCATACTCGACCGTTCCTTGGTTCCAATAAGCATACGCTTCGATTTGGTCCTTCGTCACGCCTTCGCCGTTGGCGTAGCAACCGCCAAGGTAGTATTGGGACAGGACATCTCCCCGCTCCGAGGCCTGGCGCCACCACTTCACCGCTTGCACGAAGTCCTTCGCCAAGCCTATGCCGTTGGCGTAGCAACCCCCGAGGCTGTATTGGGCCCCGGTATCTCCTTGGTCAGCGGCCTTGCGGTACCACGAGACGGCCAGCGCTTGGTCCTTCGGCACACCTACGCCGTCGAAGTAGCAATTCCCCAGTAAGGTTTGGGCCCCGGCAAACCCCTGGTCCGCGGCTTTGCGAAACCACGCCGCCGCTTGCACGAAGTCCTTCGCCACGCCTTCGCCCTTGTAGTAGCAAATCCCTAAATTGCATTGGCCCTCGGCCTCCCCCTTTTCGGCCCACGCCTTGGCGTCCTTAAACCATTCCACTTCCAGGGGGGTCATCCCAGCGTGCGCCGGCGACAGGGCCAGAAAACCAAGCAAAACAGCGATCAGCCAGGGGCGGGGGGTGAGGGGCATGGGCATAGTTATAACGATGCTCCCGCACTCGCGACCACCGTAAATCAGGGGACGGCCTATCGTTAATTCTGATAGGGCTATCGGGGGCAGGGATAGAATTAGCCGAGGCATTTCCCGCCACCTGCCACCCGGCACGAGTGCGCTAGGGCGGGATTCAGTATGGGGTCAGACCGCTTCCGATTGATATCACTCAGAAGCGGTCTGACCCCATACTGAAAACTATGTCGTGACGCGGTCCCGACCCTACCCATTATAGGTATTGGCGGTTAGCGGTTGGCGGTTGGGAACTCATGCGGAGTGCTTTGCATCAATCCATTCAGTCCTCGATTCAGCCCTCAACGCAGCCCTCGATTCAGTCCTCTGTGAACGGCATTGGCCGTTAGGTTACGCTCACTTTCCGTCCGGCTTTTCGGCGATCTTGGCGGCGAACTCTTTCTGGCGCGCATTTTCGTAAATCTTATCTTCGAGCTCTCGCTTGAGTTCCTTGGTGCGCTTCTTCCCGGCGGCAATCTGTTCGGGGGTCATCTGCTTTTCGAGGGCGGCCAGTTTCCTGCGGGAATATTCGACCGTGCCTTGGTTCCAGTAAGCATACGCCTCGATCTGATTCTTTTCCACGCCTTCGCCGTTGGCGTAGCAACCGCCGAGGTTGTAATCGGCTAGTACATACCCGCGCTCCGAGGCTTGGCGCCACCACTTCACCGCTTGCACGAAGTCCTTCGCCAAGCCTGTGCCGTTGGCGTAGCAACACCCGAGGCTGTATTGGGCCCCGGTATTCCCTTGGTCAGCGGCCTTGCGGTACCACGAGACGGCCAGCGCTTGGTCCTTCGGCACACCTTCGCCGTCGAAGTAGCAATTCCCCAGTAAGGTTTGGGCCCCGGCTAACCCCTGATCCGCTGCTTTGCGAAACCACGCCGCCGCTTGCACGTCATCCTTCGCCACGCCGTGGCCGCGGGTGTAGCAAATCCCTAAACCGGATTGGCCCTCGGCCTCCCCCTTTTCGGCCATGGCCGAGAAGTCCTTAAACCAAATCATTTCCTTGGGGGTCATCCCAGCGTGCGCCGGCGACAGGGCCAGTAAACTAAGCAGGACAGTGATCAACCAGGGGCGGGCGATGAGGGGCATGGGCATGGTTATAACGATGCTCCCGCACTCGCGACCACCGTTAACGCGGATACGACCTATCGTTAAATCTGATAGGGCTATCGGGGGCAGGGATAGAATTAGCCGAGGCATTCCCCGCCACCTGCCACCCGGCACGAATGCGCTAGGTCAGCACGCGGTGCTGCCCCTACCTTGAAGCAGCTATGTCGTGACGCGGTCCCGACCCTACCTGATGCATTTAATCCATTCAGTCCTCCGCTCAGTCCTCAATCCAGCGATCTACTCAGCCATCTACTCTTCACTTCTTCCGGCGGAAGGCTTTGAGGTCCTTTGCGTCAGCTTCATCGTTCAACACCCACTGACGAATGGTCGCCTTGGGGATATCACGGATGGGCATGGCCACGGCCGACTGCAGGAAGAGCCCCCCGTCGCGTTCTTCGACGATGACCAAGGGTGACGCGACCTGATCGAGCTTCAATCGACGGCGGAGTTCAGGAGGTAGGGTCAAGGTGCCGCGCTTGCTGATGGGCAGGGTGTAGGTCATGCCGTTATGCTGTATTGCCGTAATGCAGTATCAAGAGGGAAGAGGCCCTAGGCGAAGATAGCGGTTAGCGGTAAGCGGTTGGCGGTTGGGAACACAAAAGTCAGGGGAGACCGGATAGGATGCTTGGGCATTGGGTAGGGCGGGCTCTCCGAGCCCGCCGTTGAACCGGATGAGGTTCGAATCTCCAACGGCGAACGGACGGCTCGGAAAGCCGTCCCTGCCCAAGACAACTAGGGCAGCACGCGGTGCTGCCCCTACCTCGATGCAGCACTGCGTGACGCGTCAGCGGGGGAGGGGTGTCGTGAGCGTGAGCGGCTTCTTGCCGAAGGCTCCATCCTGGACTTCCATGACGGTCTCCCGGACGAAGGCGCCTTTGTCATCGTAATGTCGGATGGCCGCCGCGTGGAGCATGCCGGTGGCGTCGCTATTATCGTCACAACGGAAGCTGAGGAAAAGGCGGCCGTCGCCGGTGGACTTGGCGCCCAGCTTGCTAAGCAACGGCGTGAGATCGATGCCGATTTCGAGTGGGCTTTCATCCCCCGGTCCGGCGAGCGGGACTTCGCCGACGTTATTCTTGGGCTTACCGAAGAGCGGCCAGCCGTTGAGGGGCTGCGGAGCGAGTTCATGTTTGGCTTTCGTGGCGTCCTTATCGCTGGCGACGCCGATGGTCACCCGCAGGTCGGAACGCTTATTGCAGGCGAGCTTGAGTTTCAAGGTGTAGCGGGGGACATGCCGGGAAACCTCGATCCGTCCCAGGTAGTTGCCGCGTTTCCAGGTGGGGTCGACCATGGCGCTGTAGAGCAGGTAGATCTTCCCGTCATTCGACCAGGTTTGTCCCCATGAGTTGACGACGATGAAAGCGCCACGTTCCCGGTCCGCGAGGGTGACTAGGCCGTCGCCGTTGATGTCGAGGTCGTTGCTCACTTTGCCGTCCCCATTCACATCGAAGCCGACCTGGTCATCGTAACCCACGCAGGTGATGCCGTGCCCGAAGCCGCTCGGCCCCCAATGGATCCAGACGTCTTCGCCTGCGAGATAGTCTCCTTCGGGAATCGTCCGGGTGACCTTCTTGAGCTCCCCCATGCGTCCGTCCAGCGCCAGCAAACCACCGACGGGCGCTTGGCCGGCTTTGGGCTGGTTGCGGTCAAAGAGCCAGCCGCGGGCCTCGTCGATCTGGGCGACGGTGGCGGTCGGGGTGTAGCGATAGCCCGCGACGCGATACTCCATGGCCTCGCGCCAGATGGCGTAGCCGTTCGCCCACCTGCCGATCAGGTCCTTGTCCGCTTCCACGCGGCCGTAGGTCCGGACGGTGGGGATGCCGACATGCTTGGCCGTTTCCCAGCCATGAAACGCTTCCGAGCCTTGCGCGCTGTTGGCCGCATTGCACATGTTCCAGGAGAAATCCGCCGGGAAACGTGTGGCATCCGTGCTGGCCAACGTGCCGTTCAGGAGGTTCATCTCGTAGGTGAACATCGAGGCGACCGCCGTGAACTGACCACAGGCTCCGCCTTTCTGTTTGTAGATCGGCGGGAACTGAGGGCGGGTGGAATTATCGACGCGGGACGGCAAGCGTCGGACGTCCACCGTCGTCACGCCGACATCCGGGCCTTTCGCATCACGCCAGGTATCGTAGTTATCTCCCATCGAATTCGGACGAGAAAACGGCTTGGGATACGCGGCGTGCGGGGCCGGATTTACCTTATCCGCCGAGGCCGAGGTGTCGGCGGCTGCAGCGAACCCGCAAGAAGCCAGTAGACCCACCAGCAAGACGGCGATCAACCTGGGGCGGGCGACGAGGGGCATACGGTTCTTATACGCTTGGGCTCTCATTGTGGTCAATTGACAAGGGGGCACGTTAGCACGGTGACACGTGGGCACGGGGAAGAGCTCATGGGGTGACCGGAAACCTGATGGTTTGGTAGGGCTGAGCGGGCCGGTCGGCCCTACCAGGCCGCCGCAGGGCGGCCGAGGGTAGGGGCGTGGCTTAGCCGCGCCCTCCTGCCTCAATGTGTTCCCAACCGCCAACCGCTAACCGCTACTACCTGATACGGAGTGCACGATAAATCGTGCCCCTACCAGGGTTCGCCCTGCGGCGAACTCGATACAGCTATGTCGTGACGCGGTCCCGACCCTACCTGCGAAGGCTATGCCTTCGAGGGGACACGCTGGCACGGGGACATGGGGGCACGGGGTTGTGCATCTCCCCTTGTCACCGTGTCAACTTGCCCACGTGTCCCCGCTCAAGGCCTCATGCCCTTGAGCGCCTTCAACGCCCGATCTCTTCCTTCCGTCAGCCCAATCAGCGGCACAGGATAATCCTTGCCGAGTTTGATGCCGGCTTCGGCGAGGACGTGCATGGGGGCTTCCCACGGCTGGTGAATCCACTCAGCGGGGAGTTTGGCGAGCTCGGGCACCCAGCGGCGCACATACTCGCCATCGGGGTCGAACTTCTCTCCTTGGAGCACGGGATTGAAGACGCGGAAATACGGAGCGGCGTCGGCGCCACACCCGCCGGCCCACTGCCAGCCCATGGTGTTCGCGCCGAGGTCGGCGTCGACGAGGGTATCCCAATACCACTTGGCGCCCGCGTTCCAGGGCTGGAGGAGGTGCTTCACGAGCACGGAAGCGGCGATCATGCGCACGCGGTTGTGCTGCCAGCCGGTCTGCCAGAGCTGACGCATCCCGGCGTCGACGATCGGGTAGCCCGTGCGGCCAACCTGCCACGCACGAAGGAGCTTCTGGTCCGGCTGCCAGGGGAATTTCTCGAACTCCTTGCGTAGCGGACGATCCGGAGTCTCGGGGAAGTGATGGATGAGATGCTGGGAGAATTCGCGCCAGCCGACCTCCGCTACGTACTTGTCGCCCCCGATGACGCCGAGCAGTCCGGCGCTGCGCACAGCATCCACGATCTCGAGCGGGGAGATCTGGCCGAAGTGCAAGTAAGGCGAAAGGCGCGAGGTACCGTCGAGCTTGGGAATATCGCGGTTGGTAGGGTAATTCTTTACCGGGGCGGCGACGAAATCCTTCAGGCGCTTCTCGGCGCCTTTACGCGTCGGGTCCCAAGCCGCCGGGAACTCGCCGTCCCACTTGATCTTCGGGAGCAGGCCGAGCTTGGCGATCGCGACCGACTTCAGGGGCTTGTCGAAAGGGGTGAGCTTCTTCGGGGCCTTGAGCGGGATGCCGAACTTGAGGTTCGCGAGGCAGTTCTTCCAGAAGGGGGTGAAGACCTGGAAGGGATTGCCGGCGAGGGTCTTCACGAGGTGCGGCTCGTGCAGGAGGTTACCGTTGAACGATTCGGCTTTCACGCCGGCGTTACGCAGCGAGGTCTTCACCTGGGTGTCGCGCTCGATGATCAGGGGCTCATGGCGACGATTCCAGGTGACGAGTTCCGCGCCGGTCTCCTTCACGAGCTGCTTCAGCTCGGCGAGCGAGTCGCCGCTGCGGATGACGAGCGGAGTGCCGACCTTTTCGAACTGCTCGGCGAGATCTTCCAAGGCGTGATGCAGCCACCAGTTCGAAGCGCCACCGGGCTGCCAATGTCCTTCGGCCTGCGGGTCATGGATGAACACCGGGATGACCGGGCCGCCATGCTTCACCGC
>Ga0078894_10002746_pt1 | contig 13300 bp, 11 predicted proteins | sample LauGreSu1BDMLBSD_2_FD_67506 | JGI IMG/M metagenome (GOLD analysis project Ga0078894, IMG submission 67506) | Freshwater lake microbial communities from Lake Michigan, USA - Su13.BD.MLB.SD (version 4) (version 4) | ecosystem: Environmental > Aquatic > Freshwater > Lake | place: Lake Michigan...
AAATATTTATAGTACCTTATTAATTGAGTTTATCCGACTAAATATTTTTCCTTCAGATATTCAAAAAAGTTTGCAAAAAACATTACTTAATCCAGCAGCGACTGCTAATGGTGAAACCGCGTTACTATTGGTTTTACGAAAATATAACAATGTTATAAAGGATGGACATTCATTTGTCGCACATTTGCCAGAAGGTACATTATTTGAGTCCTTGAAGGGGCGCATTTTTCGTCGTGGCAAAAAAAGACGTATTAGAATAGAATGTGTTGAAGTAGCCACCGGTCAGTTGTATTCATTTAGTGCACTCACAGAAGTAAAAGTAATAAAAGGGTAGCTAGTATGAAAAAAACAAATAGGCCTCGATATTCGAGGCCTATTTTAAAATCATAAGAGTGTTTTAATTCGCATTTTATATTTTATAAAAATGCGTAATTAAACAAACAATAACGCCCCTTTTCAGGGGCGTTATTAAAATCATTAGAGGATATTTGAAATTATTATTTTCTTCAAAAATAGCGTATGAAAAAAAACAAAAAGGCCTCGATATTCGAGGCCTTTTTAAAAATCATAAGAGTGTTTTAATTCGCATTTTATATTTTATAAAAATGCGTAATTAAACAAACAATAATGCCCCTAAAAAGGGGCATTGTTAAAAATCATAAGAGTGTTTTAATTCGCATTTTATATTTTATAAAAATGCGTAATTAAAACTACGCTACAGCCTTCTTCACTAAATCAGCTGCTTCGCTCAATAAGATAGCAGATTGCACTTTTAATCCACTCTCGTCAATTAATTTTTTTGCTTCCACAGCATTTGTTCCTTGTAAACGAACAATGATTGGAATATTGATATTGCCCAATTTGTTGAAAGCTTCAATAACACCGGCAGCAACACGATCGCAACGAACGATACCACCAAAAATGTTAATTAAAATAGCTTTTACATTAGGGTCTTTCATAATAATTCTGAAACCTGCCTCTACAGTTTGTGCATTTGCAGTACCTCCTACGTCCAAGAAATTAGCTGGCTCACCACCACTTAATTTAATCATATCCATCGTTGCCATCGCTAAACCAGCACCATTTACCATACATCCAACGTTACCATCTAGTTTAACAAAGTTTAAATTAAACTCACCTGCTTCAACTTCAGTAGGATCTTCTTCAGTCACATCGCGCATTGCTAATAAATCAGGATGGCGCATTAAGGCGTTATCATCTAAATTCATTTTACAATCCACTGCTATGATTTTATCATCTGAAGTTTTGAATAAAGGATTTATTTCAAGCATTGCACAATCTAAACCAACATATGCATTGTATAAATTAGTTACAAATTTTACGCAGTTCTTCAAAGCATCGCCACTTAATCCTAGGTTGAATGCAATTTTTCTTGCTTGGAAACCTTGTAAGCCTCCACCTGGGTGAACCCACTCTTTGTATATTTTTTCAGGAGTGTCATGTGCTACGTCTTCAATGTTCATACCACCTTCGGTACTATACATGATAACATTCATTCCTTTTGTACGATCTAATAAGATGGATAAGTAAAACTCTTTAGTAGGTTGAGGACCATCATAATAAACGTCTTGAGCAACTAAAATTTGGTTAACAACTTTACCCGCAGCCCCAGTTTGTATTGTTACTAATGTTCCACCTAAAATATTTTTTGCAAATTTTTCAATGTCTTCTGCTGACTTACCTACAGCAACACCGCGTTGCTCAGTACCAACTATAGAGCCTTTTCCACGACCACCTGCATGAATTTGAGCCTTAACAACAGCAAATTTATTGTTGGTATCTGCGGCTATTTTTTTATAAGCTGCAACAGCGTCTTCTACATTTTTAACTGCGACCCCTTCTTGAACTGGGACATTGTATTTTTTTAGTAATTCTTTTGCTTGGTATTCGTGCAGATTCATGTTGATGAAATTTTGGCGAAGATAATAGATAAATGGCAGATTTAAAGCCAAAAAATGAACTTAAAAAAGGGATAAAAATATATTTTGTTGTTTAAACATTGATTTGTAATTTTGGAGTCTATAAATTTTATAGGATATTTATAAATAATTTAAAAAACAATTCAATATGAAAAAAATCGTGTTATCAGTGGTAATGCTTGCATCAGTAGCGTTATTCTCATTTACTCCAAAAACAAATAAGACAGAAGAAACAACTTTTTCAGTAGATGCTACAAAAAGTAGAGTTGATTTTACTGGTTCAAAAACAAGTGATTTCCACACTGGTTATTTCCCAGTTAAATCAGGTTCTGTAAAAGTGGTTGATGGTAAATTAGTGGGAGGTACTTTCGCAGTTAATGTAGCTGGAATGAAAGTAACTGATGGCGCAGGTGATAATTTAATGAAACACCTTGTTTCTGCTGATTTTTTAGATGCTGTAAACTTTGCGGAAGCAACTTTTACTATTAATAGCGTTACTTATACAAGAGCTGATAGAGCTACAGTAACTGGCGACCTTAATTTACATGGTGTTAAAGCGCCTATCACTTTTGTTGCTTACGTTAGAAGTGCTGATGCAGCAAAAGGTTTTTTTGCTGAAGCGTTTTTCCCATTAGACAGATCTGTATTTGGTATTAAATATGGTATTGGTGCGATTGATACTGACGTTCAATTAGCGATCCATTTGTATGCTAAAAAATAGTTTTACTATTTTGAACTTATAGAAAAGGCCTCCAATTGGAGGCCTTTTTGTTAGGGGGTATTTTTTTAAATTCGATGAATAGGTATTATTACTATTAAAATAGTTACGCTTTCTTCAAAAAATACGAATTGCCTATAGGCAATAAATAACCCCTAATTTTTAGTTTAGGGGTTATTTATTTTAATGAGTATTTTTTGAATTCTTCATCAGACGAAGTCTGATTTCAATCATCATATCTCATAGCGCTCTTTCAAAATATGTAAATGATGCAAGGAGTGCCCAAAAATGATAAAGCCTAAAGCGTTTACTGATATTGGATTATTGCTAGCAGTTCCTTGGCTTTTAATTTGATCGTCGGTAAAGGATGCAAATAGTATGTTGGTTGATTGCCTTACTACTCTCCATTCAACTAACATATCCTTCCAGTTTCTATTCGCTGCTGTACCGTTTTTGGCATATTCGTTTTCATCAAATCCGGCAATTGCATTTGGCTCTTTTCTTGCAATGGCAAGTGCTCGGTAAGCAAATATTCTTTCGGTATCAATAACGTGTTGAAACATTTGCTTTATTGTCCATTTATCGGGGCCATATGCATAATTTATTTTCTCCAAAGGTATGGCTGCCCAAAAATCAATAATGCGATCGTTGTATTGCTGCACTAAAATGGAGTAATCCTTACCACTTGTATAGTTGATATATGTTTGGTAAAAACTACCATACTCGGTCGCGCTTGGTCTTGACATATTTATTTTTTAGGTGATGATTTATATTTGTAATTAATTCTTGAGCTTATTTTTTGCCTTATTGGTTGTTTTTTGGCTGCTATAGATACTTGCAATTTGGATTGCTTTAGCCGCATTTACAATACCTCCAGCGGATGCAATTTCAGATAAACTTTTTGTTTCTTCTTTTTGAGGTATTTCATAACTAATTTCCTGATCATTTGGTTTCCAAACGCTTTGCTTAATTATTTTTTTAACATCCAATGCGGTAAGGGAAGGAAAGTAGGATCGAATCATTGCTGCAATATGACTTACGATAGGAGCAGCCATACTCGTACCTTGTAAATAGCCATGATTGTATACACCTGGTATTGTTGAATAAATTTTATTTCCAGGTGATAACACGTCTACGATGGATGATCCATAATTACTAAAGTCGGTTAACAAGGTTTCATTGATAAAATAATCACTACTAGCGGCAACAGTGATAACATTTTTTGCAGTATCCTTTAAAAAATTGGAGTAGGGATTTGGATAAACAGGTTTAATATTAAGGTCATAATACTCATTTCCTGCAGCATGAACAATTAATACGTCTTTGCTTGCTGCATAGCGGATGGCGCTGTCTACCCAAATTTGTTCAGGTGAATAAGATTTGCCAAAACTCATGTTGATTATTTTAGCTCCATTGTCCACTGCGTATCTTATGCCCAGTGCAACATCTTTATCATATTCATCTCCATCGGGTACTACGCGTATTCCCATAATTTGTATAGCAGGATATAATTTATCAACTTTCCAACTACTATCAGGAATACTTGCAACTAAACCTGCTACATGCGTACCGTGTTTTGAACTAGGACCGGTAATGTCATTGTTGCCATAATATTTATCTGCAAAATTTTCGTAATTATCTTTAATGATTGCGGCTCTTATATTTTCAGGTGGTGTAGATTTCGCATTGGCTGATTTATCTTTTCCTTCAATGTATTCTTTTAAATCGGCTATCACTTCAGTATAAGATGACTCTTTTTCAATACCTAAAATTTGAGCTGTTCTAAGATAGGCTAACTTGGCATCCAATGTTGTGCGTCCTAATGGTTGAAATGGTTCCAATGTTTGTACTGTGAAATTAGAATCGTTTATTTCTTTGATTATTACTTTACCTAATTTCTGTAATGCATTTGTAGCCATTTTTATATACTGTAAATTCGCAGCGTCCTCTTCACTAAATTCAATTTCTTGAGCAGTTTGTTTCCAAATTTTATATTGATTTTTTTGAATTTCAGATTTTAATTCGTTGGTGTCAGTGATCAATTCAAATTGAGCTTTGAACTTATGGTAAATTCTCGATTTTTCAGCCGCAGCTTTATTAATGTTTTGTCCATCCTTGCCGCCTAAAAAATTCCATCCATGTATATCATCGATATATCCATTTTTGTCATCGTCAATACCATTGTTTTGAATTTCCTTAGGGTTTGTCCAAAGTTTATTTTTTAATTCAATGTGCATTGTATCCACACCGCCATCCATTACGGCTACAATTACAGGAGATGGTTTTTTATTGAAGCCTTGTAAATATTTGTATGCTTGTTGCAAACTAATTCCGTGAACTGTATCGGTATCATAATCCTTCCAATGCCAATTAATATTTGATACATTGGTTTGTGCAACAACAACTAAATGTAAAAAGGTACAAATTCCGATGATAAATAAACGCTTCATAAAACTAAAGATCAAATTTAATTCCTTGTGCAAGAGGTAAAGTAGTACTCCAATTAATGGTATTTGTTTGACGGCGCATATAGGCTTTCCAAGCATCACTTCCACTTTCTCTACCACCACCTGTTTCTTTCTCACCACCAAATGCACCACCAATTTCAGCGCCACTTGTGCCAATATTTACATTTGCAATTCCACAATCACTTCCTTGCGCAGATAAGAATAATTCGGATTCTCTCATATTCAAAGTCATTATTGCAGACGACAATCCTTGAGGTACATTATTTTGAATAGCAATGGCTTCCTCTATGGTTTTATATTTCATAACATATAAAATTGGAGCGAAGGTTTCATGTTGCACGATTGCATAGTCAGGCTTAGCTTCAGCAATACATGGTTTTACATAACAGCCGCTTTCATATCCCAAGCCTTCTATTACACCACCTTCCACTAAGAATTTGCCTCCTTCTTTTTTACAAGCCTCAATGCTTTGTAAATATAATTTTACAGCATCCTTATCAATTAATGGCCCCATATGATTATGGGCATCAAGCGGATCGCCAATTTTAATTTGTTGATAGGCTTTAGTTAGTTTTTCAACAAAACGATCATAAACATTTTCATGTATAATTAATCGTCTTGTACTTGTACATCTTTGACCTGCTGTTCCAACTGCTCCAAACACAGCCCCAATTAAAGACATATCTAAGTCGGCATTTTCAGTGATGATAATCGCATTATTTCCACCTAACTCTAAAATAGTTTTACCAAGTCTTTCTGCAACTGCTTTATTTAATTCTTTACCCATTCTTGTTGATCCTGTTGCAGAGACTAATGGTATACGTGTATCATGGCTCAACCATTCTCCAACCTCACGACCTCCTTGTATTAAATTATTCACGCCCTCAGGTACATTATTATCAGCAAAAACTTTTGCAACAATATTTTGTACAGCGTTACCGCATAGTGGTGTTTTTTCACTAGGTTTCCAAACTGTTACATTTCCACATACCCATGCCAAAGCTGCATTCCAACTCCAAACCGCAACTGGGAAATTAAAGGCAGATATAATGCCAACAATACCCATTGGGTGCCATTGTTCATACATTCTATGAGAAGGTCTTTCGCTGTGCATGGTTAAGCCGTATAGTTGTCGCGATAAGCCAACAGCAAAATCACATATGTCTATCATTTCTTGCACTTCTCCCAAACCTTCTTGCAAACTTTTTCCCATTTCAAAGCTTACTAATTGACCAAGCGCATGTTTTTGAACACGCAATGCTTCACCAAGTTGTCGCACTATTTCACCTCTTTTTGGTGCCGGCCATTTTCTCCATTCTAAAAAAGCAGACGAAGCTGTATTTATCACATTTTCATATGCGTCTTTGTCAGTTGTGCTTACTGCACCAATTAATTTTCCATCAACAGGGGAGTAGCTGGAAATCAATGCTCCATTACTTGCAATGACTACTGTGCCTGTTGAAGTTCCATCGTTTTGTTTTTTTAAATTCAACTGATTTAAAAATTCCATACTTATTTTTTAATTTTTTCAATAATATTCGTTGTGGAAAAACCATCAACAATTGGATTGATGATAACTTTTCCTCCATTTGCAATTACTTCCTTCGCACCAACAATTGTTTCAATGGTATAGTCGCCACCTTTAACTAATACGTCAGGTAACAGCGCTGTAATTAATTCATAAGGGGTGTCCTGTTCAAAAACAACCACAGCGTCCACTAATACCAAATTAGCTAAAACTAATGCACGACTGTCAGTTGAATTTATTGGACGTTCTGGCCCTTTCAATCTTTTAATACTTGCATCGCTATTGAGACCAACTATTAAATAATCAGCTTCCTTTGCAGCTTGACCAATTGAGTATAAATGTCCTGGATGTAAAATATCAAAACAACCATTGGTAAATGCTACGGTTTTGCCTAAAACTTTCCACGCACTTATCCTTGCCTTTGCTTGCTCAATGGTCATTATTTTATTTGGTATACCTTCTACAAATCTCATATTATTTGACTTGTTTATTTAAAATAGGAAGCATGATTAAACTTAAGCCGCCTAAAACAATGATGATTAAAAATTGAGCGAACCATTGAATTGTCCCATTCGCTAAACCAAGCGTATATTCAATTCCATTTAGTTCTAATACTTTTGCCATTAAATAGGCATAGGCTCCAATACCGCCCGGTGTTATAATCATGCCAATACTTGCATAGGCTAAACAACTTATGGCTGTTGCAAATGAGCTAGCGGTACCTTCAGTAGCCATTAAGCCTATGTAGGTAGCTAATAAATACATAAACCAAATACCAAATGAATAAAGGAAAAACAAATTATGTTTTTTCAGTTTAGTGGCACTAATAACACCCTCCCATATCCCTTTAAATATATTTTTAATACTTGTAAATTTTTTTTGCATCTTGGATCGGAAAATAAAAAAACCAATGATTATAAGAACCATACTTCCAATGGAAATATATAGGAAGTATTGATTGCTAGCTGGAGATGAATTTTGCGACTTTAATGACATTAATTGTTGCCAACCAGCTTCGATTACATTAAACTGCAAAAACAGTGCTAATAAAAAAACAATGCCCAAACTTAGTACATCAAAAGCTCGCTCGGCGACAATTGTACCAATAATTTTATCGGCTGGCACTTTTTCATACTTTGCGATGATACTGCATTTTAAAACTTCGCCTAAACGAGGCACAGCTAAATTGGCCAAGTATCCGATGAGAACAGCTAAGAAGGTATTCGTAATGGAGGGCTTATATCCAAGTGGCTCCATAATCAGCCTCCACCTTAGTGCCCTAAGTAAATGAGAGAAACCAAGAATTATGGAAACAGGGATTAAAATCCAATAATTTGTAGTTTTTAGTGCTGTAGTGAATTTAGCCCATTCCTGAGGGGGAATTTGGTGTAAACTCCACCAAATCAATAATATGCCAATGAGTAAAAAGAAGGCTATTTTCAGAAATTTACCCATTATCGTTCGTTTTTTTAATACAACGCAATTTACGACCTATTGTCTTATGAAAATGGTAAAATGGGCTGATTTATTGCCCTTTTTTTGTCGTTTCTTAAAGTGAGTAGTATTTCGTACCTTCGCAAACTCAAAGATGGTTCTGAGTTAAATCCAAAAAGGAATGTCTGAAAAAAAACGAATATTATACATTGCAACTGAAATGTCACCTTATTTAGAGTTGACAGAGTTCGCAGAGTTAATTAATAAACTGGCAATTAAAAGTAATGACAGCGGGTTAGAAGTTCGTTGCATTATGCCTCGATTTGGTGTAATAAACGAAAGAAGACATCGTTTACATGAAGTCGTTAGACTTTCAGGTATAAATGTTCAGGTTGATGGAGACGATTATCCACTTCAAATTAAGGTTGCATCATTACCAAATGCAAGACTCCAGGTATATTTCTTAGAAAATGAAGACTTTTTCAAGCGTAAGCAAATTTTTCATGACGAAAATGAAACTTGGTTTGATGACAATGCTTTGAGGACCATATTTTTTTGTAGGGGTGCACTAGAGACTGTGAAAAAATTTGGCTGGCCTCCAGATGTTATCCATTGTAGTGGTTGGATGTCTGGTTTAATTCCAGCATATATCAAAACTGCATTTAAAAAAGAGCCGGTGTTTGCAAATTCAAAAGTAATATTCACCATTGGCGCGAATACTTTTGAAGAGAAATTAGGTAAGGACTTTTTATCAAAAGCGTTGATTAATGTTAATATAAAGGACAAGGATCTTGAATCTTTTAAGGATTTAAACAATACAGCTATGTTCAGGGGTGGTGCAACCTATGCAGATGCCATTACTTTTGGATCAGATATCATTGAGAAAAAATTAATATCCGAGTTCTCAACTGTAAAAGGTAAAAAAGTAGTTCCATTCAATGGTTGGGATTCTGATTTAACAGAGTATTTAGATTTATACAACGAACTTGCAGGCAAGTAAAGACAAATTAATTCATGGCAGCAAATAATATTGTGAGAAGTATTTCGGTTACTATATTTATAGGTTTTCTCTTTTCAGCATGTACTCGAATTGGGACTACTGAACTGGGTTTAGGTTTACTACCATCAATGGATTCATACAGCACAAAGGACACTATTTTGGATGTTGAAACTGAAACTGCTGAACGTGAAGATTCCACAAAATTTTATGGATCGGATGATTATGTAGTTGGTAATATTACCAATGACCCTATTTTTGGTACTACGGCGGCAAGTATGTTTTTCCAATTAAAACCTTCTTTTTTCCCTTACAGTACAAGAGGTAGTAGAGACAGTGTTGATGTAGATTCCGCAGTTTTGATACTTTCCTATAAAGGTTTTTACGGTGATTCTTCAAATCCTATAACCTTAAACTTAAAAAGAATTAGTGCCTCAACGCCATTGAACATAGACACTTTATATGCTAGCAATTATCCAGAGGCATACAACATACAGTCTGATGCAACCATGGCAAATCCTTATACCTTGAATTTTTCGCGCGTGCGAGACTCTGTCATAAATAGGTTTGAAGCAGCAAATAATCAAATTAGAATTCCTTTGAATAAAACTTTTACTGATTTATTCTTAAAAACTTTTGATTCAACAACGGCCTATAAATCCGATTCAACACTTCGACAATATTTCCCAGGATTTGCTTTAACTGCGAGTGCATCAAGTAATAATAATGTGTTGGTGAGAATTAATTTGTCAGACACAAATACTAAACTAGCTTTCTATTACAGAACAAATTCAACAACCGTAGTTGGTGGTAGAGACACCATTGTTGATTATTTCAAATTTAGCATTTATAGTAACGGGTTCGCCAATTTCGTAAAGCGAAATCGATCAGCTTCGGAATTGAGCAAGCATTTTGGTGTTGCTAAGGACTCTTTAATATATGTTCAAACAAGCCCCGGCACTTTAGTAAAAATTAAAATACCAGGTATTAAAAATTTTGCAAACAAAATTATTCATCGTGCTGAATTAATTGCAGAGCAAGTACCTGTTTCTGCCCCTAGTAGTTTAGAATCTAAATGGACTGCACCTTCTTATTTATTTTTAGGTGCATATGACAGTGCCTCTAAAACAATTAGGAATGTTCCTAATGATTATCAAGGAACTCAAAATTCATCACAATTTGCTCGATTTGGCGGGAAAGTGATTTATAGATCAATTCAAGGGTATGACAATGTCGCTACATACAATTTTGATTTAAGTAGATACTTGCAAGGTATTGTTTCAAGAAAGGATTCAATTTTTGACCTAAGACTAATTGCTCCTGTGAATGAAAAAATTAAATTTGTTCCTCAATACCCTTATAATTTGACAGGCGGTAATGATTATATTTCAAGTTTTTTTGCAAATAATCCTGCAATTGGACGCGTAAGACTTGGTGGAGGATCACATTCTAAGTTTAGAATGCGCTTGAAGGTATATTATTCTGATTTATAATGAATTCGATTTATTAATATATTTGCACTTTACAACAAACATCTAAATAATACAATATGCCTTATTTATTTACCTCTGAGAGTGTTTCTGAGGGACATCCAGACAAAGTAGCGGATCAGATTTCTGACGCTTTAATCGACAATTTTTTAGCATTTGATCCACAATCAAAAGTGGCTTGTGAAACTTTAGTAACTACTGGTCAAGTTATATTGGCAGGTGAGGTAAAATCTAAAGCATATTTAGACGTTCAAACTATTGCACGTGATGTAATCAAGAAAATTGGTTACACAAAAAGTGAGTATATGTTTGAAGCGGACAGCTGTGGTGTATTAAGTGCTATCCACGAACAATCGGCTGATATTAACCAAGGTGTTGATAGAAAAAAGAAAGAGGAGCAAGGTGCTGGTGACCAAGGTATGATGTTTGGATATGCAACAAACGAGACCGATGATTATATGCCATTGGCTTTGGATTTAGCACACAAAATTTTAATTGAGTTAGCTGCTTTAAGAAGAGAAAACAAGCAAATTAAATATTTACGTCCTGACGCAAAATCTCAGGTGACTTTAGAGTACAACGACAAAAACGAGCCAGTAAGAATTGACGCGATTGTGGTGAGTACGCAACATGATGATTTTGACAAGGAAGGAAAGATGTTAGAGAAGATTAAGAAAGATATTATTGAAATCTTAATCCCAAGAGTAAAAGCAAAATACAAGAAATACGCTAAGTTATTCAACAAGGATATTAAGTATCATATTAATCCTACAGGTAAGTTTGTAATTGGTGGTCCTCACGGAGACACTGGTTTAACTGGCCGTAAAATTATCGTAGATACTTATGGCGGTAAAGGTGCACACGGTGGTGGTGCCTTCTCAGGTAAGGATCCAAGTAAGGTTGACCGTTCTGCTGCTTATGCAACACGTCATATTGCTAAAAACTTAGTTGCTGCAGGTGTAGCAAGTGAAGTTTTAGTACAAGTATCTTACGCGATTGGAGTTGCTAAGCCAACTTCTATCAATGTAAATACTTATGGTACAGCTAAAGTAAAATTAACCGATGGTCAAATTGGTAAATTAGTGGAAAGTGTATTTGATATGCGTCCTTACTTTATCGAGCAACGTTTAAAGTTAAGAACACCAATGTATAGTGAAACTGCTGCTTATGGTCACATGGGTCGTAAGAACGAGACAGTTACTAAAACATTTACAAGCCCTGATGGTAAATCAAAAACAATGAAAGTTGAATTGTTTACTTGGGAGAAATTAGATTATGTAGCGAAAGTTAAAAAAGCTTTCGGTTTGAAATAGTTAAATGATTTTAAATAAAGCCCGTTCCGAATTATCTGGACGGGCTTTTTATTTTCTGCAAAAATAATTGTTATGGATAAGATTCTAAATGACGAAACCTTAAATATCGAACATGCTAATCCTTGGAAAAAAATTAGTAGTGAACTTAAATATGAAAACCCTTGGATTAGTTTAACTGAATATAAAGTAGTCACACCAGCTGGTACAAATGGCATATATGGGAAAGTACATTTTAAAAATATTGCTATAGGGGTTATTGCCATTGATAGTGATGATAACACTTATTTAGTTGGACAATATCGATTCCCATTGGATTTATATAGTTGGGAAATTCCTGAAGGAGGTTGCCCCGAAGGAACTGATTGGCTTGCAGCTGCTAAAAGAGAATTAAAAGAAGAAACGGGCTTTGAAGCAGGAAAATGGACTGAAATTTTACAAATGCATGTATCTAATTCAGTATCGGATGAATTTAGTGTTGTTTATGTCGCTGAGGATTTAGTAGCTGGTGAGGCTGAACCTGAGGAAACGGAGGATTTGAAAATCATCAAAATGCCATTTAAGCAAGCATTGGATTGGGTGATCCAAGGGAAAATCACGGATTCTATATCGGTGGCTGCCATTTTGAAATGGGCACTATTAAAAGCGCAGTAAAAACTTTAACTTTGACAAATGCAGGATAGAAATAATAGACCAAGAAGATTTAGTCCGCGTCCTAGTTTTACAACGGAGCGTAAATTTATTATTGGCCGCCAACCTTTAATTGAATCATTAGCGTCAGGTGCAAATATTGAAAAAATATTAATTCAGAAAAATGCACAAGGGGAGGGCTTGTCGGAAATAAAACAATTTGCTAGAGATCATACCATTCCTGTTCAATTGGTGCCTATTGAAAAATTAAATGGAATGACTAAAGCCAATCACCAAGGTGTATTGGCATTTATTTCGAATATTAAATATTTAGACTTACAACAGGTAATTGATTTCGTGGTGGCTAAAGGTGAAACGCCGTTGTTTGTGATGTTGGATGGTGTGACCGATGTACGTAATATTGGAGCTATTAGTAGAAGCATACATTGTTGTGGAGCACAGGCTTTGATTATTCCAGATAAAGGAGTGGGTGCTTTGAATGAAGAGGCATTTAAAAGTAGTGCAGGTGCTTTGGAGCATATTCATGTTGTACGAGTTAGTAGTTTATTGAAAGCGGTGGACGATTTGCATTTAAATGGAATACAAGTTTTTACCAGTGAAATGCGTGCAGATAAAAACGTGCATGAGCTTGACTTTCAAACACCAAGCTGCATTATTATGGGCGATGAAGGCAGGGGGGTGCAACCTTATTTAGCAAAGGCAGCGGATTACTTTTTTAAAATACCTATGGCTACTAATTTTGATTCCTTTAATGTTTCAGTAGC